>Ga0180009_10000745_pt1 | contig 42656 bp, 38 predicted proteins | sample OS_PC_MetaG_FD_123537 | JGI IMG/M metagenome (GOLD analysis project Ga0180009, IMG submission 123537) | Groundwater microbial communities from the Aspo Hard Rock Laboratory (HRL) deep subsurface site, Sweden - OS_PC_MetaG | ecosystem: Environmental > Aquatic > Deep subsurface > Groundwater...
CAGTCTCCACCGGAAATCTCGGCAGGCAATCTCGGGACTGTGGTGAAGACCTTTTGAACCGTTTCCTTGTTTTTCAGGGGGTTACAAAAACAATACCCCCCGAATAGCGAAAGTCGGGCTAATCTGTGTCAGGGGTCGCGCCTTATTACGTCTCGGCCGCCCAGATCATTGGGCGGAGGGCGAGATATATTTTCTCCTGCATGTCCTCATCGGCCGTGCGGTCCCCTATGTATTCCCGCACCGCATTTTCCCGTTCATGGATATAAGCTCCGTATTCGCCTAGGAGGCTCATGCATTGGTCCGGGTCGTGGGGCACTCGGACCAGCCCACGCGGTTCATGCCGGGCCAGAAGAATCAACAGCTCGTCCTGTTCTGCCGAATGGGTTCTGACAAGTGATATTCTCTTTTTCCTCTTGAGAAACTCCACGCCGTGCAGATCGTACAGGTCCTTGAATTTCCGGGGCTCGCCATCGGCCGGCAGTTTCAGCGGTTGCGGGGTTCCGGCTTTTCCGATATTTTCAAGCCGGCGCGTCAAGCCGGTCAGGGCGGGGACGCCACTTTTTCAAACCCTTCCCTTTTTCCCGCCGGCTCTTTTTTCACTGTCCGGCGGGGATTCAACGGGTGATATTTCGATTGTTATTTTTTATTCAAAGCCGCGGCGATTCGACTGAGCATGGACAATGAGTGGCCTTCAGAGTCCGAATCCTCCAGCCTGCTGATCACGGACTGAGTGGCGCCGACAAGATTGGCCAGATATCTTTGGGTCAGACCGGCCTCCTGCCTGAGTTCGTAAATCGTCCGGGCGACCTGGGCATTGACCCGTTCCTCCTGAAGGGATGCTTTTCGCTCGGGGTTCTCTCCGATGTAACGCCGGTTTAAAATCTAAACGGCGTTCGATCTCATTTTTTGCTCGGTCATGATGCACCCAAAACCATCCGGGTTCGGCATGGAAGCCCTTTTCCTACCAGGTGGCGGGCTTCCGCAGGTTCGTTCCGGGAATCGGATTTGGAAGTTGTGATTTGGCCAGAGTCGTTTTTCGCACACTTTTAATAAAGTCGGCGTATGCCGCCAACTGCTTGGACGGCCGCCCTTGACTCGGCAGAACCAGACCAAGAACCTTGTTGTGTTGGGCCTTGACGAGCTTCATCGACTCGGCCAAATCGCTGTCATTTGAGACCACCACGGCGCAGTCGTATAAACCGAGCCAAGCGTCATTGAGCAGGTGAACGGCCAAATTCACATCAGAACCCTTCTCTTCTGTTTTTATAACTCTCGAGAATCGTAGATTTTTTGTGGGCCTTGCCAGGGGAGCCGCGACTTCGTGATGAAGGAAATGGACAAAATAAATTGATATTTCAGGTATATACGCTTCCAGAGCCCTCAAATATGTTTGTTGCCTTATGGGTTGGTCTGGATCGTTTTTACCCGATACTCGCGCGGTGAAGTATTTGATACATGATATCTGATTGTCCGAAGCCAGTATATTTGAAAACAATTGCTTGAAATCCAGCCATTTATAGGGGGAATCCTTTACAGCACCGTAGTAGAAATTGAATCCGTCAATGTAGATGAAGGTCTTCATGGCCCTATAAAAAGCAAGGGTCGCCGAAGCGACCCGCACCCTGGGTCGAAACCACAGGGGATGTTATATGGATAATAGAATACCTATTTCGTCGCCGTTTGTCAACTCTTTTTACTTCCTGATTTCGCTATTTTTTCGTCAGGGCCTCACAGGCGATGGGCCAGGCGAGCCGGGCGCCCGGGGGGTGGATTTGGCCGTCCATGGTGACGTAGGGGATGGCGACCTGTTTTTCGCCCGCCGGCGGCCCCGGAGATGCTGGCGCTTTGGCCGCGTCGTAGTAGAGGACGACCGGATCGACGAGTTGGGAGCCTTCAAACGAGTCGTCCGGGCTTTTCCGGGCCGTCAGGTGCAGATGCGGATAGCCGCCGGCGCCGTAGTGCCCGCCGGTGGTGCCGGTCTTGCCCGACCGGGCGATCTTCTGGCCCGCGGTCACCCGGTCCCCCACGACAAGTTCGGGCATGGCGTCGAGGTGCTGGTATTTTGCAAAGACCCAGTAAGGCAGGCCGGTGTCTTCGGGCGCATGCTTCAGCCAGATGAAAATACCCAGCATCGTTCCCCCCTCCCCCTTGTCCATGACCGTGCCCGAGGCCAGGGCCAGCAAGGGCGTGCCTTCTTCCAGGGACACGTCGACCCCGCCATGGGCGCCGCCTCCGGGGGCCCAGGAAGGCCGCTTGCTGCCGTCGTACCGGGTGGGCGATCCGAAAGGCGAGGCGATCTTGAAACAACGGGCCTCGACCGGGAAGAGCGGTTCGATGCCGCTCGGCTCGGCCACCTCGCCCTTCTGGGCCGCGGGCGCTTCCGTCCGGGGCGACCGGCCGGACCGGCCCTTGGCCGAGGCGTCGAAGCAGAAGAGCAGCACGGCCAGGGCCGCGAAACAGGCCGCCAAAGATCGATATGAACGCATCCGGGTCCCTCCTTCGTGTCCGGCGATGATTATACACCAGGGGACTCGATCGCACCGGCGGGAACCGTCGTACTGTATGGAGGCAGGACAAATGATGAACAGCGGAACCGATGGCGCCGCCCTGACCGCCATTTTATCAGGAATCGTATCGGGCGGTAAAAAAAAGAGCCGGCCCGGATTCCGGGCCGGCTCGGAGGCTTTCTATACCAAATCGTCCGCCTCCTCCCGGGGCCGGACCTGAACTTCGGAGTCCGGCTCGGCGGCCCGGAGCGTCACGCGTTCGGCCAGGCTGCACAGGACCGGGACCACGATCAGGGTCAGCAGGGTGGCCACGGTCAGGCCGAAAATAACGGCCACGGCCATGGGACCCCACCACTGGGACGACTCGCCGCCGTACTCCATGACCAGGTTCCTGAAGTCGAAGCTGGTGCCCACGGCCATGGGGATCAGGCCCAGGATGGTGGTGATGGCCGTGAGCATGACCGGGCGGAAGCGGACCATGCCGGCCCGTTCCAGGGCCTGCCGGGAACTCATGCCCCGGTCAAGGAGCTGCTTGTAGTAGTCGATCAGGACGATGGCGTTGTTGACCACCACGCCGGCCAGGCTGATCACCCCGATCCCGGTCATGATGACGCCGAAGGCCATGCCCGTGACCAGGAGCCCGAAAAAGACCCCGATCAGGGACAGGAGGACCGCGGCCATGATGATCAGGGGAAAGACGAAGGAATCGAATTCGGCCAGCAGGACGAGCAGGATGACAAAGATGGCGGCCACGAAGGCCTTGCCCAGGAAGGCCTGGGCCTTTTGCTGTTCCTCCTGTTCGCCGGTGAAGGTGTAGTGGTAGCCGCTGGGCCATTCCATGGTCTTCATTTTGACCCCGATATCCTTGATGATGTCGTTGGCCAGCCGGCCGGAGTTGTTGCCCGAAATCGTGATGACCCGTTTCTGGTTCTTGCGCATGATGGTCCCGAAACCGCTGGACAGGGTAATCTTGGCCAGACTGGTCAGGGGGATGGGTTCGCCCTTGGGTCCGCTGATGGTCAGGCGTTCCAGGCTTTCGATGGAGTGGCGGTCCCGGTCCGGGAGGCGGGCGATGATGTCGTATTCGTCCTTGCCTTCCCGATAGACGCCGGCCTTGACGCCGTTGATGGCCGCCTTGACCGTATAGGCGATGGTGTAGGTGTCCAGGCCGAAGAGGGCGGCTTTTTCCTTGTCCACCTCGACCCGGATTTCCGGTTTTCCTTTGACGTAGTTGTCCTTCAGATCGACCAGTCCGGGAATGTTCCGGATGAGCGCCCGGACCCGGGCGGTCAGGTCGCCCAGGATTTCGATGTCCTCGCCGGTGATCTCGATGTTGACGGGCGCTCCGGTGGGCGGGCCGTGCTTTTCCTCTTCGACCTGGACCTCGGCCCCATGGATGGCGGCCAGGACCCGGGCCCGAATCTCCTTGATCAGTTCGGGGGAGGGCCGGGACCGCTTGTGGAAGTCCACGAAGTCGAAGGAGACCCGGCTGATGTGGGTCCCGCTCCCGCCCTCGCTGAAGACGTTGCCGCCCACGGAGCCGATGTTGGCGATGACGGCTTCCACGTCCGGGTAGTCGGCCAGAATCTTTTCAGCCTGGACCACCAGCCGGTCCGAAGCGTCCAGGTTGGTCCCTTCCGGGGCCTTGATGAAGACGTAGCCCCGCTGGGGGTCGGCCTGGGGGAAGAATTCGGTTCCCTTGCCGAACATGCCGAACGAGGCAATCGAGGAGACCAGGAGGATGAGGGCGCCCAGGACGACGATCAGCCGGTGGCTCAGGGACCAGACGAGAATGCGGTAGTAGATGCGCTTGATCAGGGGTTCATCGGCCGGATTCCAGTCAAAGGGGTCCGTGGCCCTGCCCGCGCCCTTGACCGTCTGGTAGCGGGCCGACAGGACCGGATTGATGACCAGGGCCACGAACAGGGAGGCGGTCAGGGCCAGGATCAGGGTCAGGGGCAGGTAGCCCATGAACTCGCCCATGATGCCCGGCCAGAAGAGCATGGGAATAAAGGCCCCCAGGGTGGTCAGGGTCGAGGTGATGACCGGCCAGGCCACCTGGTTCGTGCCGATCCGGGCCGCCTCGGCCCGGGACTTGCCCTGCTGCATGTGCCGGTAGATGTTTTCCACAATGACGATGGCGTTGTCCACCAGCATGCCCAGGGCCAGGATCAGGGCGAAGAGGACGACCATGTTCAACGTCACGCCCAGGCCGGTCAGCAGGACGAAGGTCAGGAGCATGGAGTAGGGGATGGCCATGGAGACGAAGATGGCCGAACGCCCCCCGATAAAGATGAGAATGACCAGGAGAACGAGGAGCAGGCCGGAAAGGATGTTGTTTTCCAGGTCGGCCACGTCCCGGCGGACCTCCTTGGACTGGTCGGACGTCAGGTCGATCTTGAGGTCCGGGGGCATGAGGGGCTTGAGTTCCTTCACGGCCTGTTTGACGTCGTCGCAGATGCGGACGATGTTTTCCCCGCTGCGCTTGATGACACTCAGGGTCACGCTGGGCTGCTCGTTGATCCGGCTGCGGGTGGTGGGGTCCTTGAAGCTGTCCTGGATGAGGGCCACGTCCCGCAGGTAGACCGGTTTGCCGTCGCGGACAAAGGCGACGATGGAGAAGATTTCGGCCGGGTGCTTGAAGTCTTCGGGCACGCGGACCATGTACCGGCCGTCGCCGATATCCATGCTGCCGCCGGGCATGTTGACGTTGCCCTTGGTCACGGCCTGGATAAGGTTGGAAAAGGGCATGTTGTAGGCCCCGACCCGGTCCAGGTCGAACTCGACCATGATGGCCCGTTCCACCCCGCCGCTGAGGCGGGCCTCGAGCACCCCGGAGATGGATTCGAAGCGGTCCTTGTAGTCGTCGGCGAACGTCTTGAGCCGGCGCAGGCTGAAGGGTCCGGACAGCACGACCCGGATGATGGGGAACTCGTTGAAGTTGACCTCCTTGACCATGGGGTCATCGGGCAGGTCGGCGGGCAGGTCGTTCCTGGCCTCGTCCACCTTGTCGCGGACCTTTTGCAGGGCGTCGTCGATGTTCACCTTGGGCAGGAACTTGACGGCCACGGTCGAGATGCCTTCGGCGGAGGTCGAGGTGATCTCCTCGGTGTCGGCCAGGCCCTTGAGTTTGCGCTCGATGGGAATGGAGATCAACTGCTCCATGTCCGTCGCGGAAACGCCTTCATAGGTTGTGGTCACGAAGACGTAGGGAATGGTGATGTCCGGGAAGGACTCCCTCGGCAGGGTCATGTAGGAGTACAGGCCGGCGATGACGATCAGGACCAGCAGGGCCAGGACGGCGGCCTGGCGTTTGAGGGCGTACTGGTTGACGATCATTGGGCTTTGACCTTGATGCCGTCCTCGACCATTTTCTGGCCGGACACGATGAGCCGGTCGCCGCTTTCGAGGCCCTTGGTGATCTGGACCCGGTCTTTTTCAATCACCCCGATGGAAATGGTTCTCGAACGGGCCACGCCGTTATCTTCCACGAACAGGACCCGTTCCCCGCCCTTGTCCACGATGGCGAACAAGGGAGCGGCCAGGGCGTCGGGGACGACCCGGCGCAGAAAAGCCACCCGGGCGATCATGCCCGGACGAATGCGATGGTCCGGGTTGTCCACCATGACCTTGATCCGAAAGGTCTTGGTCGTCGAATCGGCCTTGTAGGCCACGAAATCGATCGAGCCCTGAAAGACTTCCTCGCCCAGGGCATCCACCCGCAGCATGACCGGCTGGCCGGGCTTGAGATAGCGCACGTCCATTTCCGGCACGTTGACGTCGATCTCGATCCGGTCGATGTTGACCAGGTCCAGGACCGGGTTGCCCCGGCTGACGTACTCGCCCGGGTCCACATGGAGATAGTTGACCCGGCCGTCCAGGGGCGAGCGCAGAAAGCCCTGTTCATACTGGACCCGGGCCTGGCGAACGCCGCCCATCTTCACGGCCCGGTCCGTTTCGCTCTGGTCCAGTTCCTCCCGGCTGATGATCTTGCGCTCGAAAAGCCGCTGGCGCCGCCGGTAGAGCTCGTCGGAAAGCTTGAAGGCGGCTTCGGCATTGTCCAGGGCGGCCTTGAGCGAGAAGACCTCGATCTTGGCCAACAGTTCGCCTTTCTTGACCGCCTGGCCCTCCCGGGGCCCGATCCACTCGACCTGGCCGCTCTGGTCGGCGGCCAGACGGACGTCCTCGCTGGGTCTGGTCTCGCCGGGAAGAATCAGCACATCCTTCATCGGACCGGGCTGCACGGTCTGAACCGAAACGGCGACCACCCGCTCGGGCGGCGGCCCGGCCACCTCGGTCTTGCCCTCGGACGGGCCGCAGCCGGCCGCCAGCAGGGCCGACAGGCCGATCAAAGCCAAAAGCCTCCAGGCTCGAATTGGTCCCATAGCTCAATCTTTCCTTGTCGCCAGCCCTTGAAAGACCAGGCGAAGCATCTCCAGCAGCCGCTCCGGAGTGTAGGACTCCGGAAAGGACATGCTGAAATGAATGGTGTGATCCAGAATGGCCACGATCAGGTTGGCCACCGCGTCCGGGTCCGCCTCGATCATCTCTCCCCGGGACGCCGCCGTCAAATAGATGGCCTTGACCGCCTCCTTCTGCCGCAGGAAGAAGCCGTTCAGGTCCGGTTCCAGGGGTGCGCCCTGGGCCGGACCGAAGGCCATGCCGTGAAACATGCGGACCAGGGCCTCGTTTTCCTTGACATGGGCCTGCAAAACCTGAAAGAAACGGGTGAAACGCCCGATGGCCGGGCCGTCGGTCTCCAGAATCAGATCGATCGCGGCCTTGTGGCGCTCCTGGGCTTCTTCCAGAATGGCCTGGAACAGGCCTTCCTTGCTCCCGAAATAATAATACAGGACCGGCTTGGTCACCCCGGCCGCGGAAACGATCTCCCGGACGGACGCGGCCGAATACCCCTTGCGGGCGAAGACCGACAGGGCGGCTTCGAGAATCCGCTCCCGAGCGCCCGGGCTGTTGTTTTCCGTATGTAAAGGTCTGCTCATCACTCTGACCGTGCGCCGGAGACCCTGACGGCCCGCTCCGGACGCTTGCGCCGCTTGTCGTCCCTCTTCCGGCCGGGTCCCCCCCGACCGGACCATCTTCCGGTGCGGGGTGTAGCACAAGCGGGCGGCCTCGTCAATAAAAAACTTACCTACCGGTAGGTAATACCCGGGGCCGAGGCATCAACCTCCCGAAAACAGATACATTTCCGTATCCCGGACCTGCGGGAAAAGCCGCCTTCGGCCCGAGGCCGCCCGGACGGATGGACCCGAAAATGACCCGGCTCATTGGAACCTGGGGCATATCCGTCCCCCGGCCTTGTTTTTCACCCGCCCGTGGTCTATTTTTTACGGGTACCGGGAACTTTGGCCGACATGGGGGCAGAAAATGCACGAAGACGAGGATCGCGCTCAGATCGCCCGCCTCAAGATTCGCGTTCAGGAACTGGAAACTGAAGTGGAGCGCCTCGGCCGTATCGAAACCGACTTGCTAGAATGCCGGAGGAATTTCATCCAGATCGAGCAGATCGCCCGAGTGGGACGCTGGGAACTGGACCTGGTTTCCAACCGGCTCGAGTGGTCGGACGGCGTATTTTCCATATTCCAGATCGCCCCGGATCGATTCGAGGCCACGTACGAGGCCTTTCTCGATATCGTCCACCCCGATGATCGGGCCCTGGTGGAGCGGACCTACACCGCCTCGATCGACAATGAGACGACCTACGACCTGGTCCATCGGGTCCAGGTCCCGGGTGTCGGGGTCAAGTGGGTCCGGGAGGCGGGCTGGACCGAATACGGTCCGGACGGGCGGCCGCGGCGCTCCATCGGCACGGTCCAGGACGTGACCGAAATCCGGCAGGCCCAGGAGGCGCTCCGGGTTTCCGAGGCGCGTTACCGGCATCTGTTTCACGAGGCCTTTGACGGAATCGCGCTGGCCGACATCGAAACCGGAATCATCGTCGATTGCAATCAGGCCCTGGGGGACATGGTCGAGCGGGACCGGGAGGAGATCGTCGGGCAACGGCAATCGACCCTCCACCCGCCCGACGACCGCACGGACGGCGATTTCACCAAGGCCTTCGATGCGCACCGGGGAAACCGGGAAGGCCAGATCATCGAAGAACGGCTTTTGACCCGGACGGGCGAAATCCGGTTCGCCGAGATCAAGGCCAAGATCGTGGAGATCGAGGGCCGGCGTTACCTCTTCGGATTTTTCCGCGACGTAACCGAGATGAAGAAGGCCCTGGACGCCCTGAAGGACAGCGAGGAGCGTTTTCGCCAACTGGTCGAAAACATCCGGGAAGTCTTCTGGATGCGGGACGCGGCCACGGGCGGGATTTTGTATGCCAATCCCGCGTACGAGAGCATCTGGGGGAGAAGTCCGGAAGGCCTGTACCAGGACCCGTCGTCATTCCTGGAATTGGTCCATGAAGACGACCGAGACCGGTTACAGCAGGCCATGGATGCCCGGGAACGGGACAACGCGCCCTTTGCCCAGGAATATCGGATCGTGCGCCCGGATGGCGAGGTTCGCTGGATCTGGTCCCGGACCTACCCGGTGCGAAACGACGAGGGCCATATCATCCGCTGGGCCGGCATTGCCGAGGATGTCACCGACAAGAAGCGGCTCGAGGAAAAGCTGCTGGAAATGGCCACCACCGACTTTCTGACCGGGGCCAGAAACCGCATGAGCTTCACCGAGCGCGGCGACGAGGAGTTCGCCCGGTTCAACCGGTACGGCAAGCCGTTTTCGATCCTCATGCTCGATATCGACCATTTCAAGGAGATCAACGACCAGTACGGCCACGCCGCCGGCGACGACGTCCTCCGGGCCCTGAGCGGCCTGAGCCGGGGCCTGCTCCGGACCAGTGACGCCTTCGGCCGGCTGGGCGGCGAGGAGTTCGCCGTGCTGCTGCCGGAAACCCGGGGCGACCGCGCCCTGGAGGCGGCCGAGCGGCTGCGGTCCGGCATCGCCGACATGAAAGTCCGGGCCGACGGACACGAGGTCTCGGTGACCGTCAGCGTGGGCGTGGCCTGGAGCCTGGCCGGGGACCCGGACATGGTGTCGGTCCTGAAAAAGGCCGACCAGGCCCTGTACCAGGCCAAACGCGCCGGCCGCAACCGCGTGGTGGCCTGGGAAGAATGAAGCGCGTTTTGCACGAGCGCCGTTCTGGGAAAAAGCCCATTTCCGGCTGCGCCGGGCACAAACGAACGATGAAAATATGTTGTCCTTCCCATAGGTTGGGTTAGCGAAGCGTAACCCGACATCCTTCCGGCCGGCCTCCTGTTCCGTCCAGGCCCCTGTCTCCCGGCCGATCTGAAAACGAACGTCGGTGGGGTGGGCCGGATTGTCGCAGATCGGGCAATGTTTTCCCTGGTTCCCAAGCTCCGGCTTGGGGTGGGCCAAGACAACCTCGCGCCAAGCAAGGCCTAACGAGTAGTGAAAAGGATTCGCATAAATTTTTAAAGACCCTCTCCCAAGGGGAGAGAGAACCCCATCCTCGAAGAATATATAGGAAAAGCCGTAATACAACGTCCCTCACCCGCCAGAGGCGGGCAAGCCTGATGGAGAGGGGGGGGCTTGGCCGCCTCTGGCGGGGTGAGGGGAACAGGACGCACAAGGCCCGGAGCTTTCATACAGCCAGGGTTTCCCCAAGCGGCGGACATCCCTGCCCGTCCAATCCCTCAGGAACCAATACGCGCCTTGAACATGCAGGGCGGGCGCATTCCCCCCGGCTTGCCGCGGGGAGCTTCACTTTTCTTATAGCCGCTGGATCAAATAGACATGGACCGGAAGGGGGCTCTGCTTTTTGATTTCATAAAACCGGGGCAGAAGCTCGCGTTTTCTCGGGCTGTCTTTCAAGGGGGACAAATAGATCGCCCCCTTGCGACGTGGCGCGACGGGGGCGCTTCGAAGCAGTTCGGTCAGGGATTCATAGTGATCGGGGGACAGTTCCGCTCCGATCAGGAAATTGGCCGTGACTTCAATATGCTTGTACAGCCTGTTGATATCAATCATTTTCCGGAAGGCGTTGCCGACCTTGTCAGAGCTTATCGGTTTATGAATGCTTGCCAACGTCGCCGCGTCGATCGATTCCAGCCCGATGTTTATATATGTATAAAACGGCAGGCGGTCGATTTCGTCAAACAGATCGTTTTCAGACTTTAAAAAGGAATCCACGCTCCCAAACAAGAACATCATGGGCTTTTTCCCATGGGATTCCTTAAAATCAAAGGCGGTTCCGGCTTCGGTGGCGGCAAAATGAATTATTTCCCCCCCTGCTTGAAGAGCGTCGTGATTGCCTAAAAACAAGGCGTTATAATTCTTGATATTTTGGCCAAAAAAACGCTTTAATTCCTGAATCTGCCCGGCGATATTCGTTCTGGAGCGAGCCTGGAATCGATCCGCGGATTGAACACAGCAGAACTTGCAATGGTAAAGGCATCCATCCGCGATCATAAGCGGAATGACATCATAATCCACATGTCTTGTGTCGGGCGGGAGGACCGAAATACGTTCACCCATGATTGAAAACAATTCCTGCGATCGATGATAGAGAACGGTTTCATCATTACCGATGATTTGATTTATGCAATCGCCCGTTTCCGAAGACAGACCGGGTCTCGGCAGGCCGTGAAGGTTGGCGTACAGTTGAGACCATGCCGCAAAGGCATTCATGATCTCGGGATTTGAAAGATGATTCTGTTCCCATATGGAATTGCTGGAGTATGGAAGACAAGGAAGGTAATATTCTCCAAGCCAGGAAATGATTCCATTTTCGCTGCTGTCGTCTCCCACGGAATAATATACCCAGTCGTTACCATCAGTTCGTTTGAAGTGTTCGGATGGGTGGGGCCAGTTTTTGTCAAGACCTCGAATAAAAATAATTTCCCCGTTCAAGTTAAAATGGAATTCATATTTTGATGTCTTTATCTCCGTGTATTTTCCATGATTGAGGTAATAACTCGATTTTTTAAAGCGGCTGTTGCCTCGCATTTGAGTACTTATTGTAAAATTTCCTAAATGGAGAGAAGCCATGCTCATCCTCATTACGCCTTCGAGGCCCCTGTCCCCCGGCCGATCTCAAAGCGAACGTCGGTGGGGTGGGCCAGATTGTCGCAGATCGGGCAGCGTTCCTGAAGGGCTTCAAGCAGGAACGATCGTTCCGGCAGGGGCCAGTCGTCCAGCCCGTCGATGGTCACCCGGAGTTCGAGGAAACCGGCCCGAAACTCGCTCTCCAGCCCGAAGGCCCGGGCCGGATCGAGCGTTCCCCCGACCCCGACTTCCAGCCCCCCGGCCGGAAGTCCCTTTTCCTCGGCCAACAGCCGGCTCATGTTCAGAACGCACCCGGCCAGGGACAAGGCCAGACATTCCGGCGGGGTGGGCCCCGAGTCGTCGCCGCCCCGGGCTTTTCGAACGTCCATGACGATCCGGTGATCCCTGGCCCGGGCGATGATGCTTCGTTTGGGCCCGAGCCGGGCCAGGCCCTGAATGGAAATGGGCTCGATTCCGGAAGATGGATCGGGATGGGACATGAAAGGCCTCCTTTTTTAAATTCATCGGGAAAATCGATTTGAAAACTTCAGCTACAAATCTATTATTTATGGTGTATCATGGCGGATAACGGCGGTCCAACGGTACTTTTTGATCGACCGTTCGACATTTTCGATTGATCATCGGGGGCAATCTTGGACTTGCAGCGGCTCAAAACCTTCCGGACCGTGGCCACGTTGATGAACTTCAACCAGGCCGCCCGAATCCTCCATTTCGCCCAATCCACCGTATCCGCCCAGATCAGGACCCTGGAGGATGAGGTCGGAGCCCCCTTGTTCGACCGTCTGGGTAAAAAGGTCCTTTTGACCGAGGCGGGCGAGAAAATGCTCGGATACGCCCATAAGATTCTGGCCATCGAAGAAGAGGCCCTGGCGGAAATCCGGGGCCGGAGCGGGGCGGGCGGCCGGATCAATCTCCGGGCCCCCCAGACCGTGGCCGCCTGCCACCTGCCCGACGTGCTGGCCGATTTCCTGCCCCGTTTCCCGTCCGTGGGGTTTGACCTGAGCCAGTGCGCCTTTACGGCCCTGGTTCATGAAATGGCTATCGGGGTGGTGGACCTGGCCTTTCTGCTGTCCGACTCCATCCAGGCGGAAAACCTGAACGTGGAACTCCTGGGGGTCGAAACCCTGCGGGTGACGGCCGGGGCCGGACATCGTCTTACGGGCCGGAAAGGGGCCTCTTTTCCGGACCTCGAGGGTGAGACCCTTTTTCTGCCCAAGGCGGACTGCGGGTACCGGATGGAGTTCGAACAGTCGCTCATGAGCCGCAAGGTGACGCCAGGCCGAATCATCGACGTCAACAGCCTGGACGCCATCAAACAGTTCGTGGCCCGGGGCCTGGGGGTGACGGTCATGCCGGACGTCGCGGTCCGGGATGAAATCGCCCGGGGACGTATGGCGGCCCTGGACTGGCAGGAGGACATGGAAACCGGGGTCCTGATGATCTGGGCCAAAGGCAAATGGCTTTCTCCCATCCTTCGGGAGTTCATGGACACGGCCCGCCGGGTCCTGGGCGGACGGTGAACTCCGAGATGAGATGGACCGTGATTTCTGCCCATATAGCAAATCGTTGGCTGTTTGGGTTTTATCCTTCCTTGACGTGATGGCAGGTTTTCATCTGGAATGGTTCTTTATGAGTACCCGGCCTTTTGGGAAGACAGAAGGCTATTGGGTTTAGAAACCGGCCCCGCCAAGGGTGGCGTCCAACGCACAGACCACAAACGTGGTTTCAATTCCCCACAAACCCCAACCTCCTACCCCGGCTCGAAACCAACTCACGGTACCCCTCCTTCAACGCTTCCGAAAGGAAGCTAACACCTATCAGCCGTTCCCATTCCGGCTGGGCGTTGGAGAGGTCCGCCAGGGTCTGTCGGATGGTCTTTTCGGTCAGGCCCAGGCGTTCGTGGCCGAAGTAGTCCACGAGGTCATGCCGGGTCAGGTTGCGCCTTTTGCCGTTCAGGGGCAGGGCGATCTCTTCCGGGGCGCGAAGGACGATGGTCGCGTTGAGCAGGTCATAGGCCGGGGACAGCCCGATTTTGGGATCGCGGCGGATCAGGGAAAAGTTCTTGAGGTGGCTGTCCTCATTGCCCACGAGGTAGTTGAACAGGACCCGTTTGAAGAGTCCGGCCCGTTCGATCAGGGGAAAGGTGCAGCACCGGTCGATGACCTGGACCACCTGTTCCATGGAAGAACGGTACTTGGTGTCACGGTCCCGGCCCCGAGACCCCAAGGCCCCGAGTCGATGGGCCAGGCCCTTAGGTTAACCGCGAAGGGTGGGCCAGGCCGGTTTTCAACAATCTGTCCAGGCTCAAAGTAAGGAACACGGGTCGAGCGAAGAAACCTTGAAAGGGCCATCCCTACTATGCTATACTTCTCTGTACCAGGCGTTTTTTAAATGAGTTTGGGGATAAGGAGGGTGCCAGATGGCCAGTGTTTTTGACGTGGCCGCATATATCCTAGAAAAACGCGGTCCCATGACAACCTGGAAGCTTCAAAAGCTGGTCTACTACTGTCAAGCTTGGTCCCTGATATGGGATGATGCCCCGCTCTTTCCTGAAACCATTGAGGCCTGGGCCAATGGCCCTGTCGTTCGCCCATTGTTCGAGGCCCACCGGGGTTGCTTTTCTATTGAAGAAATCCATGGGGGAGACCCTCAAAACTTGACACCCGACCAGAAAGAAACGGTGAATGCGGTCTTGGATTACTATGGGGACAAACCTTCACAGTATCTGAGCGATTTGACTCACATTGAAGCGCCGTGGTGCAATGCTCGCAGGGGTATCCCTGACCACGAACGTTCGGATGCTGAAATCACCCTTGAATCGATGGCTGAATATTACAGTAGTCTTGCGCCGGAAGATGAATAGATTAACTTCGTAATGGCTAAAAGAAAAAAGAAGCCCTACCAAAAAGAGAATCCCACCTCCGGAAAGAAAGCCCGCGGAGTCAAAAAAGCGGAAAGTACTCATAACCAATGTCTCGTGTGGCAGAGTGGGACTATGGATAGGGGGGGAGCTTGGGGTTGGGAGAAAATTGATCCTGTGACTTGGTGGGATACTATTTGCCCCGCGCGACATGATTTCCAAACGATGAAATGGATTAATATTTTGGGTGATAAACACCATCTGGTGAGTATCGGTAAGCTGGAAAAACAGGCTCAAGACCGTTTAGCTGAAATTTGCCAAGATGATGTTGACGAATTGTGTTGCCTTAGACTTGGGGCAACCGAGCGCATATGGGGTGTCAAAGAAGCAGAAAAATTTAAAGTCTTGTGGTGGGATCCCAATCACGAGATATACCCTTACCAACTAAAGCATACTTGACCTTCACCCTAACTGGTTGCATTCCTGTTTTATGTTCAACTTTTATGTTCAACGGCACAGAACCGAAAGGTTTTCACATACCTTGTCGTGAGGGGGGATAGGGGAACCATGATGCACCCGCACCGATCCGGACTACCCCGGGGGGGAGGGGGCGAGGGGAATGGGGGCCGCTCGAACCCGGACCCGGCCGAGGCCGACCCGATGGGCCAGGCTCAGGCTTCGCCGATCACCTGACCGCCTTGCACACAACGGAACCCTCTGCTTCATCCAGACTGACCGGGGAGATGACCATGACCTGTCTTGAATACAGACCCGGCCTTCAGGCCGCTTCCCCTCACGCCATCATCCCATTCAGTTTTTCCCTTGCCTTCGATCGCCGTCTATGTTCCTCTGTCTTTAACGCGGATACAATGCAAACCAAGTTTACCTATGGACAATGGAAAGGTCGGGCAAGCCGAAGGGAAACCACTTGACAGGAGGGAAAAGGAATGAGGCGTTTCTTGATCCTGGTCCTAGTCATGCTGGTCATTGTTGCTGCAGTATCCTCATGCGAAACAGGACCAAGCCGGTCCCAACTCATAGCCAATCACGCGAACGCGCTTATGGCCGCCATGCAGAGCAGAAAACAGGTTTATGATGATGCTGCCGCCAAACGAAGGATGTATTACGACGAACTGACGGACTACATTGTCACACTACCCGAAGACAGCCGGAACCTCTGGATAAAAATGGAGAAAATAAAAGGCGCATCAACTGCCGAATTCAAGGACCTGACGATGAGGTTTTTTTCATCTCTTACACCCAAACAGTCAGATAATTTATTGGACAGAATTAATAAAATAGTGATAGTAGACCGCCAAATAGCTGAACTCAGGGAAGGCCAAGACAGAGATATGCGCACATACGCAATGCTGGCCCAAGACTATGATTCCGCTGTGGCTGAGGAAAATACTCGTCGACAATCCGGTATGTGGGCGGCCATGTTCATGATGAAGTCCCAGCAAGCGCAAGCGGCAGCCATTCAACAGCGTAACCAGATGAACCAGTTAAACCATAATCTGCAAATGATAAATCAGCAGTTGATGAACATGCGATAGTTGCGCCCATTCTCTGGGCCGTGGCCCCCTGGCCGACCGTCCAATCCAGCCCGAACCCTTCTCCCCCTCCAAATCGCCCCGGATGCTTACCCTATACTTACCCGAAAAGAAAAAGGGCCAGGCCGTCAAGGCCTGACCCTTTAAAATATCCATGGTGCCGAGGAACGGAATTGAACCGCTGACACGGGGATTTTCAGTCCCCTGCTCTACCGACTGAGCTACCTCGGCACTCGAATCGGAACGCCACGACTTTATGGCTGCGCCCCGGATTTGTCAAGCAAAAACCTCAGTCCGGCCACGCGGCGGCAAAACGCTCCCCGTCCCGGCGGCCCAGGTCGTAGGCGTCCTGGAAGCCCTGGGGGTTGGTGTAGTCCCATTTGGCCACGGAGATGGGCCGGGAGGGCTGGACGTAGCGGCGGGTGGGGCTTTGGGGCAGGAGTTCGGGCCGGTAGAGCCGGGTCAGGAGGACGAGGGCCGGGCCGTCGTCCGGGTCCAGGGCGCGGACGGGCACGTTGTCCACCAGGCCGCCGTCCAGGACCGGACCGCCGTTCCAGTTCATGACCGGGGTCATGGGCGGGGTGCAGGAGGAGGAGATGAGCAGGTCGGCCAGTTCCTCGGGGGTCCAGCAGGCCCGGACCGGCACGGCCAGGGGCCGGAAGCCGATGCGGGCCGCGATTTCGGGATGGACCCGTCCGTTGAGCTTCTTTTCGGCCATGTAGGCCCCGAAGCCCAGAAGGACGGCCAGGCGCGGCCCGGCCCAGGCCGGGGGCCGGGCCAGGAGGACCCGCATATCCGGTCCCTGGCGGAGCCGTTCCAGGCCGTCGGCATCGATGACGTCGACGACCGCCTGGCGGTAGATGGGATAGTGGGGAAAGACCGGCCGGCCGGAGAACAGGCGGAGGGGGTACATGTTTTTCGGGTTGGCCGCCACGGCCGCCTTCATGTATTCGAGGGCGAAGCGGGCCCGGCCGGCGAGGATGGCGCAGGCCATGGTGGCCCCGGCGCTGACCCCGGCCACGGCCCGGGGGGCCAGTTCCAGGGCGGGCGCGACCGAGTCCCAGAAACCGACCTGCCACAGACACCGGCTGCCTCCGCCGGCGAACACCACGGATGAAAAGGGGGCGTCCTTGTCCATCATCCTGGTTAACCTGCCGATATATAGTTAATATTTCGTTTACCACCCAATCGTCCCATTTCGCCTGGACACGGATTGTTGGACGCTTCGTTGGACGGCCTCGCAAAACATACGGGTCTTGTTCATCGAGGCTCTATTTTAGGCAAGCGGCGGGGAAAAGGCAAGTTTCGGGTCGACCCGGGCCTTCCGGAGGCTGGTTCCCGGCCCGTCTCCGGGCCTCGAAACAGAGGGCCACTATTATATAACTTGTGGTGAGGACACATTTTTCTTGACGAATTCCCCTGTTTGATGCAGAATACAAGGCTGGGCATATAGGGCGATTCCCCGTGAAATTCGCTACCTTCATGCTGAAGGGAGTTTCCGGTTTATGGTAAAACGAGTGATGCGCGTCTGCTGGGTTCTGGTCGTCGGCGTTCTGTTGTTGGCTCCGGGCTGGTCCGCGGCCGAGGACACGAAGGCGAAAAACCTGTACGAACGCGGCCGGTTCGAACTCGAAGACGGGCAGTTCCAGGCGGCCCTGGACTTTCTGGACCAGGCCCTGGCCCTGGAACCGGACAACATGAGCATTCAATACGCGCGGGCCCGGGCCCTGATCAAACTGGACCGGGTCGACGAAGGCCAGGCCTTGCTGGTCAAGGTGCTCAAGGCCGATCCCCAGGGCCAGAAGGCGGCCAATATCGATCTGGCCGCCCTGTACGCCCGGCAGCGGCGATTCGACGAGGCGACGACCTACTACACCCGGGCCATCGAGGCCTTTCCCAAGCGGACCGACCTGTATCTGGCCCGCGCGGCCATGTATATCGAAACGGCCGACCACGACCGGGCCCGCCTGGACCTGAGCCGGGCCGTCGAACTGGAGCCGTCCGTGGCCCCGGCGGCTCGTTATTACGAGTCCCTGATCGATTACAACCGGGAGGATTTTCCGGCCGCCATCGCCAAGATCGACCAGGCCCTGGCCATGAATCCGGACGCGGACCTGGCCAAGCAGTTGGAGGCCTTCAAGACGGCCATGGAAAAGGAGGCCCGGGTCCGCAAACCCTGGGCCATCAATGCCGGCCTGATGTACCAGTATGACGACAACGTGTCCCTGGAACCGCTGGACGGCTTCGGGGTGGCCGCGGCCGGGGCGCCGGCCCGGGACAAGGGCGATTCGGCCTGGGGCGGATTCTTTTCCGGCACGGGCTACCTGATCAACCGCCGGCGCATGGAACTGGGCGCCACCTATACCTTCCGGGGGCTGTATTACACCGACCTGACCGAAAGCAACATGGTCGGCCACAGTCTGGCCGGGTTCTACGCGTTCAACAAGGCTCCCTGGTACTTCCGGCTTCCGGTCGAGACCGCCTTTTACATCGGCGACTCCAAGGACAAGATGACCCTGTTTTCGGTCAGTCCCAATCTGACCCGGACCTTCGGGGCCAACGACCGGACCACGGTTTACGGGGCCTGGGAATACAAGTACATGCATGACGGTTCGTCCGACGTCCGGCGCTGGGTTTTGGGCGGGCTGCACTTTCACACTTTTCCGCTTTCCGGAGGCCGCGGCCTGATCCTGCGGGGCGGGTTGCAGCTTGAAAACGAGGACGCCCTGGGGCTCCTGGGGGCCGACTACTCCCTGACGGAAGTCAAGGCCGGCCTGACCTTTCCCCTGCCCGGGAAGTTCGAGGGGGACGTGGGCCTGTCCCATGCCTGGATCGATTACGAGCAGAATCCGCTGTTCGACCCGAACCAGTCCCGCTCGGACGACCGCTGGATGGTCACGGCCAAACTGGGCCGGGGCCTGACCGACCGCCTGCGCCTTGACCTGATGTACACCCACACCTACAACGATTCGAACCTGGTCAGCGCGCTGGACAAGGACATTTACGAGTTCAAACGCAACGTGTACACCCTGTTGCTGACAGGCATGTTTTAGGGAAAGGGCCATGACCTTGAAGTATCGCGCCATGTTCCGGTTGGGAGTATTTCCGGCGGTCCTGATTCTGGGCCTGCTGCTGTGCGGACCGGTCCCGGCCCGGGCCGCCGAAAAGGTGGGCACGGTTTCGGTTCTCCAGGGCCGGGCCACGGTGACCCGGGCAGGAGCGGTCAAGGCGGAAGTCATTCAGATCGGCACGGCGATCCAGGCCAACGATACCATCAAGACCGAGGCGGACGGCCGGCTGCGGGTGGTCTTTCTGGACCAGAGCATCATCAGCGTGGCCCCGAACACGTCGCTCAAGATCACGGAATACGTCTATCGACCCGCGGAAAAGGTCCGTTCCGGCGGCCTGAACCTTCTGTGGGGCAAAGTCAAGTGCTTCGTCAACGACTTCATGGGGTTCAAGAAGAGGAAGTTCGACGTGACCACCAAGACGGCGGTCATCGGCGTGCGCGGCACGGTCTTCGGGGTCTGGTTCGTGGCCGGCAGCACGACGGTCTGGTCCATTCAGAATGTGGTCGAGATTCGCAGCACGACCGACCCGACCCAGTTCGTGACCTTGACCGCGAACATGATCAGCCAGATTCGCCGGGGCAGGCTGCCCTCGAAACCGGTCCTGGTCACGCCGGCCCAGTTGCAGCAGTTGCAGCAGGGTCTGCTGCCCACCGACCTGGGCAGCGGCGCGCCGGATGGTTCCACGACCACGGGTGAGGGCGGCGGCACGGAGACCACCACCGGTTCGACCGACACCACGGGAGGCACGACTCAGCCCGGCGGGGGCGCTTCGTCGACGACCACCACGGCGGGCCAGCCTACGAGCACGACGACCACGACCTTGAACGTGACGACCTCGACGACGACGACGACCACGACGACGACCACGACCACGACGTCGACGACGACCACCCAGCCGTCCGGGGGCCTGCTGCCCGGCTTTCCTCAACCGCCGGGACATTAGCCCGCGGTCCGGATTCGAGGTTCCCGCAAAGGCCCGGCGTTTTTGTCCGGGTCTTTCGATTGGGGGAGCGCTCCGCCCCGAACCGATCCATAAAGCCGATTTATATCCATATCCATTTGTGTTACAATGCCGATCGGATCGCAGTCCCGGGAGTATCACGTAAAGGACCCTCGGTTTCGATGTCGGTTTCGGCAAAACAATACCTCTGGTTTGGCAACGCCCTGGTTCTGGGCCTGGTGGTCTGGTCCGGGGTCAACCTGGGCATGTCCATCCTGGGGCACCGCATGGATGCGGGAAGCCGGTCCCGGTCCACCGTGGAGGTGGACGGGGGGGCGGAGACGCCGCTCAAGCCCTTGAGCTTTTACGAAACCATGGCCCAACGGAGTATTTTCGGAGGGTCGGGCAAGAGTGAGGCCCAGCCGGCGGCGGTTTCGGCCCCGAAACCCGGCATGGACGGGGACTACCGTCTTCGGGGCACCATCATGGACGCGAAAAGCGGGTACTACGCCGCCATCATCGAAAGCGCCAAGACGCGGGAACAGGACCTTTACCGCCCCGGCGACCGGATCGACGAGGCCCAGATTCTCGAGATCGAGCAGGACCATGTCGTCCTGCTCTCGGGCGGGCAGAAGATCAGCCTCCACATCGAGGACGAGGCCTCGCCGTCCTCCGCCTCCCTGCCTCGGCGAACGCTCACGCCGCCCCCCGAGCGGGACGCGGCCGCGCCGCTGGCCCGGGCCGCCGGGCCGAACCAGTATATCGTCAGCCGCGACGCCCTGGGCCGCAACATGACGGACCTGAACCGGTTCATGTCCCAGGTCCGGATTCTGCCCTATTTCAAGGACGGTCAGCCTCACGGCTTCAAGATCGCTTCCATGAACCCGGCCTCGCCCCTGTCCCAGATGGGTTTCAGGCAGGGGGACGTCATTGTCCGGGTCAACGACGTCGAGGTCGGCAAACCGGAAGACCTGATCAACCTTTACCATCAGGTCCAGCAGATGGAGAACATTGCCGTGGGTTTGGAACGCGGCGGCCAGTCCCTGGACCTGAGCTACTCGATGCGTTAGGTCCCCAGCGTGTACAAAGCCTTCTTCAGCTTCGACGAAGAACCCTTCAGCCTGACCCCCGACCCGAAGTTCATGTATTTGAGTCCGGGACATCAGGAGGCCCTCGAGCATATGGTTTACGGCATCGAGGAGCGCAAGGGCTTTGTCCTGATCACCGGGCACATCGGCGCGGGCAAGACCACCCTGACCCGGCTTCTGATCGACCGGCTGGAAGGCCGGATTCAGACGGCCATGATCTTCAACACCTTTCTCAACGAGATCGAGCTGCTGCGGGCCATCAACCGGGAGTTCGGGCTTCCGGCCGACGGCGCCGGCCGGGAAGCGCTGGTCATGACTTTGAACGATTTCCTGATCGAGCAGCTTCACGCGGGCGGGACGGCGGTCGTGATCCTGGACGAGGCCCAGAACCTGTCCGTTCCGGTTCTGGAGCAGGTCCGGATGCTTTCGAATCTGGAAACGGACAACCGGAAGCTGATCCAGATCATCCTGGTGGGCCAGCCCGAACTGGCCGGTACGCTCTCGCGTCCGGACATGGCCCAGTTGAACCAGCGCATCACGGTCCGCTGCCACCTGTCACCCCTGGACAAGGAGGACGTGGCCCGCTACATCCACCACCGCCTGACCGTGGCCGGCGGTTCGGGTCTGGCCCGGTTTCATCCCCGGACCCATGGTCTGATCCACCGGTATTCCAAGGGCGTGCCCCGGCGGATCAACGCGCTTTGCGACCGGGCCCTGCTGGTGGCCTACAGTCAGGGAAGCCATCGGGTCCTGCCCTCATTCGTCCGTCAGGCCCGGGCCGAGCTGACCGGTCCCCGGCTTCCGGGGACCAGGACCTGGCCGCGTTCCCGGATTCTCATTCCGGCCGCGGCCATCATCCTGGCCATGATTCTGGCCTTTATCGTCGGCGAGGCGTGGCGGCCATGAGTTCGATCAACGACGCGCTGCGCCGGGCCAGGCGCTCGGACGCCCCTTCCGGGCCGCTGGACGGCCTCCACCCGGGCGCCCCTTCCCGGCGCTACGGCCGGAAGACCGGGACGTTCTGGGGACTGGCCGGCCTGATCGCGTTCGGCCTGGTCGCCTACTGGTACCTGGGCGCCGGCGCCCCCTTGCAGCCGTCCGAGCCCGACGCTCCCCGTCCGGCCCGAACCGCGAAACCGGCCCCGAGACCGCCCGCTGCCCGGCCCGCTCCGGCCGAATCGCCCCCGACCGAGGCCGTGACCTCCCGGCCCGCGGTCGCTCCGATGGAGAAGGCGCCGGAACCGGTCCGGAACCCTGCCGAGCCGGCCTCGACCCCAAAGACGCCTCCGAGTCCCCCGCCTCCCGAGAGGCCGCCTGAAACGCCCCGAGCGGAGACCGCGCCCCCCAGACCGGCCCCGACGCCCCAGCCCGCCGAGCCGGCCCGGGAAACGCCCCGGCCCGACCAGGGGGAGGCCACGGCCCTGGATCACTTTCGCGCGGCCCGGGCGGCCCAGGCCAAGGGACGGGACAGTCAGGCCATATACGAATACCGCCAGGCCCTGCTCCTCGACCCGAAGATGGCCGAAGCCTACCTCAACCTGGGCAACATCTTCTTCTACCGCCAGCGCACTCCGGGCAAGGCCATGGAAATGTACATCCAGGTCCTGCACCTGGAACCGGACCACGAACGGGCCCACAACAACATGGGCGTGATCCTGCTCAGTCAGGGCCGCCTGGACCAGGCGGAGACCGAATTCACCGCCGCGCTTCAGCAGAATCCCGACTACGTGGACGCCTTGTTCAACATGGCCTGCCTTTTGGCGCGCCGGAAACAGTACGGCCCGGCCATGAGCCTCCTGTTCAAGGCCGGACGGCTCCAGCCCGAAGTGCGCATCTGGGCGGCCGAGGACGGGGACCTCAAGGCCCTGCGCGGCCGGTCCGATTTCAAAAAGTTCCTCAAAACCGTGCCCCAACCACGAGGATGATCCGTAATGAAACGCCTGCCGATCCTGTTTTTTGTCACGCTCGCCATCGGCCTGCTCGCGGCCTCCGGCCCGCAAGCGGCCCGCCTGACCGACGCCGAGACGCCGGACGCGGAAAAGGCCTCCACCCCGGAAACCCGGGTCACCCTGGACTTCCGCGACGTGGACATCCGGGTGGTGGCCAAGTTCATCAGCGAACTGACCGGGCAGAACTTCATTTTCGACAACCGGGTCCGGGAAAAGGTCACGGTCTTTTCCCCGAGCAAGGTCACGCCCGAAGAGGCCTATCGGCTTTTCGAGACGGTCCTCAAGGTGCACGGGTACACCACCGTGCCCCAGAACGGCATGGTCATGGTCGTTCCCAGCCAGAAGGCCCGGGTCATGGACGTGGAGACCCGGCCGACGCAGCCCATCCCCCGGACCAAGGACGACCGGGTCATCACCCAGATCATTCACCTTCGTCACGCCGACCCCACGGAGATGCGCACCCTGCTGACGCCCCTGATGGACAAGAGCGGCGTGATCATGGCCTATGAAAGCGGCGACACCCTGGTCATCACGGAATACGCCTCGAACATCAACCGCCTGATGGGCATCATCCGGGCCCTGGACGTTCCGGACGAAGGCGCCCAGCTTTCGGTCATCGATTTGCACTACGCCTCGGCCCGGAATCTGGCCACCGCCCTGGAAGAGATACTCAAGACCTCCCTGACCCGGGGCAAGGCCCAGCCGGCCGCCGGGGGGATCAAGTACAAGGTGGTGCCGGACGAGCGGACCAACAAGCTGATCGTCCTGGCCCGGGCCACGGAACTGGACACCATCCGGGAACTGGTCAGACGCCTGGACATTCCCGCCCCCCGGGGGTCGGACCGGGTCCACGTCTATTTCCTCAAGAACGCCGTGGCCGAAGACCTGGCCAAGACCCTCAACGAACTGGCCGGCCAGCGGAGCATCGACCCGGGCAAGGGGACCGGTTCGACGTCCCCCACGCGCCTGCTGCTCCAGGAGGACGTCTTCATCACCGCGGACAAGGCCACCAACTCGCTGATCATCCGGGCCGAGCGGCAGGACTATCTGGTCATCAAGAACATCATCGAGCAACTCGACATCCAGCGGGCCCAGGTCCTGGTCGAAGCGGTCATCATGGAGATGTCCTTCAAGAAGGCTTTGACCCTGGGGGCGGAATGGCGCTCGATCAACTTCCCCGAGTCGGGCGGCGGGGCCGTGGGTTACGGCGGGACCAGCCTGCCGGTGGGGGACGACGCCAGCGGCCTGATCAACCAGGTGGCCAGCCAGCCCTTTGGCGCGGCCAGCGGCCTGATCCTGGGCGCGGCCGAAGGCACCCTGACTTACGGCGGCGCGACCTATCTCAACCTGGGCCTGCTCATCCAGGCCCTGCAACAGGACTCGGAAGTCAATATCCTGTCCACGCCGCACCTGCTGACCATGGACAACGAAGAGGCCCGGATCGTGGTCGGTGAGGAGCGGCCGTTTCTCAAGTCGGCCATGACCGCGGAAACCGGGGCGGTCAACCCGGCGGTGACGCGCACGTACGAGTACAAGGACCTGGGCCTGACCTTGAAAATGACGCCCCACATCACCCAGGGCGAATTCATCAAGCTCGAGCTCTACCAGCAGATACTCAACTTCATGAGCCAGATCGAGACCGGGGCCATCAGTTCGACCAAGCGGGAGACGGAAACCGTGGTCCAGGTGCGTGACGGGGAAACCGTCGTCATCGGCGGGCTGATCCGGGACGACCAGCATCTGAGCAAGAGCCAGGTCCCCTGCATGGGGGACATACCGGTCTTCGGCTGGCTGTTCAAGCGCCGGTCCAACTCGTCGGACAAAACCAATCTGCTCGTCCTGATCAAACCCACGATCATCCGGACGCCGGACCAGCTCCGGGAACTGACCAGGCAGAAGAAGTCCGAGGTGGAGAACTCGATCCACCCGAAAGCGGACGAGCCGGCGGAGACGCCGGCGGAAGCCAGGCCGGAGGGCGCCGAATAGCCATGGTTCCGGATCGACTGCGAACGACCTTCCAACTGGCCCTGGAGGCCGGATCGGGCGGCGCCGAAGCCCTCAAGGCCCTCTGCGTCCACCTGGGCCTCCCCTTTTTCGACCGGCTTCCCACGCCCCGGGTCCCATCCGAGCTGACGGAAAAATTCGACGTGGCCTGGGCCCGGAAGAACCGCCTGGTTCCCCTTTCGGTCCAGGACGACCACGTGGTCGCGGCGACCTCCGTTCCCCTGGCCGTCGAGCCGCCCGACCAGCTGGCCTTTGTCCTGGGCCGCCGGGTCGAACTGGTCGGCGCGCCGGAAGACGAGATTCTGCGCGCCTTGAACATGTATTTTTCCGAAAGCATGGCTTCGGCCGACGATGTGCTCAAGGAGATGACCGAAACCGAGGTGGAGGTACTGGGGACGGACCTCGAGGCCGTGCCGGACCTGATCGATTCCAGCGACTCGGCGCCGGTTATCCGCCTGATCAACCGGGTCCTGTTCCAGGCGGTGTCGGAGAAGGCCAGCGACATTCACATCGAACCGGCCTCGGATCATGTCAAGGTCCGCTTCCGTATCGACGGCGTGCTCTACGATCGGCTGCACCCGCCCTTGCAGTATCTCCCCTTTCTCTCGTCCCGGATCAAGGTCCTGGCTGGTCTGGACATCGCGGAAAAGCGGCTGCCCCAGGACGGACGGTTCCAGTTCACCGTGGCCGAACTGAACATCGACGTGCGGGTTTCGATCATCCCGACGGCCGGGGGGGAGCGGGTGGTCCTGCGTCTGCTGGACAAGTCCACGGCCCTGCTGGGTCTCGAGGAACTGGGCATGGACCCGGACAACTTCGGCGTCTTCAATCAACTCATCACCCGGCCCCACGGAATCTTTCTGGCCACCGGCCCGACGGGGGCGGGCAAGACCACGACCTTGTACGCGGCGCTCAGCCGGCTCAACTCCCGGGAGTTGAACATCATCACGATCGAAGACCCGGTGGAGTATCGTCTGAGCGGGGTGGGACAGATTCATGTCAACACCAAGGTCGGGCTGGATTTCGCCCGGGGCCTGCGATCGGTCCTGCGGCACGACCCGGACGTGATCATGATCGGCGAGATACGGGACTTCGAGACCGCGGAGATCGCCATTCAGGCCGCCCTGACCGGCCATCTGGTCTTTTCCACGCTCCACACCAACGACGCATCCTCGGCCGTGACCCGTCTGGTGGACATGGGGGTCGAACCCTTTCTGGTTTCGTCGGCCGTGATCGGCGTCGGGGCCCAGCGCCTGGTCCGCCTGCTCTGCCCCCATTGCCGGCAGCCTCACCGCCCCTTGGCCCGCACCCTCAGCCGGGCCGGTCTACCCCAGGACGTCCTGGACGGGGCCGAGGTCTATCAGCCGGCCGGCTGCGAGCACTGCTTCCAGACCGGTTACCGGGGCCGGACCGGCATATACGAGTTGCTGGCCATGACCGGTCCGGTGCAGCGGACCCTGGCCCGGACCAGCGAATCCAACGAAATCAGGCAGTCCGCCATCGAATCGGGCATGAAGCCCCTGATCATGGACGGTCTGAACAAAGTCCGCGCCGGCAAGACCTCCCTGGAGGAGGTCCTGCGCGTGACGCTGACCTGAGCGGGTTTCCGTCATGCCGGTCTACGCCTATCGGGCCCTGGACCAATCCGGCAAGACCGTCCGGGGGGTGGTGGACGCGGATACGCCCCAGAAGGCCCGCCGCCGGCTGCGCTTCGACGGCCTCCACCCCATTGAACTCAGTCCGGCCTCCCGGCTTCTGGCCCGGGCCGAACCCCTGGCCCGCCTCCGGAAGCTGGTCCCCTTCCGGCCCAACCGGCTGCGTCTCCTGGCCGGCACCACCCGCCAGGCGGCCACCCTGCTGGCCGCCGGCCTGCCCCTGGTCACGGCCCTGACCACGATCCAGGAGCAGACCGAAGACCAGGAGTTCGGCCACATCCTGGCCTTGGTCCGGGAGGAGGTCACCGGCGGCGAGTCCCTGGCCAACGCCCTGGCCCGGCGGCCGGACGTCTTTCCCATGGACTACATCCACATGATCCGGGCCGGGGAGCTGGCCGGCTCCCTGGACGAGGTGCTCGAACGCCTGGCCGGCAACCTCGAACGCCGCCAGACCAGGCGGGCCCGCATCGGGGCGGCCCTGACCTATCCGGCCCTCATGACCCTGGTCGGAGCGGCCGTGCTGTTGTTTCTGCTCTCGTTCATCATCCCCACGCTGACGGGCCTGTTCGACAACCTGGGCGCGGCCCTGCCCTGGCCGACCCGCCTGCTGCTGGCCGTCAGCGAAACGCTCAAGCAGTACTGGTGGCTGGTGGTCGCCGGTCTGGCCGGAGTGGTCCTGGCCTTCCAGCGATACCTGAAAAAGGAGGCCAACTACCGCCGGTTCGAAGGCTGGGTCTTCCGCCTGCCCGTGATGGGCTCGCTTTTCCAGCGGCTGAGGCTGGCCCAGGCCATCCGGGGCCTGGCCGTCATGACCAGCGGAGGCGTGACCCTGACCCGGGCCCTGACCGCCACGGCCGACGGCATGGGCCGTTCCTTGTATGCCGAAGCCCTCCGGACCGCGGCCCAGCGCGTCGGACAGGGACGGTCCCTGGCCGAGTCCCTGGGGACCGGACGCCTGTTTCCGCCCCTCGTCCGCCGCATGGTCGCCGTGGGCGAGGCCAGCGGCACCCTGACCGATATGCTGTCCCGGACGGCCCAGGCCTACGAGGAGGAGACCGACCAGGCCCTCTCGGCCATGACCTCCCTGGTCGAACCGGTCATCATCATCGTCATGGGCCTGCTGGTCGGCTTCATCGAAATGGCCGTGCTTCTGCCCATCTTCGAGATCAGCGGGCTGGTGGGATGAAGACCCGCCGCCCAGACGACGCATCCCGGTTTGCCCGGCAAGCCGGCGAGGAGGAACACATGTCAGACCCAACCGCTTTCCGCAAAGGAAAACGGATCGACCGCCGCCCCGGATTCACCCTGATCGAAATTCTGGTCGTGGTCGTCATCCTGGGCATCCTGGCCGGACTGGTCATTCCCCGGATCGCCGACCAGCCGGAAAAGGCCCGCCGGACCAAGGCCCGGCTTCAGATCGAAAGCCTGGAAACGGCCCTCAAGCTGTTCAAGCTGGACAACGGCTATTACCCGACCACCGAACAGGGACTGGAAGCCCTGGTCCGCAAGCCGACCATCGGCCGGGTCCCGGTCCGGTGGCGGGATGGGGGGTACCTGGAAAAAAACCAGGTCCCCAAGGACCCCTGGGGCCGTGACTTCGTTTACATCAGCCCGGGCATCCACCTCCAGGACTTCGACCTTTATTCTTTGGGCACGGACGGCGAACCCGGCGGAGAGGGCACGGACGCGGACGTGAACAACTGGGAAACCGAGGCCGGCTCCTGACGGGCCAACATGACGGTTAAGGAGTCTGGAAAGGGGAGTGGCCGGTGGGGCGGGCCTCGGGTCCGCCAGACCTGTCCGCCCTTGGCGCGATTGCTTCGTCGCTCCCCTCCTCGTAGCGACGCCCATCAGCACCGTCATTGCGAGTGTCCGATCTCCGGCTTCGCCGAAGGTTATTGGACATAGAAACAAATCATGCCATTGGGAGAGGCCTGTGGACCGCCAGGCTTTCATAACTCCAACAGATTGCTTCGTCGCTTCGCTCCTCGCAACGACGAAACCTATCAGCACCGTCATTGCGAGGAGCCGCAGGCGACGAAGCAATCTCGTGAACCCTGGACTTTCCTTATTCGTTTCCAAACCGACGCGTGGGAACGAGCGGTAACACGGGCGGATAGTACCTGGGGATGGGGATTCCGTGAGCAGAGAATCGGGAGGGCCGAAATACCGTTATCAGGGACCAGGAGCCGGGCCGATGGGCCCGGCCCGGGGATTCACCCTGCCCGAGCTGACCGTGGTCCTGTTCATCATGGGGGTGATCCTGTCCGTGGTCCTGCCCCGATTCGGCTCCATGGACGACGAGGAGCCCCTGCGCCGGGCCGCCCGGCTGATGGCCGGCCTGGCCCTGGAAGCCCACAGCATGTCCCTGACCCAGTCCCGCCCCTGGTATCTCTGTCTCGATCTGGACGAGCGCAGGTGCTGGCTGAGTTCGACCCGGCCCGAGCGGGACGGCGGTCCCGGCGCGGAGAGCAAGGTTCGCCGGCTGCCTGACGGGGCGGTCTTTCAGGATGCGGTCCTGGCCGACCGGGGCCTGTTGAAAAAGGGCGTGGTCGCTTTGGCCTACTGGCCTCAGGGCGGCAACGAACCCGGCACGGTGCATCTCAAGGCCGAGCGGGGCAAGGAGGAGATGACCGTTTTTTTCCGTCCCTACGTGGGCCGGACCGAGATCGAGACCGGGTATTTGCGGGAGGAGACCCGATGAGGGGCCGGCGGGCCGGGTTCAGCCTGTTGGAGGTCATGATCGCCCTGGCCGTGATCGCCATTGCCCTGGTGGCCGTGGTCCGGACCCAGGGCCAGGGCATCCGCCTGACCCGGGAGGCCCGTTTCACTTCGCGGGCCGTCTTCATGGCCCGCCAGGCCCTGGCCGCGGCCCAGGCCGATCCGGAACTGGAACCCGGCGTCAAGGACGGCCGTTTCGACGAGCCGCTCGACGACATGGCCTGGGAGCGGGAGGTCACGCCCATGCCGGGCCTGCCCGATCTGTATCGCGTCCGGGTCTGGGTCCATCCGCACGGTTCGCCGCCCCGCCAGGGATTGAGCCTGCTGGGCTTCAGCTACCGGGAGCACCCGTGAAAAAGAGGCCCGGTCTGACCCTGGTCGATCTGATGGTCTCCCTGGCCGTCCTGGCCATCATCATGAGCGCGGTCTATTGGGTCTTCGCCACCCAGGAGAAGGCCGTGCGGGCCGCCAATGAGGGTCGTGACGTGTACGGCCAGGCCCGCCTGATCCTGGACCGCCTGACCCGCGATATCACCTCCGCCTGGCTTCCCCAAGTCCCCCGGCCCATGGCCGTGACGCAGTACCGCTTCAAGGGCCAGGCCGACCGGCTCGACTTCATCTCGACCGCTTCCATGTCTCCGGACTCGATCGGGTCCGGCCTGTCCGAGATCGGATACCGCCTCGAAACGCCGGAACGCGACGCGGAGGGCCGCTTTCTTATCATACGTCGCCAGGACGACACCCCGGACGGCGAACCCGAGGAGGGCGGCGCGGAGATCGTCCTGAGCCGGGAGGTCCTTTCCCTGAAGCTGACCTACCTGGACGCGTCCGCCGAGGAAAAGGAGGAGGCCGAGGCCGAGCAGGCCCAGGCCCTGCCCCGGGCCGTGGTCGTCCGGCTGGAACTGGCCGCCCCGGACGGCGGCAAGGAGATATTCAGCACCCTGATCAAGCCGGTCATGGCCTGGCCCCTGGTCCGGCCCATTGAAAAAGCGAAAGGACTGAAACTGCCGTGGTAGTCCGGCGACAAGGCATCGCCCTGCTCATGACCCTGCTTGTCCTCGGGCTGCTGACCGCGTCGGCCTTGAGCCTGATGCGGCTGGCCGACCTGGAGTTTCGGGTCGCCGACAACACCTACGCCTTCGCCCAGGCCGAGATTCTGGCCCAGGCCGGCCTCCAGGGCGCGATGACCCTCCTGGCCATGGACGACAACGATTACGACGCCCCGACCGATCCCTGGGGCAGGTTCGGCCAGTACGCGAGCCTGGCCACCGGATTCATCGAGGAAGGCGCCTTCGGCGGCCGCATCGAGGACCTGTCCGGCCTGATCGATATCAACTCCCTGGTGGATCGCACCGGGGTCCCGGTGACCCAGCGCATCGAGCAGTTCGACCGGCTTTTGAGGCTGCTCGAGCTGGACCCGGACATCCTGCCGGACCTGCTGGACTGGCTGGACCCGGACGACGAGGCCCGGATGGGCGGCGCGGAGACCCCATACTACCGGCAATTGGACCCGCCGTATCCCTGCGGCAACGGCCCCCTGGACACGGAGGCCCAACTGGGCCTGGTCAAGGGTTTCGGCCGCCGGGTCCTGGACGGCCAGGACGACCGGCCCGGCCTGCGGCCCTATGTCACCGTGCATTCGAGCGGCCTGATCAACATCAACACCGCGCCGGAGCCGGTGTTGCTGAGCCTGGACGACGGGTTGACGCGGGCGGTCGTCCAAGAGATAATGGGGCGGCGGGCCAGTCAGCCCTTCGAAAAACTGGATGAACTGCGGGACCTGCCCGGTCTGACCCCGGAACTGCTCAACCGGATCGTGCCCCTGATCTCGGTCAAAAGCGAGTTCTTCCGAATCCGGGTCGAGGGGAGTTTCCGGCAGGCCCGGGCCGCGGTCACGGCCGTTGTCTACCGGAGCCAGTCCGGGGTCCGGCTGATCTATTATCTGCAAGGTTGAGGAGTGTATTTTGGCTTTGAGGGCCATATCGGACCTTTGGCGGCCGCGAACCACGGTCGGGATCGTGCTGGACGCCGGTTCCATCCGGGCCGTTCGTCTGGCCCGCGATGAAAGCGGTCCCCGCCTGGACGAGGTCCTGTCCCTCGATCTGCCTGCCGATCGTCCGGTTCATGCCACGGAAATCGAGCGGGCCGGGAGTCTGGCCGACGAGCGGGCGCGGGTGGTCCTGGGTCTGCCGGCCCGACAGGCCGCGCTGCACAAGGTCCGCCTGCCCTTCGACCAGCCGGACAAGGTCCGGCGGGTCCTGCGCTACGAGGCCGAACCGTATTTTCTGGACCCGATCGATGACCTGGTCCTGGACTTTCTGCCCTTGCCCCGGTCCGGAGACCGTTCCGGATTGGTATTCGGCGCGTCGCCGGAAGCGGTGGCCGGGGCCTTGCGGAGCCTGGAACCGGCCGGCCTGGACCCGGACGTGGTCCTGCCCGAGATGCTGGGACTGATCCAGGCCGGCGAGCGGCTTTTCCGGGACGCCGAAAACTCGTCCCTGCGCCTGCTGGTGGACCTGGGATTCGAACAGACCGGCCTGGTCCTTTTCGACGGCGACCGTCCCGAAGCGGCCCGGACGGTGATGTACGGCGGCCGGGATATGGCCGGCCATCTGGCCGAGAGCCTGGACCTGGAACCCGGACAGGCCGAAACCCTGCGCCGCGAAACCGATCCGGCCCGGACCGACGGCCCGGCCGCGGCCCGGGCCCTGGACGAGGCCTGGCGGCCGCTGCTGGTCGAGATCGAACGGACCCTGGCCGCCTGGCTGGGCGGGCGGCCCGACGCGGCCTCCCGGGCGGTCCTCTGCGGGCAAGGGGCGGCACTGCCCGGCGTGGAAGCCTTTCTGGCCGAACGGCTGGGTCTGCCCGTCGAGACCCTGTCCCGATTTTCCCGGGACCTTCCGGACTGGCCGGAAATGGCCCCGGAGCTGGTCGTTCCCTTCGGACTGGCCCTGGCGGCCATCTCCCCGGGACCTCGGCCCAACCTTCGCCAGGGCGGGCTGGCTCCCCGGCAGGCCCTGTCCAGGTATCGCGGACCCCTGGCCCTGCTGGCCGTCGGCCTCATCCTGGCCCTGCTGCTCAATATGGGCGATCTCTATTACACCTACCGAGTCCAGGCCCGGGCCTACGAGCAGATCAAAAGCGAGATAAACCGGGTCTTTCGCGAAACCGCCCCCGGCGTGACCAAGGTGGTCGCGCCTCTGGCCCAGATGCATCAGGAACTGCAGAAGGTGCGAAACGAATTCGCCGGTCTGGACCCCGGACAGGGCCGCGTCCTGGACCTGCTGCAGGCGGTCAGCCGCGTGGCCGGGGCCCACGAGGGGCTGCGCATCACCAACCTGTCCCTGACGTCGGACGATCTTGAACTCGCCGGGGAAGGCGGCAGCTTCGACGTGATCGACCGACTGAAAAACGAACTGGCCGCTCTGCCCTTTTTCAGCGAAGCCGTCCTGGGCGGGGCGCGCATGGACCCGGTCAGCCGGGTCCTGACCTTCCGGATTTCTCTCAAGAGGAAGCACGGATGAAACTGAGCCGGCGCGAAACCACCTTTGTCGGCGTGGGCGTCATCATTCTGGCCGCCCTGGTCCTCAACTTCCTGGTCATCGAACCCCTGGCCGCCCGGCGGGACCGGTACCGGGAAATGGCCGCCCGCATGGAGGCGGACCTCGCGGAAATGAGGTCCATGGCCGCCCAGTACCAGGCCCTGGCCGGGCAGCGGGACCGGTACCAGCGGCAGGTCCATGAACGGGGCGGCGATTTCTCGCCGTTCAGCTATCTGGAAAACCTGGCCAGCGAGTCCGGCCTGACGGGCCAGATCGAGTCCATGACGCCCGTGGCCACCGCGGCCGCCGAAGACGGACGGGCCAGGCGGGCCGAGTTCGACCTGCGCCTGTCCGACATCCGGCTCCTGGACCTGGTCCGTTTTCTCTACCGGATCGAGTCCAGCGAAAAGGTCTTTTTCGTCATCAACCTGAACATCAAGCCGCGTTATCTCAACCCGGACAGCCTGGACGTGACCGTGAGGCTGGCCACCCCGGCCGCCTCCTGATGAGTCCGGCCTGGAAGCGATTTCTCCTCGCCGCCTCGGTGGTGCTGTACGTCGGGCTGACGGCCTGTCTGTCGGCCCATTATGGCGCGCCGTACGCTTCGGGTTTCCGCGCCCTGCGCCACTGGCTCGAAGGCGGGACCCCGTTGCGCCTGTCGGCCTCGGCCCCGGCGCCCGGACGCCCTTTCACAATCAGGATGGCCCGTCTGGACCTGGCCCTGGCCTCGCCCGACCGCGAAATCCCCCTGATTACCCTGAACGACGTTCGCATCGGGTACAGTCTTGCACGACTGCTGTTCGGCGAACTTCGCCTCGATTTTCAGGCCCGGGCCGCGGGCGGCCGGCTGCGGGGCCGGTTTTCGGCGGACCTGTGGGGGGACCGCGAGATGCGCCTCGAACTTCTGGAAGCGGACCTGCCGCAGTTCGCCCTCTCGCTGCCTTCGGGCCAGGGGGCGATCGCCGGCCGCCTCCAGGCCCGGGCGGTGGTCCTGGGAAAACAGGGCGTCATTCCCACCGGCGGCCAGGGCGAGGTGCTCATCGCCGACGGCCGCCTCAAGGGCATGACCCTGCCGGCCTTCCCCTTTACCGACCTCGACTTCGAGCGTCTGGAAGCCAAGTTCAGCCTGGAAACCGGGCAGGTCCTGCTGGAGCGTTTTCGGGTCGAGGGTAAAACGGGCGGACTTCAAATGGCCGGCCGGGTCCGCGATTACGCACGGCCCGTCCTCGAACTGAAGGGCGAGGGCTGGATGGGGCCCGACGGCCGGAAAGGCCCCCGGGCCGGTTTCCGGGTCTTCGGCCCGGCCCTGGCTCCCCGTTTCGAAATCACGTCCACGACCCTGCCGGGCGCGCCGCCATCCAGGTAAGGACCCCGGCGGGTCAATACATGGCCCAGCTCCCGGACCAGTAGTAGCGGTGCAGAACCGGGTTGGACTGGGTGTTGACCTCGATCTCCGCCTCGAGTCGAGGATCGAAGACGCCCTTGCCGAAGTGGACCATGGAAGTGATCGCGTCCCGGTTCAGGAAGCGGGTCGGCAGGTCCCCCGGGTCCGAGGCCAGCAGACGCCGCTTCAACGCTCCTTCGTCCGCTTCCCCGGACCGGACCCCCAAAACCCAGCCCCACTGCCCCATGGTCGGAATCTGATTGTGATAGGGCAGGACCGAGAACCCGGCCGCCCGGATGGTCTTGACGATGCACAGGAAGGCCTTGCGGGAGAAATAGGGGCTGGTGGCCTGGGTGACCAGGACCCCGCCGGGCGAGAGGTGCCGTTCGACCAGGCGGTAGAAGCTCTCGGAGTAGAGATGCATCAGGTCGATGGTGTCCGGGTCGGGCAGGTCCACGATAATCACGCCGTAATAGCCGCCCTGCTCCTTGAGAAAGGCGCCGGCGTCCATGTTGTGGATCGCCAGCCGGGGGTCTTTCATGGAGCCCTGGTTGATTTCGAGCAGGACCGGGTGCTCGGCGGCCAGGCGGGTCATGGCCGGGTCCAGATCGACCATGTCCACCCGCTCGACCCCCGGGTGCTTGAGAATTTCCCGCAGGGCCAGCCCGTCGCCGCCTCCCAGGATCAGTATCCGGCTCCGATCGGCGGTCAGCATCATGGCCGGATGGACCAGGGGTTCGTGGTACTTTTCCTCGTCGAACGTGGAAAACTGCTCCTGACCGTTGATGTAGAGCCAGTAGTCCCCTTTGTACTGGGTTATGACGATCTTCTGATACGGGGTCTGGGCGGCGTAGATGATCTTGTCCCGATACTGGCGCTGTTCGCCGTACATGACGATGGGCCGGGCCGTGATCACCAGCCCGATCAGGTAGAGAAACGAAAAGACCAGGGCGACCGCCAGGACCTTTTTCCGGCCCAGCAGCCGGTGGAAAAACAGCAGGAGCATGGCGGCCACGAGCAGGTTGACCGCGCCCAGGGCAATGGGCGTGTAGGTCAGGCCCAGATGGGGCAGGGCGAAGAAGGCGAAAAACAGGCCGCCAAGCAGGGCCCCGTAGTAGTCCTTCTCCATGACGGCGGCGATGTTGGTCCGCAGCTCCTCGTAGTCCTGGTTCAGACGGGTGACCAGGGGAATCTCGCACCCGATCAGGCCGCCGATGACCAGGGCCAGCCCGTAGATGACCAGGCTGATGTGGGCGGTATGGGCGGCCAGGCCGTAGGCCAGGACCGCGGAGGACGCGCAGAGCAGGGACAGGGCGAACTCGACCAGGATGAAGGTGTCCAGCAGGTGTTCCTGAAAGAGGCGGCTGACGCGGCTGCCCAGGCCCATGGCGAAGAGCATGAGAGACATGACCATGGTCCACTGGAAGACGGCGTTGCCTTGCAGGTAGGTGGCCAGGGTGGACAGGACGTACTCGGCCACGATACCGGCGCAGCCGGTGGCGAAGACGGATATCTTGAGGATCAGGCCGACGCCGGAGGCGCCGGCCCGGGTCCGGCTAGACGCACCAGTAGATGATGAAGGCGGCTGCAAGATATGAAAAGGCCTCGATATAGGCCGCGCCCAGATTCGGTTTTTCCTGCATCGCGATCTCGTCGGACAGGCTGACCGAAGGCAGCAGAATCTTGTCCGTCAGAAAACGGATGATGGGCAGAAGGATCAGACCCAGCAGGGCGTAGGCCAGGTAGTCGGGCAGGTTGACGGACCAGGACTCGAAGTCCCCCTCGCCGGCCAGGCCGACGATAATGCCCATGCTGGCCAGCGCGCCGCCGAAGGAGACGCCGGCGGCCACGTTGTCCTTTTCGATCTGTTCGTGGACGCTGTACGGCGTGATGACGTCATAGAGCAGCCCCACGATGATCAGCATGACCTGGCCGATGGCCCAGAAGCCGATCACGGTCCAGATGCTGCCGCCCTGTCCCTGCACCGAGCCGTAGATGATGAAACCGGTGGCAATGCTCACGCCGGCCGACACGGCCCCGGTGCCGATGTTCTGGTCCCGGATCAGTTCGTCGCTGATCTTGAACTTGTACAGGATCAGCTTGTCGCAGATGAACCAGGACAGGTTGAGCAGGATGATGCTCACCAGCCCGTAGAACCCCAGGTCGAACAGGTCGGCTACGATGCCGTGGGTCGGTCCGGCCAGGGCGCCGGCGATGGCCAGGATCAGGCCGAAATAATACCCGACCACGGCCAGAGCCAGGGCGGCGTTGTCCTTTTCGACCAGTTCGTAGTTCAGTTTGTATTCGCGGTGCAGGAGGTCGTTGACCAGTTTGCCGATGAAGAAGACGACATAGAAGGCGGCGATTAAAACAAGGCCCGTGACGACGGTGTCCAGCTTCATGACTATTTCCCCACGCTTCCGCTGCGGCTCCGGACGGATGTCGATGTCCGGCCGATACGTTGGTTGACCCGTTGGGAAAAGGAGGACTTCTGGGTCAGTTCCTTGGACATGCGGCGGCTGTAGAAGTCGGGCCGCTGCGACTTGGTCAGGGTCCCGGTGGTCCCGTATTCCTTGTTGGGCCCGTAGTACGGCCGGTTGTTCGTGTAGTAGTTGTTGTAGGAGGAGCGGTAGACCGGGCCGTGCAGCAGGTCGGACAAGAGACGGTACTGGCCGTAGAATACCCAGAATGAGCCTCCCGAAGAATCCCGCCGCCACTCGCCGTAGCGTTTGTCCCCCACGTAGTCGTACCCCGGCGGGCCGACCTTGCCGGCGATCTTGCCCTCCTTCTTGGTCAGGATGGTCATGCCCAGAAAAGGCAGGTACTGCTGGAAGAACTCTTCAGGCACCTCGACCCAGTCCGGGAGGGCCTTCTTTTCCGGCAGCACGATCTCGTACTTGTGATAGTAGGTCTTGAAGAAGTTGCCTTCCACTTTCATGTCCGAGAGGATGACCGAGAAATCCGGGACGCCCTGGAGGGTCTTTTCGATCTCGGTCAGGGGATTGGGTGGGCCGCCGCAGCCGACAAAGACGAGGCCGACGACCAGAAGGAGCGCCAGGAACAGCAGAACGGCCCGCTGGTTCCAAACATAATGTCTCATGGAACGTTTCCCTCGGCGTTGGAATGGAATCGAAAGACCCTTGGCCCGGACCCGGTTTTCTCAGGCCCTGCCTCCGGCCCGTACCATCGATTCAAGGATTTATCTGACTTTTTATCAGACCTCCGCCGATTTTGTCAATAGGCGGTCCCAAGGCGCGCCCGGTCGCGGTATCCGGCTGGGGCGCGGGTTTGGAAAAAGCTAGGGACAGGCACCTGTTTTTCCGTTTTTCAGGGGAAAACAGGTGCCTGTCCCTAGCTTTTTCCTTGTTTCCTAGTCCCCCGGGGCCGGGAAGAGGAGGTAGCGCAGCCAGTGGCGCAGGGTGTTTTGCTGGAGCATGACCCGGTCGAGCCGGTCGATGTCGGCATTGAGCTTGGGCAGGTTGCCGAACCACTCGGCCCGGGTGACGGTCTTTTCCTCCGGGTCCAGGGTCTTGACCACCCGGGCCGGGTTGCCGGCGGCGACCGTGTTGGGCGGGACGTCGTTGACCACGACCGCCCCGGCGCCCACGATGCTGTTGTCGCCGATGGTCACGCCCTTGCAGACGATGGCGCTGTCCCCGATCCAGACGTTCTCGCCGATCCGGACCGGTCTGGATTCCCCCGGCACGATGCGGTTGTAGATGCCGTGCCAGTCCGAATCGGTCACGTACGCGTTGCTGGCCAGCATGGTGTTGTCGCCGATGGTGATCTCCAGGCCCGCGCCCACGCGCACGCCCGGACAGATCAGACAGTTGTCGCCAACATGGATGCCCCGGACGTTTTCCTTGTCCGACCAGACCGAGAGGTTGACCTTGCGGTCCAGGGATGCCACCACGTTGACGCAGCGGCCGATATGGATGGGCTGTCCGAATATCTCGACGCACCAGGGCCGCATGAAGGTGAAGCCCTCGCCCAGGCGGCTCAACTGGGGCCGGATGAAATGGTTGACGTAGATCTTTTCGAACTGCCGGCAGGCGCGTTTGATAAAGTACGGTCGATGATCTCTTTGCAAAAACCCCGCCCTTTCCTCATTCCACCAGCAACGCGTGCCCGGAATCGTCCCAGGAATCGTGATTGAACAGCTGGCCGGCCGGGGTCAGGTTGTAAAGGGCGTCCGCGGCCATGAGCACCACGGCGTTGGTCCAGGTGATCTTGTCCTCGGGCCAGATGACCATGTTGGGATGGGTGAAGCCGCACCAGTAGGAACCGTCGTCAAAGGTGCAGTCCAGTATCCAGCTGAACATGATGCGGGCCAGGTCCTGCTTGCCCATGGCCTGAAGGGCCAGGGTCAGTTCCGATGTCTCGGCCATGGTCACCCAGGGCTGGTCCGAAACGCACAGCACGCCCCGATCCTCGACCACGAACCGGTCCCAGTACTTGTCCAGACGCCGCTGGGCGTCCGTCCCGGTCAGGGCCCCGCTGAGGATGGGGTAGAACCAGTCCATGGAGTACCGGGACTTGGTCATGTTGAAGCGGTGGCGCTTGAACCGTATGGCCTCGCCCAGGGCGGAAAACGCCTCCCGCCAGTCCGGACGGTCGCGGCCCAGGAGGCGGGCGATGGTCAGACCGCACTTGAGGCTCATGAAGACCGAACTCGACCCGGTCAGCAGGCCGACGGGGTCCACGCGGCCCTCGGGGCTCATGGCCCAGTATATCTCCCCGCTGGGGGCCTGCAGGCCCAGGGCGAAGTCCAGGCCGGCCCGGACCGCGGGCCACATGGCCTCGAGAAAGGCCCGGTCGCCGGTGATCAGGTGGTGGTGCAGGACCCCCACGGCCAGGTAGGAAGACATATTGGTGTCCCGGGTCCGGTCCTCGGGCCGGCCGTCCCGGTACGAGGCGTACCAGCTGCCGTCCTCGAGCTGGTTGCGGGCCATCCATTCAAAAGCCCGTTCCGATTCGGACCGGCGGCCGCCGACGTTCAGGCCCATGGCCGCTTCCACCAGGTCCCAGGGGTCGGTCTTGTCCCCTTCGGCCCAGGGGATTTCACCGTCCGGCTTCTGGGAATTGGCGATCAGGCCGGCCGCGGCCTCGATGTCCAGACTCAGGCCTGGTTTGGCCTTGGATGATGACAGTTCCATATATTTAGACCCTGCGGAAGTAATTCGGTATCCACCGCGAGCGGTGTCGGATCATCGATGCTGAAAACCGTCTGCCCGAGCGGGCGTTTACCCCTGAAATGCAACCCCGCGGGACGATCGTCCCACAGGAGGTTAGTAATACAAACCCGGGGTCCGTGTCAAGTGCTTTCGGACGGCGGGACGCTGAAAACCGAGTAGAATCAACGTACATGCCCATATTCAATCGGTGGGGCGCCGGGCGGATTTTCCATGCCCCGAGGCCTCCGATAAGGTAATATACGGAGCGGGCAATCCGCCCGGGAGGACGGCATGAGCTTCATTATCACCTCGGCCCATATCTTCACCGGCGACCCGGATCGGCCCCGGGCCGAAGCCGTGGCCGTGGAAGGCGGCCGTATCGCGGCCGTGGGAGACAATCCGGAGATCGAGCGTCTGAGGCGGCCGGGCTGGACCGCGTACGATCTGCCCGGACGGCTGGTCACCCCCGGCCTGGTGGACTCGCACTGCCACTTCGTCTATTACGGCCTGTTCCGCCACGTGGTCTCCCTGCGCGGCCTGACCTCCCTGGCGGCCTGCCGGGAGCGCATCCGGACCGCCGCGGCCGGTCTGGCCCCCGGGGACTGGCTCGTGGGCGAGGGCTGGGACCATTATCTCTGGGACGATTCCGCGGAGCCGGACCGGACCGACCTGGACGACGTCACACCCGACAACCCGACGGTCATGATCCGGGCCGACGGGCACACCATGTGGGTCAACTCCCGGGTCCTGGCCTGGATGGGCCTGGACCGCTCCTCCCCGGACCCGCCCGGAGGACGGATCGAGCGGGACGCCGGGACCGGCGAACCCGGCGGCCTGCTCCGGGACGCGGCCTTCCACCCCCTGCGGGATCAGATTCACGCCTCTTTCAAGGACTGGAAGACCGCGGCGGCCGAAGCCCAGGAGTCGGCCCTGCGTCTGGGCCTGACCGGCGTGCATTCATCCGAGGACTGGCCGCGCTACCAGGCCCTGGCGGAACTGGAAGCGGAAGACCGGCTCCAAATCCGGGTCCATCACCTGGTCCGGCCGGAGGACTTCAAACAGGCCCCGCCGGACCGGCTCCGGTCCCAGGCCGGAAGCCCCAGACTCTGGTTTTCCCACGTCAAACTCCTGGCCGACGGCTCCCTGGGCTCGGGCACGGCCCTGCTCCACGAACCCTATGCCGACGATCCGTCCGGCCGGGGCGCCCCGATCCTGGACCGGGATATTCTCGAAACCCAGATCGCCCGGTTCTATGAACTAGGTTGGGACATCGCCGTCCACGCCATCGGTGACCGGGCCGTGACGAACGTCCTCGAGGCCGTGGCCGCGGCGCGCAAGCGCCTCGGGGTCCGGCCCGGGGAAAAGCGGGACCGCATCGAACACGTCCAGCTTTTCCGCCCCCAGGACCTGGCCCTGTATCGGGAGCTCGGCCTGGTCGCCGCCGTGCAGCCGGTCTTCATGGCCTCCGACTGGCGCCTGGCCGAAAAAAAATGGGGCCCGGACCGCTGCCGCTTCGCCTATGCCTGGAAGACCCTGCTTTCGGCCGGACTGCCCCTCCAGATGGGCTCGGACGCCCCCTTCGACCGAATCGAACCCCTGGCCGGCCTCCAGGCCGCGGTGACCCGGCAAGACCCCCGGGGGCTGCCCGAGGGGGGCTGGTTTCCCGACGAGCGTCTGACCCTGGCCCAGGCCCTTCGGGCCTACACCGCCGTCCCGGCCTGGACCTCCCGCAAACAGGAACTCCTGGGCAGCGTCACCCCGGGCAAGATGGCCGACCTGACCGTGTTCCGGGAAGACCTCTTCGAAACGCCGAGCGAACGCTGGCCCGCGGTGGACGTGGAAATGACCGTGATCGACGGGGAAATCGTCTTTCAGAATTCGGACTGAAATATTAAGCCGCCCCGGAGGCGGGCTTCCGGGGCGGCGCGGGGATGAAAAATAATCAGCGGGTGGCCTGGATGACCTCGTCCAGCAGGGACTTGACCGCCGGGTCCTTGAACAGGTCCAGGTCCTTGAGGCCGGCCGTCTTGGCCCGGAAGGCCGCCACGTCGGGATTCATCTCGATCTGCATGCCCTTGGCCTTGAGCAGGTCCAGACGGGCCGCGTCCCCGGCCCGGTTGTTCTCGCGCTGGTACCGGGCCGCTTCCGCCATGGCCTTCCGGATCAGGTCCTGGTCCTCGGCCTTCAGGGTCCGCCACCATTTCAAGGAAGCCACGTCGATATGGCCCGAGTACACATGCCGGGTCATGGTCATGTACTTCTGAATCTCATAGAACTTGTAAACCTCGATGACCCAAAGCGGGTTCTCCTGGCCGTCGATGACCCCCTGTTCCAGCTCCGTGTATATGGGCCAGGGCATGGGCGTGGGATTCGCGCCCAGGGCCTGCCAGATGGCCTTGTGCAGGGTCGATTCCATGACCCGGATCTTCAGGCCCTTGACGTCGTCGGCCGTCCGGACCGGGTGCTTGCCGTTGGTCAGGTTCCGAAAGCCGTTCTCGGAAAAGGCCAGCCCCTTGAACCCCACCCGTTCGAGGTCCTTGAGAATGGTCCGCCCCGGGGCCCCGTCCAGAATCCGGTCGGCCTGCTCGTTGTCCTTGAAGATGAACGGGTAGTCCATGACCCGGACGATGGGGGTGAACGTATCGAAGGGCCCGGAGGTGATGACGCGCATCTGGACCTGGCCGAGCTGAATCTGCTGGAGAATCTCGGTTTCGTTCCCCAGGGAGGCCGAATGGTGGATCTTGACGGCCAACCGGCCCCCGCTCCGCTGCTCGAGCAGTTCCTTGAACTTGTCGGCGCAGACGTTCTGGGCCGAGCCGGGCTTGGTCACCAGCCCCAGGTTGATCTTGATTTCGGCCGAGGCCGATACGGCCCAGGCCAGGACGAACAGGACGGTCAAGAGCGCAATCCGTTTTTTCATGGCGGCCTCCTTCTGGCAAAGGGTTATGGAGCGGCGCAACGGCGCCCACGTTTTCGGTTTACCGGACTAGCTATTCGAAAGCGGGGAGAATGTCAACCGAATCGGTGGCCGGACAGCAATTCTCGGCGAAGTGGGAGATGGCATATTTTGTGTGTCCTGTCGGGCCAGGCCGCCAGGGAAGTTGGCCAAGGAAGTGGTTTCGCAAGTTGGAGTCAGAGAAGAAGGCCTGTGAGC
>Ga0180009_10000746_pt1 | contig 42589 bp, 30 predicted proteins | sample OS_PC_MetaG_FD_123537 | JGI IMG/M metagenome (GOLD analysis project Ga0180009, IMG submission 123537) | Groundwater microbial communities from the Aspo Hard Rock Laboratory (HRL) deep subsurface site, Sweden - OS_PC_MetaG | ecosystem: Environmental > Aquatic > Deep subsurface > Groundwater...
CCTGCCAGTCAACAGTCGGCGAAGGCGTATCCGTACCCGTGCCCGAAGTAGGAGTCGGCGCCGTCGTCGGAGTAGACGTGCCCGTTGTTCCACCCGTATACCCACCATCATCTCCACAAATATTCGCATGCGAACACGCGCCATCAGAACACGAATCACTCGTGCAGCTATTTCCATCGTCACAATCAATGCCACAACACAAATCATTTTTCACGCAAACACTCCAAAAACCACTCCCGCAAACACGCGTTCCCCCACACCCACTCACATCACACACCTCCTCTTCCCCTTCAACACTGCAAGGCTCGGGAGTCGGCGTAATCGTAACCGTAGGCGTCGGAGTATCCGTCACCGAAGGACAATCGTTATCATTCGATGAATCGCATTCCTCTGGACACTGATCATCGCCGTCAATGCAAACGTCTTCAATGGGCGTGTAGAAACAAACCGCTTGACAGGTCAAAGGCGCCATACATTCGTCTTGCGAAGCGGGATCGCCATCGTCGCAATCCGAATCGTCATCGCATGGATCGAACGGCTCGCGTTTGACGCTTCCGGGAACCGTACAGCAAAAGGTCTCTCCGTCCGGTTCGATGACGTCATTCCCGCACATGCAGGTCTCAACAATCAGCGCCCCTTGCGTGCATTGCAGTATTGGTTCCGTGACTTTCAGTAAAATGACGCCATCCGTCGGAGGCAACACAACCGAACTGACGATGGCGCCTCCTTCCGCTGTGAAATACTCCGTCACATCCAGAATTTTATATGGCTCGGGAAGCGCTACCGTTTTTTCATCGTATCCGGGATTCACGAGAACCATACCCGAATCGTAATCCCTACGGTACACTTTCGGAGGCCACGTGTCCCTGCATTGCGTGAGCGCCCCGTTGTCTTCAATGACTTTACACGGACCTTGCGGATATCCCAAGTAGTACCTCTGCGCCCCTCCGTTATCATATTCGGGTATCCACCAGAATTCGTTGTTCGGAGGGTCTTTCTTCATGAAGTTGATGTCCGCGTCTCCAAGCAACCCCGTGGCGAAACCGAAACGCTTGACGCGATGGAATTCTTGTTGGTCTGCTTCCGTCGGCTGCTGGCCCGGAGCGCATTGAACGCCGTTGCAGCACGCGGTCGCATCTCTCCCACTTCCGCACTTCCAGTGCACGTCCACCCAGAAGCGGTTGAACGGCAGGGGGTATACCGCCGCCAGTCGATGGATGTATCCGTTGGTCGGCCGGAACAAGGCGCGCATCCATTGATACGGATCGCAATTGGTTTCTCCGGGAGGGCATTCGTACGGCTGCCAGAAAACGCGCCCGCCCAATAAATTCTCGATTTGAAAACCGTTGACGTACGGCAGCCAATCTCCGCCTCCGTTGATGTGAATGAAGTGCTCGTCCCCCGCGTATTCCCGCAGGCGGGAAAACAATTGGACGCCTCCCGCGGACCACCAGGAATTAAATTGATTTTCTTCGTCGGGAATCCCGTTTCCGTCCGCGTCCGGCGGATGCCCTTCCCCATCGTAATAATTTTCCCAAGCATCACTCGTCCAATACGGGCTTCCCGCGCAGTCAAAATGCACGCCGTCGAAGTAATCCACTTGCGGAACGTCTTTTATTTTCAGGAAAACGGCGTCGTTCAGAAGGTCGGCATAAAAATGTTGATATTGCCGGTTATCGCTATCCAAGGGACAAAACAAGGTCATGCTCGCTCCCCACAAGTTATCCCACGTATAGAAGTGCTGGCCGTCCGCATTGTTCAACCAACAGGAATTGTCTTCCACCCAACGATACAACTCGCATTGCACGAAATTGTTGTCGTACACCAACGGCGTATCGGGATTCCAGCAGTCCTCGTAGAAGTTGGGGTTCCCCCAACCACTTGGGGGAACGATGCCGCAAAAACCGTAGTGCGGAAGAAGGAGATTGTCCAGATTCTTATTCCGCAACTCCTGAAGGGTACCCAACTTTACGTTCGCGGGGACGAGCACGGAATCGTATTTCGCTAAATGGTCGAGAGGTTCGCCCGTCGCGTCGATGTCCTGCAGCCAAGCCGCGATGCGCGGAAAAGGGGGGGTGGGTTCGAACGCGTTGGCATTCGGAATCATGAAGAAAAATAATCCGATGAAACAAGCCATTATCCCTAAACGTTTCCACCGCTTTCCCATGAAATGCAGTACGATAACCCCCTATAAATAAGAATGCGATTGTCCAGAACCCGTGCTCATCTCAACGAATCAACGAAGAGTCATCTAGAACTTCCGCCAACTTACGTCGTGCCCGACTAAATGGTTAGGCATCAGTGCCTTAATTGAAAGTTATGCGTGACCATTAGGATTAAGAAAAAACGAATAAAAGAAAAAGGAAATTAATGAATTCCGTCGCTTTCGTCTCCATCAGTGCAGATGACGTCATCCGAAGTCGCTCCATCCAACGTACCAACAAGGTTACGTTCTTGTCCAACTAACGTATAACCAATCGGGTCTGCGAGCGATGCCACTTCGCCTGACGCGCCCATTTCACTACCATCCAAGGGTTCAATGACTCCCCAAGTCGTCGCCTCCTCCATTACTATCCATCCACTATCCGATATGCCATCTAGGGCGATGAGGTTGCTTTCTTCGCGCACCATGTTTTTCATCCCGCCATCGTCTAATCCGCCAGCAATAGGAGTGACGCTATACCAAGAACAGCGTGAGAGGGCAACGAAATAATTATCGTAATGAACAAACCGAGCAATAATCGACGCATACAACCACCTAAAAACAAATTCTTTCAAGAGGTTAATTAATGTATCGAAAATGAGTCAGGCAGTTGTACAACAAGCAAGGCGCCTATGGCGGGATTTGAACACCACGTACAGATGCCTTACTGAATTAAAACAAACCGCTTAGGTTGGATTTTCAAATTGAAATGCAGATTTGTTCATCTTCATTATTTTTACCAGTGAGAGCATTACGGGGACTTCAACAAGGACTCCTACAACGGTAGCCAAGGTTGCTCCAGAATTCATTCCGAATAATATTAGTGCAACGGCAACGGCAAGTTCAAAGAAGTTGCTTGCCCCAATGAATACGGAGGGAGCTGCTTCATTAAAGGGTATTTGGAGTTTTTTTGCTCCCAGGTATCCAATGAAAAAAACGAGATACGTTTGCAATATTAACGGAATTGCAATGAGCAGAATGTGCAACGGGTAATTGATTATCTTGTCCCCCTGGAAAATGAATATTAGAACTAATGTTACCAGTAAACCTGCAGGGGTAATCCACTCAATTTTTTTAATAAATTGATTCTCGAGCCAATCCACGCCTTTTTTCTGAATAATGACGTGTCGGGTTACTGCTGCTAATAATAGAGGAATTCCAACGTAAAACAGAACCGATAGGAATATGGTGTCAAATGGAACTGGAAATTCAGTGGTTATTCCAAGGAGAAGCATACCTAATGGGGCAAATAAGACGAGGATGATGAGGTCATTGATGGATACTTGCACTAAAGCGTAGTTAATATTGGCTTTTGCAAGGGAAGTCCATACGAGCACCATGGCAGTGCATGGAGCTAGTCCGAGTAGTATCATTCCGGCTATGTATTCCGTTTGAAGCGTCTCGGGAATAATCGATGAAAAGATGAGTCTCATAAACAGCCATGCTATTAGAGCCATAGTAAAGGGCTTGATAGCCCAGTTCACGATTATTGTTAGCCATAATGGCTTTACGTTCCTCTGGACGTTTAATACTTCATTGAAATTGATTTTGATCATTATAGGGTACATCATGACCAGAAGCACGAATGCAACGGGTATGGAAACATTGGCTACCTCAAATTCTCCGAGCGAGGTGGCGAGCCCTGGGAAAAAGTATCCAATGCCGGTTCCAAGGATTATGCAAATGGCTACCCATAGTGTAAGGTATTTGCTGAAAAAGTCTAGTTCCTCTTGCGTTTGCCCCATTAATTCTTTAAGCATTGAATATTAAAGAAGGTACCTAGGGCGAGCATTAAACGTGAAGTAACAATGCCCAAAAGTTTGTGTTTATAAAAGTAAATGGAGAAGCAGTAGTATGGCTGTTAATTTCTCAAATAAAGCGTTAAGCAAAGTCTTATTTGGACTTGGTTTATTTTTCATTATTAGCTCTGCGATTTCATTAAATATATTAGGCGGCCCACCAATAGAACTTTTACTAGTATTATTAGTATTAGCATTGCTTGCAATAATAATGGGCATCATTTATTCAAAAAAATCCGAAATTACAAATGGGCGTTGATAATAAATCAATGTGCCTAGGGCGGGCGCGGAGACCTGGTCTGCGTGCCTAAGCAACCTCGGAGACCGAAAAAAACGCGAAAGGAAGCGACTCGCATAGAGAAAACGAACGCAGTACTCAGGAAGCAACGGAAAGACTTAATGACAAGGATGACAAAGTTGACAAATACCGGGTCCAGAGGAAAGACCAAAAAAACCAGTGCCGTGGGTGATCGCTAAGCATGCCCCCCATACGTACACCTAGTAGAACAAGTTGCACGATTCATTTTGTGGCAGGAAGGTCCAAGCCCCCAATATATTTTTCCAGTTTTTCTGCAAAGGATTGCAAGGCTTTCAAATCGGGCTTCTCAATGAAAACAGGATCAAACGTGGTTTGCACGGAGAGTTCCTGCAAGTGCTTTCCAAGATTCTCCATGTTCTTTCGGTATTCCTTTACGTATGCTGGCGTCTTCATTGCCAAAGCCATCTTAGCCCTGACCGCTTCAGCAGGAGCAACTCGGTAGAGGCTAGACCCTTCGACCATTTTATAAAGATCGAATAAATCCCGGGAGCGAGCCGGCTGGAGTCTTCGAGTCAATACCGCCCGGACTTTCTCAGCTCCAATCTCTTGAATCGAGTAACACGGCAATTCCAGAGACGAGAAGTACGCCTTGGCCAAGTGACCAAACATGGCTTCGAGCTCGCGCTCCTTGTCTTTTGGCACTTCAAGGCGTTTGAGCTTCATTCTTTTCGCAGGAAACGCCAATCGCTCGTCAAAAGCAACCGTCACCTTGAGCTTTCCCCCGTTTTTCGGTGTGAGAAAGAAGTAGTTCATCACCTTGCCACTGTGTGTTCCCGCGATACCGGTCTTTACCCGATCATGAAAATCCCATTGCAACCCGAGTCCAGCCATGAGTTTCCCGATGACGTTTTTCCTGAACGCGTGTTCCTTGATTTCCCCGTTCGCCCAAGTCAAATCAATGTCTTCACTGAACCGGAAATACCCGAGATAGGCCCTGACGAGGCATGTTCCACCCTTGAAAACCAAATACCTTGATTCGGGAAAAGAGAAAATCTCCCGCAAAGAGTACGTAATCCAAATGTCCTTCTCGACAAGCCCTACGGGTAGCTTGCTGGAAGCCGCGATGATTTCCGCGAGCTCACGCACTTTCGCGGGAGGGTACGTCATATCAATCCTCGAAGAACCTTCTTAAAAAAATAGAGTACAGATTAGGATATTTCCGAATGATCGTGCCAATTCGGTTTAACTGCCGGTCCCTGCCTCCGGCTTTATTTGAAACATCTTCCAATACGGCCTTGACGAACTCGCGCATCTTCTCATTGCGAGCCCCGAAATAGGCATAATCGACGATGGTTCTGCTGGGATCGCTGAACCGGATATGCCCTTTTTTTCTGATATGATAATCAAACGGGACTCCCGAAAGCTGCTTGAATTCGATATTCATTCCGGCAAAAGCTTTCCTATACCCCCTTATTCTTTTCTTGGTAATAACGGTAATCGTTGTTTGGGTTTGCTGTTCGGATATTCCCCCAACCTTCAGGGCAGTCGCGAGGCCAAAATACCAGTTCTTTTTCAGCTTGAGATTGCATGCTCTTGCCACGACATTAATGGCTTCTTCCTTAATGGTTCCCAAATCACGCTCCTCTCTGTCTTTGACATAATAAACTCCTCGAAAAACGACGGGCACGATCGCCTCCGCGCGGGCAAGCCCCGCCTGAGCCGTACTGAATTCAACGCCTGAGACCTTACACGCCGTCCTAATATGATCACTGGAAACAACCCGGTCATGCCTGGAAAGTAAAATGTTGTAAATTTTTCCCGCTTCGCTTTCCCAAAACGCCATAGGGATACCTATTGAGTCCTTAAAACTACTAAATTGTTGAAATAATACCGTAATATAAGCCTTTTGGTTGCCATTTTCAATGGAAACGCGGCGTAGTAACGCGCGACACGCTCCGCCGTTACTTGAAGAAAATGGGCGCTCATTACGTCAAAGCCATTCTCGCGTACGAGGAAGCCGACTTGAAAAAACAGGCGGAATTCGCTCGCGATTTCCTCGCGATTTTACGAGGTAAAAACCGTGCCGTCGCCGTATTTTTTCAGGACGAAATGAGCGCCGAAACGACGGCGCGAAAAGGCTACGGCTGGACGTTTGAAAAACGCTTGGTCGTCAGAGCGCCGCAAGCGGCGTGGGAAAAAGTGAACGCGTTCGGCGCCGTCAACCCGTTTACAGGCGAAGTCGTCGAACTGGCGAGCGCGGACGCCAAAGCGCCCTCGTTCATCCGTTTGCTCCGCAAGCTCTTGATTCAACACCCGCGCAAGCGGGTGTTATTGTGTTTGGATAACTCGCGAGTGCACCACTCGCGGATGCTCCAAAAGTTTTTGGAAAAGCATCCGCGTCTGCAAGTGAAGTATCTTCCGGCATACTCGCCGGAATTGAATCCGAAGGAATACTGGCACGCGTTCGTGAGGAAGAAACTGCTCAATAATCGGAGTTTTACGAGCGCCAGAGCAGTGGCGCTCGCGCTGAATCGTTTTGCCAGAAACACGCCGAAGGAGGTCGAAAAGGAAGTCTATGGAGACCAATCCGAGTTCTGCCGTGAATCCGACCGCGTTCGCAAAGAAGAACAAAGGGAAATCGAACGCCAGGAAGCCAAGGAAGAAGCCGAGCGTTTGAAGGAAGTCGAGCGCATAAAACGGAAAGAGCGCAAGGAACGCGAGATGGCAGCAAAACAAGCGCTTTTAGAGGCCAAGCAGCCGTTGTTTGAAGGCGGCAATTGCATCCAAGAAAAGGGTTTATCGAAACGGCAAAAGGACCACTTGCTAAGCGAGGAATATTCTCGCATTAAGGTTAGTCCGTTTGGTGATTCTGGTGCGGCGTTTTATTGGGTTAAGCCACGTTGGCCTGAAAGCAAGGAACACGCCTTCTTCTGCTACCTCATCGAAGGCCTCGCAAAAAAACACGACGCCGAAGACATTACTTTGAACGTGAACGACGGCCCTGATATCGTATTCGAACACGACAAAAGCACGTACGCCATTGAAGTAGAAACCGGGGGCAACTTAAGAAGAAACGAAAAATACTTGCAGAAAAAGTTTTACCTCAACGAAAGACATTACGACCACTCCTTCGTCTTCGTAACCAGCAAAAAACTCAAGTACAAGTACGGCAAATACGCCCACGTCATAACCCGAGGAACCCTCAAAAAAACACTGAAACAAATCTTCAACAAAAACAAGCAAACACCTTCAGATAGTTTATAGGCCAATAATATACATATATTATGGAGCGCTGTAGGCGGCAAATAACGAAAGCCACGTCAGAATACAAAAACACGATTTGCGCCAAATAATTTAAGGGATTGACCAGGAGACGATCACTGGCCCTTAAATTTAACGGCAAAAAACGCCAGGTTTGCGGTCGGGGTTCGGGAGCGAGTGCAAGCTCATGGTGTTCCACAGCAAGGCGTTCATGGGCTTCGAGGACGCGGACGTGGAGTGCATGGCCGGCGGGCTATTGGACCACAGTTTCAAGGGCTTGGAGAAGCAATCGGAGCGCCTGCACAAAGCCTACAAGAAGCGGAAGGTCACGAAGCGGCGCCTGGCGAAGCTGCTGCTGAAGTTCGAGGATCTTGCTAAGTACGACAAGCGCGAGTTCCACTCGACGGCGAGGCTCGTGGCCCAGCAGAAGATGTTCGAATTCGAGAAGGAGCTCGCCAAGGACTGAGCAAAGCCTGATTAGCCGCTTAAAATGCTTACGAAAGGCGGCCAGCGCCAAAGTGAAAACGCGTTCTCGAAGAACGCTTCCACGGGAGCATAGAACGCCTTGCTGGCGGAAACAGTCACGTTGTACAAGCCTTCAGGCAAGGGACGCAGCTCGCGAGGAGGCACCGCGCACGCATACGTAGCGTTTACCCCCTCAACAGCCTTGCAGCCCACCCAAGCATACTCATGCGAAGCATTAAACGCCAAGTCAGCGCCCGAAACGCCTTCCCCGCACTCGTTGCCTAGAACCGCCTCGAACTCCAAAGGCTCGTCCTTCGGATGCGGACCGCGCGGCTTCATTAGCGCGGGCTCCAGAATCGCCGTGATGTTGTACGAAACATGGGTCGAATTGGCGCTGAAATAGCAGCTTCCCTGGCTTTGCGTGAATTCGGTAAGCCAGAGCTGGTTTCCCACCTCGTACGAGCAGTCCGGGTTGAAGAGATACCGCACGTGTCCCGTGCCGTTCGTGAACGCGATCTGCGTTGCCGTGAAGTTATGACCGTCTTGAGTCAGGTGGAAGTACGCCTCGAAACCTGCTCCCAATGGCGTGTTCGTATCGTCATCCCAGATTCGAGCCGTTAGGTTGCGTGCGTCGAATCCTGGACGGAAAATGCTGACGTTGGCTCCGCTCACGATTTCAATGCGAATGTCGTCGGGCTCCAGCGAATACGGAATGACCGCCGTGCTCGCGTTCCAGCCGTCTCCGCTGGCGTTCCATTTGAACTCGCGAGCATTCTCACTCAAATATATGCCGCACGAACCAAACACGTACGGGAAGCTTACCGTGTCATTGAATCTCTCTTCCACGAAAGTCGAAAAAAGCAGTCTAAAGGGCAGGCCGGTCTGGTTGCGTTCCCACAGCTGCACGGTCGCCCCGCCTTTTGGAGCCATGACGTCCACAGAATACGTGAACGTCTCTCCCCAACCCCCCGACTCGGGCGACACCAAAGGATTTTCCAACACGTAAGGAAGAAGCGCAGGCGAAATAATGGAACCAGCTAAAGAGGACTTTGAAAATAGAGTAGTAAGGCCAACGTCGTATGGAACTACGCTGTTTGCCAAGAACACTACGGCAAGCAGTGTAATTGCAAGAAAGCCATACTTCATGACGGAACGCCGCTTTATTCTTGCACCAAAAAAATTATAACCCTTACTACTATGATGCCCTCCGTTATCTTTGCGGGATTTCGCAAAAGGTTTCATTTTTACGCGGCCGGAAGAACCAAGTGGAACACTTGGCTGGAAGTCACATTGACAAGAGAGCTGTTGAAGCCGTAGTCAGGAGACTTAATTCCCGATACATTGTGCGGCGTATAGCAAGTTAGATTGCTCTGATCCACACAGCCGTTCGTATAAGCGTAAGCGCCCGTTGCGATATACTCCGTAAGAGCAAACCAACCGGCAAGTCCGTTTGCGGTTGTGGTTGTTTGAATCATCGGTGTTGAAGACGTGGCATTCATGATATTCACCGATGCAGAATCGATCGGGCTTTCGCTAGAGTTTGTAACGTTAACCATCAACCAATACCCTACCGTCAAGTTTTGGGTTCCGCCAGCCCACGACACCGAACTCCTGTTGAAGGAAACATTCAAAAATGAAATGTCCCAGACGCCAGTATCTAACCGGACGTCCGCATAGTTATCATCACAATCAGATGAGCAGGCTATAATCGTATCATTCGCAAAGGTGTGGTTGGACGCGGTACTCAACTGGAGGCCGTATTTTTTTCCTGTCCAAGTATTATTAATCATGGAATTGTTTGTATAGATGGTATGGTTTCCAACCAAGTGCAATCCGGCGCCTCCAGCTTGCACTACCCTATTGTTTTCTATTACGCTATTCCCGGTTGTTTGTAACACTACCGCAGATCGGGCGGTATTAGTTGTTACATTGAACGTGTTATTGATTATTCGCAATCCTATACTGTCGGTAGAAAACAGGCCTGGTGAAGATGCCTGTGTTGCTGCAATAGTAATTTGATTGTTTTCAATCAAGGAGTTTGTTGCGGTAAGCGCAATGCCGATATTCAGTATGTTTACTGGATTAAGTTGTTGAATCTTGCAGTTTTTTACTTCTATATTAGAAACACTAAATGCTGTTACGCCATAAAAAGAGCCGCCATCGAGGTTTGCGGTCGAAAAATGAATCGTATGGCCGTTACAGTCGAGTTTTAGATCGGATGCCGCAACTGTAAAGCAGGTACCGGTGGAAGAGACGTCGTTTTTAAGAGTATAATCGCCATAAAGCGTGCCGCACGAGGACATCCATTCGGAGGTGAAGTTGACGCCGCTCGGCTTCGGTTTGGAGTCATAGTACAATTGGTTGGTTGTGCTGGCGGAGGGCTTCCAGCTGATGCTTACTTTGATCGTGGAATTGAAGCGGAACACGTGGCCTTCTATAGGAATGCCTGAGTAGGTAAACTTCTGAATCGTGGAGTTCCAAGTCTCTGCCGAAAAGGCTTTGGAAACTTGCCAGATGTCAGTGCCGTCCTGCTGCCGTTCCGTGACCGTGATGTTGACTTCCTGCGTGGTAGAGGCATCCGAAGAACCCCATATCGTAATGGAAGCGTCCGAGGTTGCATTCAAGCCTTCCGACAAGAGCGGGTATAAGTAGAACAAGGTCGGGTCCGACCACTGGCTCGCGGTTACGGACACGTCGAGCACATCGTCCACACTGTCTTGCGGGGGAACGGAGTCCATGAGATTGCGCGTGTTTTCATTCACGTTTGTGACGTTCTGCGGAGAAGCGTTATGGAGGTAGTAGGGAGGCACTTGAGTAGGCGCGTACGTCACGTTTAAGACCGGGCCCGTAGAGGTATAGGGTTCCAGGCCGCGGACACGAACTTCCGCGTAGTGCTTGGTCTGATTCGTCCAGTTCTCGACGTCGCTCTTCAGCCGGTAGTCCGTAAATCCGTCGAGATCCAGATTGGAAACCGCCACGGTCTTATTGTGGTAGCCATTCGCGTTCCAGTCGGCGTCGAACAGCCAGCCTTCGGCGGTCGTGCAGGCCTCCCAGTCCGACGTATCCAGTGCGCCTTCCAGGCAGTCATGACCTGAAGTCACGTTGAGGTTTATTGCGTCGCCGTAGGTCTTGGAAACGTAGAACCAAAGCGCTGCATCCAACAATTCGGTTCCCGCCGGAATCTCCGACGTGTCGAACGAGTAATAGACGCGGTAGTTGTTAAAATCAACATCATGAGGGCAGAATGCATTTTGTGTGAGCGCCTCTACGCCGAGCTTGGCCATCCCACTGAGGTTGTTCGACGTCATCGAAGTAACGGGAACGCAGTCTTCCCCCGTATAATCATACACCACGGTCTGCCGGATGTACCCGTCCCTAACGTTTCCTTGGAGCTTGAAAATCGGGTCTAAAAACAGGGCGTCTTGCTCTTGAACGCCCGAGACCACGAACCCCGTTGAATCCACGGAGGAAAGCGGAAACCCCGAAGCCGGCAAATCGGTCAAGTCGAGCATGGCGTCTTCCTTGAAGTACAGCACCTCGCCTTCCGAACGAATTTCGTGGGCTTCAATCCCCTGCATGGACATGATTTTCATGCCCGCCGCCTCCAAACGGTTCCGAAGCCCTGCAGGAATATTTGAAAGCGTTAACGCGAACTTCCAATTTTTCCCTTTCGTGAGGTCTATGCCTCCCTCAACTCCCGGCCAGGCTTCCTGAAGTTGGGCTAGCGACATTTGCTCGCCACCCACCACGAAAACGTACTCAAATCTGACGGAGTACGTGGGCGCACGGAACAAGAGTTCCCCGTTTGCATATACCAACCCATACACATCGGAAAAAGCCTGCCAGCTTCCTTCATGAAAAACATTAACCGGATAGGAATACAGGGTAAGCGCATGGGAGCTGCCAGCAAGCTCGGGTTCATCAGCAGTTGCAGAAATGGGTTCCGCGCCAACCCAAGCACTGACAACTAGCACCATAAAAATAGCGTAAAACAACCGCATACCTTTCACCCCCTCAGGAAGATGAAAGAAAGCAGCACAGCCTCCTATAAAAAGTTTGTGATGGCGTGGCTCCGGAATCCCAAACCACACTATATCTACCGCATTAAATAAATCCTATTGCGTCCGAGCTCTTTCTTTTCTTTATCCATCCAAATCGAGTTATCGATTATAAGCTTTGGTCCGAAACGAATCTTCTTTCGTCTCCTGCCAAACGGAGCAGCGATTAAAAAGACTGGCCCGGTTATTGGATGCGGACATGCGGCGTTTGCTTTCGTGCCCGGCGAGTATGTTGGGTTTGCGAGGAGAGGAACGTAGACGGGGTCTGAGTGCCTAGGGCGAGATTTGAACACGCGACCTCCAGATTTCACGAAGAAATCATTTGTTTAGTCATTGCCCTATAACGCGGGCTCTTTACTCATGAAGATTCGATCTTTATGAGTCTGGCGCTCTAACCAACTGAGCTACCTAGGCGTGAAAGAATTTGAGCAGCCCAATAAATAAAAAGGGAGTGCGTACTACAGGCTAGCATAAACGGAGTGAAGAGGTTTCAAGTAATATGACCGACCTATTCCTGCAGACTGCCGTACTGCTTGAAACCAACTACGTGTTCATCCTTCCCGTTCTAGCGGTCATCGCGCTCACGTTCACCAACAAACGCGCCGTTTTTCTCATGGCGTTGCTTGCAACGGTGCTCCTCATCGGACCATTGAAGTTGCTCCATCAAGAGGACCGGCCGTGCGAATACATGCAATCCATCGTGTTATGCGATGGAACCTTCGGATTCCCCAGCGGGCACGCGTCCACCGCGTTCGTACTCGCGCTCGGAACACTTGGAACGTACGCGTTCTTCTTTTTCATGCCCCTCGCGCTCTTCATCGCGTATACGCGCATGTACCTCGTCGTGCATACGTTGACGCAAGTCACGGCAGGCATAGGACTCGGAGCGCTGGTTTTCGCTATAGTAGATAGCTTGTGGCAAGCCCGCATGGGAAAAGAAGAAAAGAAACGCGTGTTGAAACGCAAGGAATGGAAGCGGCAAGCTTTTCACGCCGCGTTCGGTATCGCCGTCATCGCCCTCGTATTCGTTCTGGAATGGGAAACCGTTCTTTTGCTGTTGATTGCCGGCCTTTTCTTCGGGGGGATTACGTTGAACGCGTCCATGCTCAAGATTAATACGAGTATCATCGATCGTCTCGTGCACTTGTTTGAACGCAAAAGCGCGCCGTTTCCAGGGAAAGGAGCGTTTTATTACTTGACGGGCGTGTTGGTGCTGCTCACGTTCTCGCGCACCCTGGAATTCGGTTTGGCGGGCATCGCGATTCTCGCGATCGCGGACGCGTTAAGCACGCTGATCGGAATTCATTTGGGTAAGCACGCGCTGGCGTGGAACCCGAGCAAGAGCCGGGAAGGCCTGATCGCGTTCTTTGTTTCCGGAACCGTGGTCGCGTTCCCGTTCATTGGAATAACAAGCCTATTATTCGCGATCGTCCTAGCATTTGTGGAAACCATTGATTTTCATTTGGATGACAACCTATTGATTTCCGTGGCAGCAGTGGTTCTCAGTTTCCTGTTGGCGTGATAACATGAAAGGAAAGCTCATTGTTTTGGAGGGAGTGGACGCGAGCGGCAAGCACACGCAAGCGCTGCTCTTGAAAAAAAACTTGGATAAGGAAGGCTATGGAACCGAAATCATTGCGTTTCCAACTTACGATACCTCCATGGGGAGTTTAGTCAAGAAATACTTGCACGGAGAATTCGGGGATTTGGAGTCGTTACCTCCGGAAATACCCGCCATGCTTTACGCGGCGGACCGCATGCAGCACAAGCAAGCGATTCAGAATCGATTATCGGCAGGTAAAATCTTGATCGCCGATCGTTACGTTCAAAGCAATCTGTATCAAGCCGCTAAAATTCAAGGGGAACAATCACAAGGAGCATTTATTCAATGGCTGAAACAACTGGAGGCGAGTTTACCGGCTGCGGATCAAGTGATTTTCTTTAACGTTCCAACTTCTCACGCTAGGAAGCTCATGGAGCTCCGCGGAAGGAAACCAGATTTGCATGAGCAGGATGAAGCGTTCTTGGAACGCGTCCGCCAGTTGTACTTGAAGGAAGCCAAGCGACTGAATTGGATCGTCATTGATGGATTTCAGGGAAATGCGTTGAGAAGTAAAGAAGATATTGCGGAGGATGTCCTGCGAGTCGTCAAACCCGTTTTAACGAATAAGAAGACTTAATAGCGAATAACGAGTTTGTCCCCCACGTGCGTGATGTGGTCGAACACGAAATCGATTTTCTGGCCCGTAGAGGTTTGCACGAGAAACGTTTCCTGGCGCTTGTTAACTCCCACGATCTTTCCAATGAATCCGCCGACTTCCGTATACACTTGCTTGCCTTCCAAGTTCATTTTCGATATGAAGCCGTTCTTGAACTCGCGCGCAAGATAGATGACGAGGTACATGGCCACGATGGTGAAAAGCAGTGAAAGGAAGAACTCGGAAAAACTGAGCGTGCCGATCACCCAATCCGCTGCATTCGTGGCAATCATCCATAAAAGCACGACCGCCATCGCGGAAACGGCGAATCCCGGCAGGCGATAGCGCTGGTTGTGCACGTACTCGCTCAAGTTTTCGACGAGCTGGCCTCCAATAATCAAGATAAGGGATATGGGGAATAACAACAAGAAGTCCTTCAATACGTACGCGCCAATGCGCGCGATATTCGTCACGCCTTCCTTTTGCAAGGTTCCAAAACGCGAAGCCGCCAGATAGATGGATACGAGCACCAAACTGGCGGCCGCAAAATAGAATATGAACGATGCGCGCTCCAGAGAAAACTCGGTTCGGGACGCGCCTCGAAATAACCGGTCCTCGAACCCGAACCCTTTGAAGATGAGGTACGCGCCAAGCAATCCCACGAAAATACGCAATCCCAACTCTTGGAAAAAGAACACTAGAATCAACAGCAATCCCGGAATGCCGAACACGATGCGCGCGAAATGCGGCTCCTTCAACTTCTCCAGCAAAACGAAATACGTTTTCTCGAGTTCCTTGGTTTGCTTGACGACGACGTTGCGCACGCTGTTGATGCGCACACGCGATTGAATTAATGGAATGACTTGGTCGTCGCTCGCGCCATCGGATACGAATACGCACGCTTCCGGGCGCAAGCGCTCAATGACTTTCTCCAATTGTTTCACGACTTCCCGGTCCGCGTAATACCCGAGCCGCGAACTCCCCGTAATCGTTACTACTTCCGCCTGCAAACCCTGTTTCTGCAGATCGTCAGCGGTTTTAACGGCCTCGAAAATAGTGTTTCCGTCGGTATCCGTGGGATCTGCGATCGCGAACTTGGTGGCCGCATCAATATTCGCTTTTTTTCCGATCACGGGTCCTTTCACGCGGGCCTTCTCACCGAGATCGTTGTCCCAGTCCACGTTCAAAACCATTAATCGCTTGGGTTCCGCCATGACTATCTCCCGATCGTTCAAGCTTCAAAAGAAAAAAGCGCGACGAGGTATTTATATGCAAGGGTTTTCTGCACTCATGAACCGGGCTTCAATTTGATGACTCCGCGAAAAGGCGTTCGCTGAACCGCTTGTCCTTGCTTGTTGATGTCGTACCAGAACCGGCCGAAGCCCACGGAATTGCCTTGCGCATCCCAACCGCGAACCGCGATATACAACTTCTTTCCATTCGCACCGAACTTGCTGGAAATTTGCGAATAATCGATGAAGAAGCGGCCGAACGGATCCTTTCCGGTTTCTACTTTGCGTCCGGGTTTCAGCTTGTTCGCGGAACTCGTCAGAACGTCACTCTGGGTTACCGATAGCTTCGATTGCTCGAAAGCAAATGCGTATACGTACGTGTTGACAACAGGACCCATTCCAGGTGTCGTCGATCTCAGTTGCCGGAATAGCTCATTCATCTTCGTCGTATCGAGATCAACCGTAATGCACATGCGATTGTCTTTAGGTACTTCCAGAACGCCATCGGGTTTCTTCACAGCGGGATCGTCGCTTTTCAATGCGCCATTCTCGCACTTTACTTTGAACTTGTCCTTCCCGCCCTCGATTATCTTTTCAGGATCCATGACCCAAATGTTCTTGATCACTCCCGTTATGGCGGGCGCTGATTGCGGGAAGTCATGGAACGTAGGCGTTGACTGGGGGGGCTCCTGCTGCGAAGGAGGTTCTTCTGGTGCGGGGGGAGTAGATGGCACCGGAGGACTTTCAGGGGGCGCAAGCAAAGCCTCTGGAGGACCGCCAGGCGCTTCCGGAGTCTCCACTTTCTGGTCTCCTGGAGGCGTTTTTTCGCCGAAGATGTTTTTCACGCTCGCATTGGTCTCATCCATGATGTACTTGAAAAGCATCTTGAGGTCCGCAAGGCTTTGCGTAGAATAATCGGTTCCGCCTATCACTTTTCCGGCAGCAATGGCATACATGGTTTTCCTATCGCGATCAATGCGGATCGTAGTCGACAAGGAGTAGTCGAATTCTCCATCCGTGCAGACGTCTTCGCGGCACAACTCGTCGACTTTCGTCAGGTCGTCCCATTTGCTGACAACGTCTGCAGGACACGATTTATCCCGCGTGGAAGTCTTTGCAACCACTCCTCCGTCTCCCTTGTCTTCAAAGTCCATGTAGCAGCTGACGAGTTTGACTGCGCGTCCATCGTTTTCCGAGGCAGGGATGTGCGGAATATCGCTGGTGAGCAAGCCCAGTTCATCCTTTTCCTTATTGATTGGATACTTGTTGACGGTAGCCAGACTTAATCCGTCCGTGAAGCGAATCGAGATGTCGTCGTTTTCATTATAGAGGAACGGATACCACGGAGCTTCGCGGCTGCCTTCCTTTCGGATGGCGCGCATGCCGTCATCCGTCACCGTGTTGGATGAATCGGGTATGTATGTGACATCTTCGTGGCTCCACGGATTAGTGATTTCCTCTTCCGTTTCATCTCGGTTCGATGATTGCACCCATTGCTCTAAACTCATGAAGCCCGCTTTGTCTTGAGAGCTTCCCGGTGAAATCAATGGGTAATCCATGAGCACGAATCCCTGCGAATCCGTTCCGTCTGCCGCTCGCTTATACAGCACGGATATCTTGTAATCGCGTAAATCAACAATGGGCTTCGTGTTCATGCGCGTCGGACCCATTCCAACAATCGAGGAAAGTTTCTGGAAGATGAGTTGGTGCAGCAGGCCGTAGTTGCGCGTCTGCAGCAATCCATCCAATTGGTTATAGATTTGCGTGTCGCACAAACCGGCCTCGAATTCATTTGCGAAGACACTCCAAATCTCGTTTCCATCTATTGAATCATCGCAGTGCTCGCCCTCGTAACACCAATCATTTTCATACGGATTAGAACCCCTGGAATTGCAGACGTCCAGGATAGCGCGTGTTCCGCCGCAGCTCCTGAATTGCGCTTGATCCGTCACGTAATCCGCGAGCGTCGCAACCAAAGCGCGCGCAATGGCTTCAGCAGTCGCGTCGCCGAACGTATTGAAATCGATTTCCTGCACTTTCATGCTGTCAAGAATGTCGCTGCGCACGCGCGAGTTCACGGAACTGAAGTCTTCAACTGAACAGAAGTTGTTCTCCCAGCACGTGGTTCCCGATCCTTTCGGCGCGTTTCCAATGACATCAAAACTGGCACGCGGATCCGGCAAATTGTTCGGGGGAACGCGTATGGTTCCTTGCGCAATGTCTCCGGTCTTGCCCATCTTGCTTTCGAATTGGTACGGAACATTTGAACCTGCGATTCCCGGCAAATACAGTACTTTATTCTTTCCGGAATCGGGTTTGAGGTTCTTGGCTTCCTGGCTATCAATCCGCACGATGGATTTGGGAATGTTGTTGACCACGAATACGGGTTCCTTCGCTCCCGGATCTTCATCGAACAATCGCACGAACACTTCGCTGGAAGCTGGCACGACTTGCAAGGCGTACTTCGCAGCGGAAACATCGTTGTCGATCTCGAAGTCTAGGTTCATGGTAAAGGGCGAAACCGTTAATCCCACCATGGCCATCTGCAGTTCTTGGTGAAGGCGTTCGCCGTCTCCCTTGAACTTGAGTTTAAGCTCGTTGCCTTCCACGTAATAATCCACGCACTCGGGTTTCAAGAGCAGTATGAACGTGGAGTAGCGAGGCGCAATGCCAATGAACTCGCTGAGCTCTTGCACTAACCCGACGAGAACTCCTGACGCGCCGCTGCGGTCGACATAAACTCCGCGCAAGCATTCCGTCTTGCTGCCTCCGGATACCTGCAGCTGGGAAGGCGAGCCCGTCATCAACGCGAAATCATTAATGATGGTAAACGCTACGCCGTTTACAGGCAGCAAGGGATTGATGGGGATCTTGCAGTTGTACGTGCTTCCCGAAGGCGTGCATAGACCGGGATCAGGCGCGAATTGTCCGAAGGAATTGCCTGCAGGATTTTGGTTGAAGTATTGCTGTGCGGGCTGTCCGAACGGATTGTATTGTTGGTTCCAGGGATTCTGTCCAGGGAATGAAGACTGCGGGAATCCGAGGCCCGGAATTTGGCCAGTGGTCACGCTGCCGTCCCGATTAATGTAGAACTTGTACGCTGACGAAGCCGCAATGTCTTGTCCTCTTCCCGGATAATCGAAGTAGCCAAGTAATGGACGCGCCAGATGTTGTGCAAAGCGCTTCGCGAAATAGCGGGGGTTGCGGTAACGGCATAATCCGGCTTCGTGTCCAACGGTAATGGATCCCGTTACCCCTGAACGCGTGCCGTCGGAATACAGGAAGACGCCGGGCTCGTTGAACGAGTGAGTGAACGATTTACCGGGCTGGATATTACCGCTATTGAACAATCCGTTTTGACGCGACACAACGGATCGATCCGTATTATCCAAGTTGATCCACGTGACTTCGCCGCCGATGATCACGTTCTTGTTCTGCGGCCGGAAACCTGTAGACGTAATGAGAATGGTGGCCGACAGATCGTAGTCATCCCACGCGCGAGCGGGTCCGTAAACTTTTACTACCCGCGTCAAACTCGGGCGGACGCGCTTGCGGATGTATAAACGGCCCGTGTGAATGAGCGTGTCATCGGAGGATGAGAACGTCAGAACGTCTTCATTAGAAAGTGATTCGTAATTGGAGAAGGATAGAGCACTGTAATCTCCTCGATACACGTTGCCTTGACGGCAAGCCGGATTGTAGGAATCGTATACGGGGCATTGCGGATTGTAATTGCCGCCTCCGCCGTACGGGTTCCCATAACCATATTGATTAGCGCATGCAGGGTTCTGGGGGTCGTAGTTCGTGCAGTACGGATCGTATCCTCCACCTTCATCTTCAGGAATCACGGGTTCTTCCGTGTAGAACGGGTGATCGGAATAATCCGCTGACAAGCGAATCACTTTTCCTTCCTCCAGCGTTTCGTCGCATTCCTGGGAAAGGAAGAACAATTGCATGCGCGCGTCCGAATTGGAGTCGCTGCTGATGACCTCACAATTCGTGATGTCTCCCAAGCCGTCATCCTCGTTCAAGGAATAGGTTTGTTCCCAGCGAAGCTGGTCATCCAAATGAACTTCAATAACCGTTGGGAGCGCTGGCCATTGCATCTTGGCTTGGCAAACCCCGTTTTCATCACAGTAGTTGTTTGAATCATCGCAGAGATCATTGGATGAGCACTCGGGCTTGACGCACTGGTTTGACGTCGGGTCGCAATACCAGCCGTCGAATACGCAGTCGTTATCGTTTTGACATAAGAGGGGCTCGCACAAGCGGGGGTGCTCTTCCCTACAAACATAGCCGTCGAAACCTAAGGCATCGCATTCGGAATTGCTCGTGCATTGCGGGGTATAACAGCTCACTGTTTCGGTATTGCAGAGTTGCGTACCAGGACACGCGTCGATTTCATCGCAAGTCTTCTGGACGCAAATGTGGTTTTCGCACTTCCATTTGGAGGGATCGCTTCCGCAGTCTGCAGGGAAGTTGCAGGTTTGTTCGACTTCGCCTTCAATGCAGCGTCCATTAGCGCAAACGTACGGGTCTTGGCACAAGAGCTCGCCGCCAGACGGACAACATAATTCCCCAATGTCTCCGCAGATCGTGGGCGCAACGCAGCATTCCGTGTCATCGCATCCTTGCGCTACTCGAGCAGGGTCGCACGTTAAACCAAGAGGGCATTCGACTTCCGCGCAACTCGTGGGAAGAGGATCCAGACAAACGTTGTTTCGGCACTCGAGATCGTTAAAGCAGGGCAGGCTGGGCGGGAACACGCAGCACGTTTGGCTGTCGTGACCGCAGTTCGGGTCAACGGCCACGCAAGATGCTCGTCCGCCTTGAATGACGCAGTATTCGAGGTCGGGATCGCAGTTCGGGCACTCCACGGGAGGCGCGGCGCACTCGAATTCAGAGAGCGCGCAACCCATTTGCAAATCGGAACTGCGGAGACAGCAGACTTCCGTGTCCGTGCAGACCTCGTCTTCGCAAACGATGCCGTTACCGCACGTGTTCGTCTGCAGATCGCATTGCAAGTATCCGTAACACCGGTCGCCTTCGCAGCACGCTTGGCCTGTATCCCCGCATTGCGGAATATCCGCGCATACCAATTCGATGGAGTCGCAGTATTGACCGTCTGCACAGGAAAGGTCTTCGCAGGTCTTGAGGCGGCAAATATTTCCTGATTCCGTGTCGCACATATAGCGTTGATCATTGTATTGTGCTTGACAAAACGCGTCGTTCGTGCAGGGTTCGGGTCCGGGCATGTAACATGAACTGTTGTCAATATTGCAGGTTTCTCCTTCCGGACAATCCTCGTTCGAATCGCACGTCGTCGGTAAATCATTGCAAGCCACTTGAACGGATACGGTTTCCTGATCGCTTTGTCCGTTGGGCAGAGTCGCACTAAATCCTAGGTTGCAGGCACTTCCTCGTCGCACAGGCATGACTTGAAGCGCTTTCGTTTTTTGTTTGTTTAAGCGAATCGTCCAAGACGTATCCGACGTTTGAGTGGTTTCGGAATCCGGTAATAATTGCACGCAATTCGACGTTGCGAACACCGTTATTTCGGCATTCAATAAATTCGTGATATCGAGGGTGGCTCCGCTGCAGGTAACATAGAGAGAGCTAGTGGAAAGTTCCATGAAGTCCGAGATTTCGACGTTTACTATAGAGGAAGCGGACCGGAACCCTTCGCGGGACGCGTGAACGCTAAATGTTCCGGATCCGTACGGATGCACGCTGCGGAACCGGTACAAGCCGTTTTCGCCTAAATCCGGCGAGTTGTCTCCGACGATGGATGGAGGCATCGCGCCTTCGAATACCATGCCCTCTTCTTCTTCAATGGAAAGCACTGCATCCACCATGGGGGACTCGTCGATCGCGTTCGTGACCGTGGCCACCAGATTCGTGTCCTGGTTTCCGGGAAGTGATTCCGGATTAATGCGCAAGGTCAGCACGCCGGTTCCTTGAATCACGACCGAACCTTCCATGCGCTGGACTTCCCCGCTGCCGTCGCCGAAAAGGACTTCCACGTTTGAGTACGGCGTGGGAATCGTGCCTTTCATGCGGATGCTGCCTTCAGCAGTCTCCCCTTCATCCAAATGAGATAATTGAATCGTGACATCGTTTCGTCCTTGCGCGTCGCCGGTTGCGGGAGGCAAGTTTTCGCTTTCCACGAGGTACTCGAACAACTGCACTTCATCGTCCACGCTGATTTTGATCCACGGGGAATCCTGGAACGGCTCTAAAGCGCGCACGCTGAAATAACTGTTGAACGCGCTGCCGAGATCGGCCGTGTACGAGCGGGACATGCGCGGCGCACCGTCGTTTTCAGCGAACTGGAGCGACATGCAGGAACGCGATGTGCAAACGAAGTTTCCGGTATTAATGTCGTAGCGCTGAACGAAGGCTTCCGCGTAACACGAGTCCTTGGACGGAATGCTTTCCGCTTGTTCGAGTTCCGTATCTTCTGGCGTGCGGAAGTAAATGCCGCCCTTGGAAGCGTAACCGCGGTAATGCAAGGAAATGGCGTCCTGCGCAGACGCATTCGGAGTAATAAAGAATTTGACTTTGAAGCTCTTGCCGCCAATTTCGTTTACGAATTTCGCATCCACCCATTTGATCGCACGCGAGGAATACTGTTCTTCTGCAACCGTATCGACGGAGCAATCGCCGCCAGGAGTATACGTGGAAGCGGACGTGATTGACGCCGTGGGAGGCGCGTCAACGTTTCGAATGAACGCAATATCATCTGCGGCGGGATACCCGAGTCCTTCCACTCGCGCAAAGAATCCGCCTTCCTCGGAACCCGGCGGAATGTTGAGGGAGAATTTCGCGACGTAGAAAGAAGCGCGACTCAGCGAGGAAAGGTTTTTTGAATAGAGTTGTTCGCTGGAGTCCGCGAGACGCACGCCCTCGAAATCGACGCGCAATTCATTCGCGAGCGCTTCCGGCAATAACGCCACGTCAACGGAAAACGTTCCTTCGGCTTCGACAACGAGTGCCTCCGATTCCTTGGAAACGTATCCGTCCGCGGTCACCAGGAGATAGATTTCCATGTTCGCGGGAACTTTCAGCAAGCATTCGATGTCCGTAGTACATTCGCCGACGAGTTCGTTGCCGCGCTTGACGAACGCCTGGACATTCGCCGTAATATTCTCGTCATTGGTTTGATCCGACGCGTATACGAGCAAGAATCCCGTGGGTCGCTCCAAGTTAATGGTGATCCGTTTCACGTCCCCGACATCGATCGTAAAATCAGAGGAAGTGCCCGCCACCGGAGGCTTGGAGGCCACCGCGCGGTATAACGGCTCGACATCCAATTGGTAAAAGGAAGCCACGCCGTCTTCCATGGAATACGCGTCCGGAACGCCGATGAAGAATCCTTCGCCGTCCATCAAAGCCACTTTCGCGCCTTCCACGCGATTCGAGTCTGCATCGAGCACTTGAACCTCCAAATCCCCGTTGTTGCCCTCGACAGCGGAAAACATGGTGACCGTGACGTCGTCGCCTGCACTCAATTCCGACTCGCGGGCCGCCAAATAGCCATCCCGATACAAGGTCGCGTAAACCGTTCGATCCGTCGTAAACACGACTTCTCCGGTCTCATCCGTTTTCTTATCCGCGAGCTTGGCGTTGGTTTCCTGGTTGTAAATAGTGACGTGCACGTTTTCCAAGAAGGATTCGTCGTCGTAATCCATGGCGCGAACGACGAGATCGTAATTGACGCCTTCTTCTTTCTCTAGAAGGGTCACGTGAAACTCGAGCACGTCGTCCACGCGCAGCTTGGCGGCATCGGCACTGCCGTCATACGGCAGGTATTGTTCTTCGAGCGGGTCCACGACCACGTACACGAATGCCCCAACCGCATCCACTTCCCCAAACCGGACTTTACCGGATTCGTACGTGCGTTGAACATCCATTTCCGAATCCGACTCGGCTAGATACAAATAGACTTTCGCGTCGACGGGTTCGCCCGACTCATCCGTGACTTCCACTGCGACCGTGCCTTTCGGCGGCACGCGTCCCCCGTCATCCGGAGGCAACGTGCGCGTGCTTTGCAAGTGAACGGTCAACGTACGCTGCGCGGAAACCAGAATGGTTCCCGAATACTCCTGGAATCCATCCTTCGAAATCGTGAAACTCAGCGAGGATTCGCCGCTGGCCGCCGAGAGTTTGGCGACCCCGTTCGCATCCGTCGTGGCTTGCTTGTACTCGCCGGACGCGGAATCAAAATACGATATTTGCACGCCGCCCAACGGAATCCCGTTCTCCTCCACGACTTTCAAGGTCACTCGCTGCGATTGCGGTTCCGATTCCAAGCCCTGCAGGCTCGCGGTAATGCGCTGAACGCCTTTTCCGATCACGAACGTTTTCACGAAGGTCTCGAAGCCATCCTGTTCAACGCGCAACGTCGCCTTTTTTCCGACGGGTACGCCTTCAAATAAAGCGAATCCGTCCTTATCGGATTGAACCGTCGCGAACTCCTCCCCTTCCAATAATAGGGTGACGGGTATGTTGGCTAACGGTTGATCGCCGGATTGGACTAATACGCGAAGATTCGTATTGCCGGGGAATAACGTGATGAGCGCTACCGCTAGGGCACTGAACATGATCAACACAAGCAGGATAGCCACCGGGAAGGAGGGGACGCCGTTGCTTTCAATGGGCGTCACGAATTTGTCGTAGACCGGAAGGCCCACGTTGTTTTCCATATAGTCGCAAAACGCGTAGTACTTGTCCTCTATCTTGAAATAGAGGTCTTTCAGGCTTTCCACGAGACCCATAGCATCACGTTAACAGCTAAGTCTGCATAGTAATAAAAGGTTTTGTTTCTCCGGAAACATTTCTCGACGATTTTCGATTCAAAAAAAAGGGAAAACGCGAGCGTTAAAAACCCCACTTTCCTAACGGATTTCATGGCAACGGACGTTTTAGCCGGACAGGAATCCGTATGGGATGCCGTGCTCGTACTGCTATCCCTGGTATTGCTTTACTTAATTTGGTCCCGGCGAATCTTCGAGTTTCGCTCGCGACCGCACGCGCTCGCCAGAAAAAAAAAGGCGTTTAAAAGCTTGCAGGAGAAAGCCGCTTTCGAAATCGATGAACTGAAAAACAAGCGCAAGGAAGTCATGGGCAAAGTCGCGGAATCCCGGAAAAAGTACATGAAAGGGAACTTGAATTACCCGACGTACATGGATTTGAGCCGTCGGTACGATGCCGAGCTCGTCGAACTGGACGCGCAACTATCCGCCTTATCCGAGATCGCCGGAGGAAAGAAAGGAAAAAGGGGATTGAGCAGCGGCATCTTAAAGGAAATGCTCTCCGATGATGCCTGAATGAGTTGAGCGCATCCGTGAAAAACATGCAATAAAAAAGGGGCACGTGCATAGATAACGTGAGACGAAGATGGCCCAACTCATCGACGGAAAAAAAGTCGCGGAACGCGTGATCGCCGAAGTGCAAGCGGAAGTGAAAACGCTGAAGAAGAACGGCGTGGTGCCGACACTGGCCGTCGTGCTCGTCGGAAACGATCCGGCTTCCCGCATTTACGTATCCAATAAAGAAAGGAAAGCGAAGCAAATCGGCATTGAAACCCGCGAGCACGTTTTGCCGGAGTCCACGAGCGAAAGCGAATTACTCGTTCTCGTCGACCAATTGAATCGCGATAACAAAGTGAGCGGAATTCTCGTGCAATTCCCGTTGCCGAAACACATGAATGAAGATCACGTACGGGAAGCCATTGCGCCGGAAAAGGACGTGGACGGATTGCACCCCGTGAACCAAGGAAAACTGCTTTCCGGAGATGAAACGCTGGTGCCGTGTACGCCGCGCGGAATCATTCGCTTGCTCGACGAATACCACATTGAATTGAAGGGAAAACACGCCGTCGTGATCGGAAGGAGCGCGCTCGTCGGCAAACCGTTGGCGCATTTACTGCTCAACCGGCATGCCACGGTCACGTTATGTCACTCGCGCACGCGACACCTGCACGAAATGGCTGCTCAAGCGGACCTATTATGCGTCGCCGTCGGAAAATCAAGGCTCGTGAAAGAGAATTTCATCAAAAAAGGAGCGGTGGTGATCGACATAGGTATCAACCGCATCACCGAAAACGGGAAAATCAAGGTCGTGGGCGACGTGGATTTCGAGCCGGCAGAGAAAAAAGCCTCGTTCATTACGCCGGTGCCGGGAGGAGTCGGGCCCATGACGATCGCCATGCTGTTGCTCAATACGGTGAACGCCGCAAAAAAGCAAGCGATGCCGCGTTAAATTTGAGTCGGAGGGCACGCGCCCTCCAACGCGCAAACGAATTTCTTGTGGACACGGGTATTGCTGGCGGCCAAACCGAACTTGCGCTTGCTCAAATCCACGTTGGAACCATCCAAGTGCGTGGCCTTTCCGCCGGCCTCCTGAATCATCAGCAACCCGGCGCTCGCGTCCCAAATGAAAATAGAGTTGCTAAAGAACGCGTCGTACCTCCCGGCGGCCACGAAACACAAATCAATGGCCACGCTGCCCAGCGAACGAAGACGATGATGCAACGCAATCGGTTCTTCCACTACCAAGCTCTTTTCCACCAACGATTTGTCGGGTTGGCGTTCCACGGCAACCACCAAATCGTAAAAACGCTGTTTTCGGGATACGTGAATGCGTTTATTGTTTAGAAACGCGCCTTGACCGGCTTCCGCAACAAAGAGTTCGTCAAGCATCGGCAGGTACACGCCAGCGATTTCCACCTCATTATTACGCTGCAGCCCAATGGAAGTGCAGAAAATAGGGTTATTGTGCGCGAAATTGGATGTCCCGTCAATAGGATCGACGACCCACGTGTACACCTCATCGGATTTGGGTTGCTTGAACGGTTGGCGTCCCCAATGTCGGGTGTAGCCGCTTTCCTCGCACAAGAAATGGTGATCAAGTCCCGCATCCTTTACCCGCTGGAACACCAGTTTTTCCACGGCGTGATCCGCGTCCGTGACCACGTCCCGAACCCCCTTGATTCGAACGTGCTTTTCCAAATAGAATCGTTCCCGCAACAACTCCCCGCTCTCGCGCAGAATGGAATTCAGCAAGTGCTTATGCGGGTGCATGACGCGGTTAGATCACCAAGTTTTAAAATCCTTTGAGTTAAAAGCATGAAAAGCGGGAAAATTCAAGCAAAGCTTATTAAGGCTTACTCGTCTAATCAGCAAACAAAGAAGCTCAATTTAGGTGATTGGTATGGGAGTCTTCTCTTCAATGAGCCGGGCGCTCGGATTCACGAAAGACATTAATGTAGAAGAATTCATGACAGCCGCCGAAGCGGAAGAAGTCGACATCATGCATCAGTCGGCCGACTTTTACGTCAAGCCGATTGCATTGCAGAACGATTCGGACGTGAAAGCCGTGCAGGAAGAGCTCAACCAGAAAAACATCGTGCTCCTCAACTTTTCGCCCATCATGCGCAACCCCACGAAGCTCAAGGCCGTCGTAGGCGAACTCAAGTCGTTCACCAACGGCATCAACGGAGACATCGCGCGCATTGATGAGGACAAGATCTTGCTGACGCCTTCAAACGTCAAGATCGTCAAGAAGCGCAAGGGTTAGAAAAAAACCCGTCCGTTTTCTTTTCATTCATTTTTCTTGCGCGAGCTGTTTTCCGAAGAAGGGCTTGATGTGCAGTTGGCCCTTGGACTTCCCGGCCGGCTTAATGGCGGTTTTGTGAGACGAACGCGTTTTCTTCTGGGACCGCGGCAAGTGCCGCTTCAAGAACCGCGTCAATTGATCGATCGCTTCATTCGTGATCACGAGATTGTAATTGATTTTCGGCAAATCCAGTTGCTCCTGCTCGCTGAACGCCGTAAAAAGAATGAAATGCCCTAAATCCGTGAGCATGACAAAATACGGAGGAACTTTCGGATCGGAAAGGTGCTTGACGCCTTCAAACACGCGGGGCGAGCGCGTGTTCAACGCCAACCAATCCGCTGCCCCTTCCCCGAAAGAAAGCGTGGTCACCGCCAGAGCGCTCTTCGGGATATGCCGCTGGAAATAAGAATAAAGGGAATGATCAATGACCCCCAAAAACAATCCCTCCAACGGCTGATCGAACAAAACCAGTTTCACGGAAATGGGTTTGCCGATGTAGCGCGAATACAGCAAACGCGTATTCAAGACGAGCGGATAATAGAAATCGTCTTCTTCCGAGAACAGTTTGGGGTAACGCTGCTTGTGAACCAGAAACAGTTCCATAATTCAATCCCCCCACAAACCCTTTCCAACCACGATTTAAATAGATTTGCACGCCCTCCATCGGCAATGAGCGTACGACGACCTATTTTAAAATTTAAATGACCAGAAATAGAAATGCGGATCTCCGGGTGAGAGGAAATGGAAAAAACGCCGCTGTTTACGGATGCGGAAATCGAGGAAGAAACCAATCGCTTGCAGCGACAGCTCGCCCGTTTGAATTGGAGCCCGGAAGCCTGCCGTATTTACGCGCCCATGACCCTGGAAATCCATCAGCTCAAAAAGAAAAAGAATGCCGTGATTCTCGCGCACTCCTATCAAACCCCGGACATCATTTACGGGGTCGCGGATTTCGTCGGGGACTCGTACGGGCTCAGCGTGCAAGCCTCAAAAACCTCTGCGGACACCATCGTTTTCTGCGGAGTGCGCTTCATGGCGGAAACCGCTAAAATTCTGAGCCCGCAAAAAACGGTTATTCTTCCCGCTCCCGATGCCGGATGCTCGCTCGCGGAATCCATAACGGGCGCGGACGTTCGAAAACTGAAACAAGAGCATCCGAATGCGGGCGTGGTATGCTACGTCAATACGAACGCGGACGTGAAAGCCGAGTGCGACGTGATTTGTACGTCCGCCAATGCGCTCAAAATCGTGGAAGCCATGCCGCAGAACGAAATCCTGTTCCTTCCCGATGAATACATGGCGAAAAACATCGCCCGGGAAACGGAAAAAAAGATTATTTCGTGGAAGGGAAGATGCATCGTTCACGAAGAATTTAATGAACGGAAAATCAAGGCCGTGAAAAAACAGTATCCCGGCGTCAAGATTCTCGTGCACACGGAATGCGCCCCATCCGTCATACGCGAAGCGGATCTGGCCGGAGGAACGAGTGACATGGTGCGGTACGCGAAAACCTCGGACGCCCGCCAATTCATGCTCGTAACCGAGTGCGGGCTCTCGGATCGCATGCGCGTGGAAATGCCGGAAAAAGAATTTGTGGGAACCTGTAATTTGTGCCCGTACATGAAACGGGTGTCGCTCTCGCGCATCCAACAGGCACTGGAAAACCCGCAACCCGACCAATTCGTTTACGTGAACGAACCGATTCGCGGACAGGCTTTTCGATCTCTGAAAAAAATGCTGGAAATCGGTTCGTAAGCGCTTAAAAAAAACCGCGCCATTAAAATACGGGGAGATTGAGAAGGTTTAAGGCCATGAACTATTCGTACGATTTTATTGTCATTGGATCCGGCATTTCCGGGCTTCGACTCGCATTGGAAGCCGCCAAAAGCGGGCGCGTCGTCGTGCTCACGAAACGGCGCATGTTTGACTCGAACACTGACTATGCGCAAGGCGGCGTCGCAGCCGTAACTCAGGCCAGTGATGATCAGGCGCTTCACGTGAAAGATACGCTGGATTCGGGCGCAGGATTATGCGATGTGAAAGCCGTTAACCTATTGGCGCAGCACGTGCTGACCCGCGTGAAAGAATTGCAAAAAATGGGCGTGAAATTCGAGAAAAAAGAAAACGGCCCCGTTTTGACGCGGGAAGGCGGGCATTCGCGCAATCGCATCTGGTTCTCCGGAGACATGACCGGAAGAGAAATTGAAGGCGCGTTAGTCAAAGAAGTGCGTTCGCATCGGAATATTGAAGTGTATGAAAACAACGTGGCGTTCCGGTTGATTACGAAAGGGAATGCGGGGTATGGGGTTCAAGTCCTGAACTTGGGGCGCAACCGAGTCGACAATTATTTCGGGAAAGCCACGGTTCTCGCGACCGGCGGGCTGGGCGCGCTCTACTGGGAAACCACGAATCCGGAAGTGGCTACGGGAGACGGGTTTGCGCTCGCGTACGAAGCCGGAGCCGTGCTCCGCGATATGGAGTTCGTGCAGTTTCATCCAACGAAACTCGCCTTGCCCATGGAAGAACCGTTCCTGATCTCGGAAACGCTGCGAGGAGAAGGCGGCATTCTGCGAAACTGGATGGGTAAACCGTTCATGAAAAAGTACGACGCGCGAGCGGAAATGGCCACGAGAGATATTGTCGCGCGGGCCATCTTTCGAGAGCTTAGGAAAGGAAAAGTGTTCTTGGACGTTACCGGACTCCGGAAAAACTACTTGAAAAAACGGTTTTACAACATTTATCGCACGTGCATGCGGGAAGGACTCGATATCGGCAACACGTGGATTCCCGTGACGCCTGCCGCCCATTACAGCTGCGGAGGAATTCTAACCGATCTTCAAGGGAAAACGCGCGTAAAAAACGTGTACGCGATCGGAGAGGTGTCGAGTACGGGCGTGCACGGAGCCAATCGGCTCGCGAGCAATTCCATGGCGGAAGGACTCGTGTTTAGCATGGAGGCCGCACGATCCGCCCGATTCAAACAGGGAAACGCGATGGAATTAAGCGTACATAATCCGCGCGTCGTATCATCGAAAGGCAAGGAGAAAGTGTTGCGTTCGCAACTTCAAGACATCATGTGGGAAAAAGTCGGTATCATTCGAAAAGAAAAGGAGCTCAAGAAAGCCCTCGCCGACCTCAAGAAAATTAAAAAGAAAGCGGAAATACTGTACTCAAAAGGTTTGAGTTACGAATCCATTGAATTGCGGCACATGACGACGACGGCCATCCTGGTCACGCAATCCGCACTCCAACGAAAAGAAAGCCGGGGCGCCCACTACCTCGTTGACCACCCTGAAACCGACGCAAAAGCGCGGCATACCCTGTTGATGCGTACGCGTTAGATCCATCTCCGGTAACGCACCACTGCAACCCCTAACACAATGGATGAAATCAATACCAGCGCCAGCAGCGCATGGTTATCGGGGATCGAAGGAACGGAAAGCAAACTATTCTGACTCGAGTCCCCCGTACCCGTGCGTCTGGCTGGAGCAAACAAATCGCTTCCAGGAACGCCGCGCGCCCCATCCTCCGAATTAAAGTAGCCCAAACCCTGATTCGCGAAATCCGGATTCCACGGAATGTCTTGTCCGTTAAACGCGTACCATAATCCCGTGCGCGGATCGAAAGCGAGAATGCCGTTGGGTCCTTGAGCCGCCAACAACGCGGCAATATCCCGGTATCCGTCCGGTCCCGTGGCTTGCACGAACGGCTGTCCGTCCTGCTGAGTCAACGCAATGCGGAACTCGCCTTGATCCGTGGGAAACACGATGTCCTCGCCGTCCCGGTACGGTTCGCCCGTAATCGCGTACTCCTTCACGTTCTCTCCGATCACGCGTTCGATCGTCGACGTCGTGCCATCGGGATTCGTGACGGTTTGCGACTCCTTGATTTTCTCGCGTACTTCCAGCGTCGGCTGACCCGTTGTCTCGTTATGCGACAAGATATAGCGCGCATTCTCCGTCTCAATGACTTGGAATCCGCCGGGTCCGCCCGTCGTGATATCTCGCTGGATTTCCCTCAACGCGTCATTGAATTCCTTGACTTCTTTCTCGGAACCGACGTTCGGAATCACGTTCTGGATATTGATCGCGGGAACCTCGTTCCCGTTCTCATCAACAAGGGTTCCCGGCGCAGGAGTAATATCCCGAACCGCTTCCTTGGCCGGAATCACGCTAATCGAGTATATCGTGGCGACTAACCTCCGTCCCACGGCATCGTACTCGATTTTGCCGTGTTCGGTGATAATGGTACGCAATTCCCCGAGCTCGCTGGTCTCGGTTTGCGAAGTACTTGAACCCGTGTAACCATCCAACACCACTTTCCCGTTTCCAAGAATCGATAACTTGTTTCCGGGAAGCGGGGTTCCGCCTGCAGCCGCCAACGCATCCAAGCTCGGCGCCTGAATCTCGGTTCCCCGCAAGCTTTCTTCCGTGTCCCCTATGCCCAGGAAGCCTCCGGTCTGCTGGGTTCCGCTCGTGCGAGAGAAACGAATCAAACCATCCTTAGCAGTCGCAATGCCTTCCGTCGTATACATGGCCGTGACCGCGCCGAAACCGGACTCCGTTAGATCCACGCTCGTTCCCCTTCCCGTAATGGCCGACAGTTGATTGAGCATGCAGTCCATGGCCCCGCACGAGGAATCCGTGACCGCCAGCTTTCCTCCCAAGCGATCCGGAATCACGCGCAACACTTCCTTGTCTCCGCAATCCAGCGGCGTTTCAATCATCTTGTTGGGAACAATCGTCTTCGCGAGCTCCTGATTGGCTTGCACGAATAACGCTCGATCAACGTCATCGCTCAACACCGTCGTTTCGCCGGTTTCCTTACTGTGATGCAGCAATCCCCGCGAATCAGCGGTGACCGAGCTCTTTTCATCATCGTGCACGAGCTTGAAACAGCCTTGACCGTTCAACGTATCATAAACGCCCCACCATTGCTGGGCCGCTCCGTCCAAATGGAGGTAGAACAGGTCTTGAGGCGTCAACAGGCCTTGTTCCTCGTTGTGATAACCCCGCAAATTCAGGATTTCGTTGAGCTGCGCCACATCGGCTTTTTCCCCCAACCCGTACAACAAACTTGAGACGTTCAGGCTCTTGAAGTTCTTGAGCGGGTCCAACTTGTCCTTGATGCTTCCGGACACGAGTCCCGGTGAAATCTTCTGGTACGCCATGATCTTGTAAGACGTGTCCTTGCACGTGGTCGCGTACTCCATGGCTTGGCTTCCCACAACGGTCTTGCCCATTTGCACGGGATCGATGAGCAGCAATCCCTTATACACTCTCCCGAGCGCTTTCTCGAACATGCCATAGCCCGGTTGCGACGGATTGATGAGCTTTCCATATTCTGTACGCAAGTTTGTTTTTTCCTGGACTGCCTTCCCGACTCTTGCAATGTCTATGTTTAATTTATCCAATTGCGAGAAAGAGCCGGTCAGTGAAGGATGAAGTGTAGCATCTCGAAGAATGTCGCTTTGACCGGGAGCGATTCGATTCGCATCGGCATAGGATTGAATCTGGTGGGAAATATCGAGTTGTTCACGACGTACGGTACCGGCCTGTTGCATCAATTTCGGAATCTCTTCATCCAAATCGGCATGGCGTTGCGAGGCATACACTTGTGACTGGATTTTTTCCCACGATTTCAGACCGGATATAGGCGTGCCACCGGCTTCGGCGGCTTTAATGGCAGGAGGCAAGCTTTTCTCCATACTTTTTGCGAGTAACAACTTGGCTTTACTCCCCAAAAAGGGAAGCAAATTACTGCTGGGATTCATGGTCAGGAAAACGGATTGACCAATGGATAGCCCAGTCCAAAACTTGTACCAGTTCAAGAAATCGTCCATATCCTCATCGTTGCACAGTTCATCTTGAGAAAACTGCGTGGGGTCCACGAATCCGGTAATCACAAGATCAGCAATACCCAAACGACCGAGGGTCGCGACGGAGACCGGAAGATATTCAGCGGAAGCCCGGAAAATCGCCATATTCAAGAATGCGGCAGCAATCGTGAGAGCGCGATAGTATTTCGCCATGTCCTCGCGGTTCTTCAACGTGGTTCCTAGAGCTAAGTTGTTGCTGTAAAGCGCGAGACTCGTATAATCCCGTTGCGCGCGAATGTCTTCGAACACCGTATTTTCCGAGCGGCCAGTCCACGCGACGCGAATATTCCAACCCTCATCCCCGCGACTGAAACTCGTCACGCTTCCTGAGCTCAATTGCTCAGGAGTCACGTCGCGGTTGATGAAGAACATTTTGCCGGCACGAAATGCCTTCCGGGGAGCGCCCCCTTCGATGAAATCGGAAATAAAGTCGGTTGCTAGACCGGTCCCGAATACGTCGGTTCGCGTGCGGAATTCCTCCGCGAATTGATCATTGTTAACGTATAATTGCAAGTAATTGTCATTCCATTTAGGATCGGATGATATCGATGACAGAATGATTTGGTTGCTGGCAGATAACCCGAAGCGCGCAGGTCCGAGCCAACCAACACCGTACAAGAAGATGAAAATAGGTCGGTTGAAGTTCACGGCAGAAGCGAAATTGATTTTTCGGAGGTCACGCTCCATGCGTAATATTTCCGCATCGTAGTCCAGTTCTCTTAATCGAATCGCTTCAGTACTGGGACCTTGCCCGAAGCTTCCTGATGATTTCGCGAGACGTTCGTGCGATTCCTTCAATTCCTTGATCTCTTGCTTGAGACCAGTGGGACTGGTTTTGGCGAGCGCAATGCTGGCTGCACCTAAAATGGAGGCCCACATTTCGTACGAGTTCCATTGTCCAATCGTATTTACCGCTTTTTCGTAGTTGCGCGGCAGAATCATGGTTCCGGCATAATTGTTTAGAGCAACCGTTGTGGATTGGGAAGTCAAGTGCTGATTGCTTTTCATGGCCGTAGGCGATTGATCGAATCCGACGAACAAGTCTTTGTCCAGCAAGGCCATGAACGTGGTTTTTCCTTGAATGTGCGTTCGATCCAACAAACAATTGTTGTCCTTGTTTTGCGGAACCAGGTTCATGATCTCAAAAAGCGGAACTTCTTCTCCGGAAGGAAGCAAGACCTTGAATTGCTCGTAAGGCTGGGAATCCACCTTGGGTTTTCCGGAAATGCCGGATACTCCGGATAGAATTTGGCCGATGGTATCCGCGCGAGCCGGGTCTTGCGAGGCAATCGCCCTCATCTGTTCGAAGGTGAGAACGCCGTATTCTGGGTCTACATTGAACTCTTTTGCAAGCTTTTCACGGTCTTCATCCGAATATCCGAGAGCGTCCGTAATGGTTTTTATCGGGTAAATGGCTTGCTGGGCGACGTTGACGTTGATGTTCAGGACTTGATCGGTCTGCGTCTTGTTCGCGGGATTGTATTCACGCAGTTTTTCTTCGGGAACCGACGAGATTTCCTGGGTCTGAAAGTCCTTGAGCAAGTCCAGGAAACGATTGTATTCGTTCACGTCCATTTGCTTGAGGTTGCAAGAGTACGAACGGGGAATCGTCGTGACGATGGGCGCGGTGGTCGGAGGAGTCGTGGGAGTAGGAGAAGCGAACGACAGCGACTCCGCGTACACGAATGGGGCGTTCATCTGGAGGACGAGAAACAAGGAAATGACGAAGGTGAATACCTTGCTGACTGCGGGCCGCATAAACCAACCAACGATTTGAAGCAAGGGTTAATATAAAATGGTTACTGCCTTTGAAGCGGAAAAACGGCTGAAATAGCGGAAAATAGGGGGGTCGAAGTGGCAATATTTAAAAATTCACTGTTCCTGTAACTAATTCGCTCTGTAAAACAGCGAATGAAGAAAGGGTTGAAACTTATTCTTGGGTGAGTAGAATGGAGGGAATCGTATCAGATGCTTTGAAGCACGCGCAAACGGGTAAAATCGAAAACGAAGAGTACTTCGAAACCCCGCGCATTATGGTGATTGGTAGCGGGGGCGCCGGATGCAATTCGGTTAACCGGTTGGCTAAAGCCGGTATTAAGGGCGCGGAACTCGTGTCCATTAACACGGACCGCATGCATTTGACCATGATCTCGGAATCCGTCAAGAAAATTCTTATTGGCGCGAGCATCACCCGAGGACTCGGAGCAGGCGGTTACCCGGAAGTGGGAGCCAAATGCGCGGACGTCAGCCGCGATGCGCTTGAAAAACTCTTGAATGGTGCGGACCTCGTCTTCCTCACGTGCGGAATGGGCGGAGGAACCGGAACGGGAAGCGCGCCCATCATCGCGGAAATCGCTAAAAATCAAGGCGCGATCGTCATAGCCATTGTGACGTATCCGTTCGCGTTGGAACGCGCGCGATTAGAGAAAGCGGATGCGGGTATTGAAGCATTGAAGGCGCAAGCCGATACCATTATCGTGATTGATAACAACCGGCTCGTGCAAATTGTTCCGAACCTGCCGATCGACCAGGCGTTCAACGTGGCGGACGAGATCATCGCCCGCGCCGTACGCGGCATCACGGAAACCATCACCACGCCGTCACTCATCAACCTCGACTTCGCGGACGTGCGCGCCATCATGAGCAACGGAGGCGTCAGCATGATCGCCGTCGGCGAATCCAAGGGAACCGGGCGCGCGGAAGAAGTCGTCAGCAACACCCTCAACCACTCGCTATTGGACGTGGACTACTCGGGGGCGACGGGCGTGCTCTTGCACATTACGGGAGGCCCGGACATGACGCTCGGAGAATGCAATCAAATCGGGGAATCGTTAACGGAGCGAGTGGATCCGAACGCGACCGTCATCTGGGGTTCGCGGTTGGACCCGAACTTTGAAGGAAAAATTGAAGCGATTGCCATCTTTACGGGCATTCAGAGCCCGTACGTGCTCGGAAAAGCGGGCAAGCCCGCATCGTTTTCTGCCACGGCTTCCAGAGGAAAATCGGGAAGCATGGGCATGGACGACGTCGAATTCATCTAGAATCCGGCGCCTTTGTTTTTAGAACGAGTAGCGCGAGCTATTTCGATGCGGAAAGAACGCGAGACGCGAATTCCTCGAGAGTAAAGAGCACGTGCTCTCCTTTTTTTTCCTTCTTTCGGTCCAGATAAAACGCATGCACGCCCACTTTCCTCGGAATTTGATAATCAAATTCCCAGTGATCCCCGACGTGAACGAGTTCGTGAGGTTGAATGTTAAGTTGATCCAACACGCACTGAAATCCCTGATGCTTCAATGCCTTGAAATCCGTTGGAAGCGAGTACACGTGCTGGAAATGCGCCTGCAGACCATCCACGCGAATCTTGAATTGAATGAAATCGCGCGTCGCATTCGAGATCACGATCAACGGAAATTGTTTTCCGAGCTTTTCGAGAGCCGGAAGCGTGTCCGGATACAGGCGAATCACGTGGCTCACGTCCCGAAGGGCCTCTAAAGGATCGGCTTTAAGTTTAAAACGTCGGAACCAGTGCCGAATGTCGTACCATTCCACGCGCTCATCTCCAACCGCCGCGAATTCCCGGTTCACGAATTGCAACGCCTCATTGAATGACAAACCGTATTGCTCGGCATACAAACGCGGGATCTCTTTCCGCCAGACCAGCGTTTCGAAATTGAGGTCTGCGAGCGTACCGTCTAAATCAAACGAAACGTATCGGATCATAAATTCTTCCTCAATTCTCGTCAATCATTCATTTCCAGTTCAAGTCCTAGAACGAGAACTCGTCTTCGGAATAGACTTTCTCACAGTAATCGCATTGAAGCTTCAACGGCGAGTGCTCCCGTATGTGCAGGCGCGGCCGGCCTTCCTTGTTCGAGATACACGTCGGATTCGGGCACGGCACCACGTCCTCCACCACCTCCGGTAATTTCGCCTTGAATTTCTGAGCCACCACGTACCCCCGGATCACGTTCAACGTGGCACTGGGGGCCACTAAGGCAATGCGCTCTAATTCGCGTTCGGATAGCTCGCGGCCTTCGATCTTGATGATGTCCTTCAAACCCGTGCTGGAGCTGGGCACGTTCATCAGCAAACTGACCGTGGCTTGATTCGATTCATCCAACCCGAGAATGCGGGCAACGCGCAAGCTGTTTCCTTGCGGAATATGATCGATAACGATGCCGCTCTCGATTTTTCGGACGCGCAAGAATTCGTCTTTTTGAGTATCAGGGGTCATGAACGATCGCCTAGAATCATGGATAAAACAGCCATGCGCACCGGAACCCCGTTCGATTCCTGCTCCAAGTATTTCGCTCGGGGATCGCGATCCACTTCAACGGCAATTTCGTCGACGCGAGGCAGGGGATGCATGAGAATCGCATCCTCTTTAGCGTGCTTCATGACCTCCAAATCGATGCGGTAAGAGGCTTTACGGTATTCTTCGGGATCCGAAATGCGCTCTTTCTGTATGCGGGTCGCATAGATGACGTCCGCGTCCGCTAAGTTCATGGAATCCAGCTCTTGCACCTTCACGAACTCCCGCAAGTCTTTCAACATGAATGAGGGCATGCGGAGCGTGGACGGCGAGTAAAACTGGAGCGTGATGCCGTCGAATTTGGATAAGGCATAGGCAAGGGAGTGAACGGTTCGTCCGTATTTCAAATCACCGGCCAGCAATACGGTGAGGCCATCCAGTTTTTTCTTGTTTTGTTGAATCGTGAATAAATCGAGCAGAGCCTGCGTAGGATGCTGATTGTTGCCATCGCCCGCGTTGATGACCGGCACGTCCGTGTTGGCAGCCGCCCATGCGGCAGCCCCTTCGTTCGGGTGCCGTATAACAAATACATCGACTTGCGTTTCAAGCGCCTTGACGGTGTCGTACAGGCTTTCCCCTTTCGCGGATGAAGAGGTTTTGGGATCGCCGAACGCCGTTTCTTCCCCGCCTAATAATCGCATCGCGGACTTGAAAGAGACGCGCGTGCGCGTCGAAGGCTCGAAAAACAAAGAGGCCATGACCGTGCCATTTAACGTCGTCGAGCGTTGTTTCTTGCGGAACGCCACATTCATTTTTTCTGCCGTGGCGAGAACGGATTCCATGGCTTCGCGCTCCCAGTTCATCGTCGAAATGACGTCCTGACCTTTCCACGCATTCATGAATAGCCCCCTCAAGATTCGTTCAAGAGCACTAGAACATAACAAGGCAAGACAATGCTTTTAATCCTTCGGTGGACCCGTCAAAGCAAATCTTTCGCCACGATGCTCAGCACCTCGACTTCCCTGCGAAATTGGTGGGCGTGACGTAATGCAATGGCTTGCGCCACACTCGGCGCGAGTTCCTCGCCTTCCCGGAATCCGCGCTTGCGGGCGTACGCCAGAATCTCGTCCGATATGGTTTTTCCTGAAGACAGCATTTCGCGGAAGGGCTGCGCAAACATCGCTGAACCGTGATCTTTTTGGAAAGAGTATGCGAGCTTATGGAATGCCGTACAATACGCGCGCACGCGTGCATCCTCTAATCCGTTCAGAGCCACCGCGGGAAGCAGCGTATTGGTGATATAGGAATGAGGAGGCACCAAGAGCACGTGGCCATCGAACTTGAACGGTTTCCGGATGCCGTCGTCGCTGGGACGCACCACAATCTCTTTCGCGTAAATGCGCTTGAGCACGGCGTTCAAGGCCGAAGAGGCGCCTAGCAAGACGCGCGGATGATTCGCGTCCATGCCGCGTTGTTCAATGGTTCCGAGTTTGTTGATGCGAACGGGACCCCAGAAAAAATTAAAGGGATTCGCGTTGCGGACGGATAAGGGCACTTTGCCCATCACCTCCCTAACGTTCGAAATGAATCGTTTTTTTCGGGTAGCCGTTAAATGATTCAAATCCGTCAACGTGGACGCGTAACGAGGCAAGCGGCCGAATTCCGTCAATTCGTGGTAGACTCCCGCCAAATGCGAATGCTTCAAATCGCGGTATAAGAGCATGCGCGCATCCTTTCCAACATGTCGTCCTTCATAAAAGGGCGAGGATTGCAGGAAACAACTGACTGCAGGATCCGCGGCAATCAAGAAATTGTATTGCGAGATGACGGTGCGACGCGTCTCAGGTCCCTTGTAAATGCGCAGTAGCTTATCCTTATACAACATGGCGCCTTTCGGGAGATCGATGTGAAAATGAAAACCGCATACGCGTGACGCATACTGGCGAAACGCGGGTCCTAATACCGCGTCTTGCACGCGGTACCACGGCTTGTTGACCATGAACGGCTCGGAACGACCGGGGTACGTGCCCAAAGGAAGCAGGTAGCCATCGCCTTTCAACATTTTCTCCACGCGGTTTACGTGGTAAAATAAATTGCGAATGGAACCCAGGGAACGCGCGTGGGGCATGGAATTGAATTCGAGCATGGAGTCCCCGACTTCCATAACAAACGGTTTTCGGGACTTGAAGCGTTTATGAATCCGACGCGCCCCGTTCATGAGGTTTCCGTCATCATCAATCAGGAATACTTCGAGTTCGAAACCTACGGTGTGTCGTTTCATCAATGCCCCTCTTTTACAAAAATTGCGCGAAGGAGTATAATAAGGGAATCGGCCATCAGAAAAAAAGACTCATCCTTTGACGACGCCGAGAGGCACCAATCGAGCCACGGGTTTGCTGATTCCCGCCATGTGCACGGCTTTAACGACTTCGTCCACGTCCTTGTACGCGCCGCCCGCCTCCTCCGCCAGTGAACGCCAGGAAGTGGCGCGAACCGCCTGCCCTTTTTCCTCCATTTCTTTTTGCAATTGTTCTCCGCGGAAGCTTCGCAATGCTTGCTTACGGGACATGACCCGCCCGGCTCCATGACACGAACTCCCAAAACTTTCTTTCGCACCAGGAAGGCCGACTAAAACGTAGGAAGCGGTATTCATGCTTCCGGGAATGATCACGGGTTGGCCGACGTTCCGGTAAGCAGTGGGAATTTCTTTGCGTCCTTTCCAGAACGCACGGGTCGCCCCCTTGCGGTGGATGCACACTTCCTGCATTTTTCCGTTGACTTCGTGTTCCTCGAATTTGGCGATGTTGTGGCAAACGTCGTACACGAGCTCCATGCCCAAGGACTCCCACGACTGCTTGAAGACGGATGCAAAGGTTTCGCGGGCCCAATGCGCCATGTAATGGCGATTACAGAATGCATAGTTGATGGCCGCGCGCATTTGTTTCAAATAATTTTGGGCTTCCGGAGAGGAAACGGGCGCGCAGCATAACTCGGGATCCGGCAAAGAAATGCCGTACTTTTTAGCGGCTTGCAACATGACGCGCAAGTTGTCGTCGCAAACTTGGTGCCCGAAACCCCGCGAACCCGAGTGAATCATCATGGTAATCTGTCCTTCATGCGTCAAGCCGAACGCCTTCGCGGTTTCCGCATCATAGATGCGGTCGATTTTCTGCACTTCCGCGAAGTGGTTTCCGCTGCCGAGCGTACCGAACTGGGGTTTGCCGCGCTTGCGCGCCTTATCGGAAAGCAAGGAAAAATCCGCGCCTTCAAACACGCCGTTTTCCTCGCAATGCTCGGCATCCGCGGGCACCCCAAAACCCTGTTCGATGGGATACTGAACACCGGCCGTCACCGCCTCCTCAAGTTCTTGTTCCGTTAAGCGGACGCGTCCTTTCGTGCCGACTCCGCACGGAATGTTTTGAAAAAGCCCGTTCACGATTTCCTTGAGCCTGGGCTTCACATCCTCTTCAGAAAGACTCGTGCGCAGCAAACGCACGCCGCAATTAATGTCGTAACCCACGCCGCCCGGCGAAATCACGCCGTCCTCCATCGAAAACGCAGCCACGCCTCCAATGGGAAATCCGTATCCTTCATGGCCGTCGGGCATGACTTGAGCGGCCTCTAAAATTCCGGGCAGCTTCGCCACATTGGATGCTTGCCAGAGCGTGCGATCCGAATGCAATTTGTTCAGCATTTGAGGCGTGGAATAAACGCGCACGGGAACGCGCATGCCGTCCACTGCAGGCGCTTCGTATACTCCGTTTCGAATGAGTTTCAAATCCATGAGGTATATCCACCGGTCGCCCATCATCGTTCAATAAAAAAGGAGAACAGATTTATAGAAGAGAGCGTATTTTAATGTTGTCTTGGTTATGCGCCTTCCAAAGGAAAAACCCATGTTCAGAAAACGCTTCAGTATGGTTATGGCGTTGGCGCTATTGAGTACTGGATGCCTCATTAGCTTGGAAGGGACTCAACTTGAAAGCGATAAAACGAGTTATACCACTTCGGAAAACGTGTTGTTGAGTGCGAAAGGAGACGGATCGAAGTACGCGTGGCAAGGCAGTAATATCACGGAAATCCGGTATTATAATGCGCCGTACAACAAATGGATGGTTCTGGATTTGGGCGAGATTCCGAATCCTTATCAAGTCTGTTTGCCTTCCGGGACGTTGGTCGAACGCTTTGAGATGTACACGCCCGAAAACGAGAATTCGTGCAAGCGTCTATTGAATGCCGAATTTAGTTGGAACGGACTGCAGTTAATGAAACAAGAGCTTGATTGCAATGGCCAACCGTACACGCATTACCAGAAATTCGCGAAAAAAGGGAAATTCAAAGCCGTTCTTAAAACGTACAACGACGCCGGTTGTTCTTCGCTGAATCAAACGCTGGAAGTGGAGTTTGAGGTTCAATAGGCGTTCAGCGCGCTACGCTTTCTTGAGTTTAACGCGTTCGAGGATGATGGTGGGCGAGATTTTGGTGACGCCATCCATCACCGAAATTTTCTCGTTGATGAAGCGCGTCACCTCTTCTTGGTTATGCATCCACACTTCCATTAGCACCATGTGCTCGCCCGTTGAAGTTGCCAGATACGAGATTTCATTCAAACGGGCAAGCGCCTCCACGACTTTCAAAAACTTGAGCGGTTCGATATTCAAACCAATAAACGCCACGGAATCGAAACCGATCTTGCGAGGATCTACAATGGCTTGATACTGAAGGATCACGCCTTGTTTTTCAAGGTTTCGCACGCGATTCCGAACGGTGGCTTCGCTGACATCCAATTCCTCAGCGATCTTGAGGTATCGGACGCGACCATTTGAACGCAACGCCTTGACAATGCCTTGATCGAGTTCATCCACGAAGAATACCCAAAGCCCCTACAAATTGCGAATTCCGCAGGGTTGATACTGAATAACGAAAAAATATAAGCATTATTCTGAATTTCTTCAGAATTATTCTAATTTTCGTCCCGTTTTCCATGAAGATTTACCGGAAATCTTAAAAAAACTATAAAATAAAAAAATTAAAAATATGAAAATGGCACTAAAAAGTGCCAATTTCATACTAAAACTAAGTCAAATCGTACCAAATGTCGTACGCGTTGTAGTTAGGGGTCTTGGCTACAACGATCTCGTAGTTGATCCGACCGAAGCTGCTAGTAATGAAGTTGCTGAGGTTCGTGCAGAACCCATAGTTCTCCGTTCCCGCACCAGTGGAATCGAAGATGATGGCCGTGCTGCGCGAGTCCGTTGTGTTTAACACGCGCATGTTCAACGCACTCCCGCACTGTCCGTCGGATGCGGAAGAATCGAAGTGATTCGCGGTCACGTAATATCCCGTGAGAGAGAAGTTGCCGTCC
>Ga0180009_10000747_pt1 | contig 42580 bp, 39 predicted proteins | sample OS_PC_MetaG_FD_123537 | JGI IMG/M metagenome (GOLD analysis project Ga0180009, IMG submission 123537) | Groundwater microbial communities from the Aspo Hard Rock Laboratory (HRL) deep subsurface site, Sweden - OS_PC_MetaG | ecosystem: Environmental > Aquatic > Deep subsurface > Groundwater...
GACCAAGGCCGACAAGCACTCGATGCGCGCCAAACGCCGCCTCGCAGCCTGGGACGACACCTATCTCGCAAGCCTCATCTCAGGGGTGGGATAGTCGTTCATGCGATTCCCCTGGTACGGGATTGCTGAGTTCGGGATTGCTGAGTACAGGGCGACGGTGTGACGTGGACCTGCGCGGCCCTTCTGGCAAGGTTTTCGGCTCCACATCGCAATTATAGGCGATCCCTTGGCTCACTGGCGCCGCCAGCGTAACACGCGTGTCACCGCAATGACATCGATTTTTCCTGATTTTCAAGCGCTTTTGAGCGGGCAAGGGAAACCGGCCCGGCAAATCACTTTACCGGCGACGCCCAGGTGTTACACTATACCCAAGACGATTCCAGACGCATGCCTGATGATGCGGCTTCCGGCCCCGTCCGAAACGGACAGGAGGGAGCTTGCGCCAGGTTCTGGAGAGGATAACGGTGGGCGACTCAACGGATCTAGACGACGCTCAGATTGCCGCAAACGCCGTGCCTGTCGAGGATTCGATGGCACCGGACGATGGCGTTCAGGCCAACAGCCGGCAGCCCGCATTGAATTTGCCCTATCCCGCCAATGGCGGACCCAGCTACGGCAGGGCCCCTGAAAAATGGACGTCCGATTTCGCTGACCGCCAACGCGAGGCGCCGCGCGACGTCCCCGAAAATCCGGTTTACGGCGCACTCGATCTCGGCACCAACAACTGCCGACTGCTGCTCGCACGACCGACCCGGCGCGGCTTTCGCGTGATCGACGCCTTTTCGCGGATCATCCGCCTCGGGGAGGGGGTGGCGCAGTCGGGGCGGCTTTCGGATGCCGCCATGAAACGGACGTTTGAAGCGTTGCGCGTGTGCGCTGGAAAAATCGAACGCAATGACGTGCACCGGGCGCAACTCGTTGCGACCGAAGCCTGTCGAATTGCGGAGAATGGCCAAGACTTTCTCGATCAGGTGCGTGACCGGCTTCAGCTGGATATCGATATTCTTACAGCCGAGACGGAAGCGCGGCTTGCGGTGGCGGGTTGTGCTTCGCTCATCGACAGCCGCTGCGATTTTGTCCTGGTATTCGATATCGGCGGTGGCTCTTCCGAACTGATCTGGCTTGACCTCAACCTGCTCCAGGGCCAGTCGGGCCGCACTCTCGACCGGCTCGACGCCCAGACATGCATGGCGGCCTGGACATCCTTGCCGGTCGGCGTGGTGACCTTGGCGGAACATTTTGGCGGCAAGTTCGTCACCGAAAAGCTGTTCGAAGCGATGGTCGATTACGTTCTCGAATTGCTTGAGCCGTTCGAGCGCGAACACCGTTTCGGCGCACGCATTGCATCCCGTTCCACGCACTTTCTCGGCACCTCTGGAACCGTGACGACGGTTGCAGGCATCCAACTCGGCCTGCCGCGTTATGACCGCAACAAGGTCGATGGCTGCTGGCTGTCGGTCGCCGATGCGCAGGCGGTCACCTATGAACTCGTCGCGCAGACCTATGAGGAGCGCATCGCGCAGCCCTGCATCGGGCGGGATCGCGCCGACCTCGTGCTCGCCGGTTGCGCCATACTCGAAGCCTTGATCCGGATGTGGCCGTGCGAACGCATGCGGGTCGCCGACCGCGGCCTGCGCGAAGGCATCCTTGCAACGCTGATGATCGAAGACGGCGTCTACCGGGCCCGCCGCAGGCCGGGGCGAAGGCGGCGCTGACCGGTGGCAGCTCAGGGCGCGCTTCAGGATTCTTCGGGAACGTTTTTTCTGGCATGGCCAGGTGCTGCGGACTTTGCCAGCCTCTTGTCCGGGGACCCAGCGACTCTTTGACCAGGGGCGCCGGACAGCGCCAGCACCGCACCAGCCTTGCGATTGCTTCCAGCCCGCCGGGGCGTCGAGGCAACCGCCTTCGGCCACTCGCCGGCAATCGCCCAGTAGCGGCGAACCTGCTTGGTCAACGATTTCGGCGGGTCGGCGAATAATATCCTGCCATCGCAAAGCGTCTGCTGGCGGAGAGCCTCCTGACGCGCCTCGACAAGCCGGGAGACCGCACCAACACCATCTTCGTCCAATGCGGCCACTCCCGGGCCGCGAACGTAATCTGCGAGAACCGCCAGATCGTGTTCGTGGCCAAGCGCATCGGAAAGCTGGCGGGCCAGCGCGATGCGGGTTTGGAAGTACGCGGGCCATGCAGGGGCTAGCAACGACAGTTGACGCCAGTGCGCCTGAACGCGCTTGCGCCAGTCGTGGGAAGCCTCGACACTGTAGGCGGCGGCGAGTTCGACCATCCTTTCGCGGCCCTGACGGTAGGTGCGTTCGAAGCCAGCGGCGGCGACATCGAAGCCGCTCGCCTGCGGTTCAAGCGCCGCGAGCCGCTTGCCAGCCTCGACGATGGCCTTGGCCGTTTTCTTTACGTTCGGCACCGAGCCGGCCGGCGCATCGGTGATCTCCCGGGAGGCCAATTCTCGCAGCCGCTTCAACCAAGCGGCGTCTTCGCAAGTCGCATCGCGCATCAGCGAGTCAATCGTCTCGAGCATCACCTGGCGATCGCGCGATACCGACAGCGAACGCGCGATGTCGCGCAGCTTGACGTTCTCGGCACGAAAAGCCTGCGGCTCCAGGACCGGTCGCGCAATAGCCAAGAGCGCACGCAATCGCTTCAGGCACTTGCGCGTTTCGTGGACGGCGACGGCGCGGTCGGAATTCTTCCACTCGCGCGTTGCGCGCGCGATCTGCTCGGAAGCGATGCGTGCGAAGCCGTTGTGGAAGTCTTCCTGCTTTTTGAAACGGAACCCCATGGCATCGAACTCTCGTTCCGCGACGCAACCGCTTATTGATTATGACACCCCGCAAAAGGGTTCTAAGACGCTTCTGTATCGTTTCGGTGACAAGCCTACACAATCGCGCACCTGCGGCCGACTTCTCCGGAAAACGGGGAGCACAGCCTTTGATGGGCGTTCGAAGCATCAGGAGAAGACGCGGCCACGCAACCCGTCGATGAGCACCAGCCACTCCCGAATCCGTTCTTCAGGATCGGGGTGGGTGAGAAAATCGGTGATGACCGAAACGCTGTCGGCGCCAGCGGCCAGCACGTCTGCGGCCAGAACCGGCGTGATCCCGCCGATTGCGACGAGCCGGCGGCGGCCGATCCGGCTTTTCCAATCGGTCACTCGTTCCAGCCCCTGCGGCTCCCACATCATCTTCTTCAGCTTCGTCTCATAGATCGGCCCTAGAGCGATGTAATCGGGCTCGGCTGCGAGCGCGATATCGAGTTCGGACTTGTCATGGGTGGAGATGCCGAGCCGCACACCGGCCTTCTTGATGGCGGCGAGGTCGGCTTCGGCCAGATCCTCCTGGCCGAGGTGGATGTAATCGGCGCCGATGTCGATGGCTTCGGCCCAATAGTCGTTGACGATCAGCTGGCAGCACTGTTCGCGCGTAATCTCGACGCTGGCCGAAATCTGCCGGCGCACCTCCTTGGGCGAGGCATCCTTGAGACGCAACTGGACGCAGCGCACGCCCAGGGGGGCGATGCGCGCCAGCCAGCCGACGTCGGGGACGATCGGATAGAAAATGTCGAGGCCAAGCCGTTCGCTCATGACTTCCCGCCCCGTCGCGAGGCGGATCCGTCAAGGTCGAAGAACGGCGTGCCGGCAACCGGCGTCGAGGGGGCGGCCATGTCGCGGCTCTGCATCAGGCCGGAGCAGAACGCGGCGCGGCCGGCGTCGATGGCTTGCGCGAAAGCGGTCGCCATGCGCACCGGATCGGCGGCCTTGGCGACGGCGGTGTTGAGGAGGACCGCGTCGTAGCCCATCTCCATCGCCTGGGCGGCGTGTGAGGGTGCGCCGATGCCGGCGTCGACGACGAGCGGGATCTCGGGGAAGTAGTTGCGCATGGTTTTCAGCGCGTAGGGGTTGGCAAGCCCGCGTCCCGTGCCGATCGGCGCGCCCCACGGCATCAAGACCTGGCAACCGGCGCTGACGAGGCGTTCGGCGGCGCCGAGGTCCTCGGTTGTATAGGGGAACACCTGGAAGCCGTCGCGGCCCAGTTCTACGGCTGCTTCGACGAGGCCGAAGAGATCGGGCTGCAGGGTGTCGTCGTTGGCGATGACTTCCAGCTTGATCCAGGGCGTGTCGAAAAGCTCGCGGGCCATCCGGGCGGTGGTGACGGCTTCCTTGGCCGTGCGGCATCCGGCGGTATTCGGCAGGACGTGGACGCCAAGGCCGTTGATCAATTCGAGGAAGCGGGCACCGATCTTGCCGCGCGCGGTTTCACGACGCAGCGACACCGTCACGATCTGGCAGCCCGAGGCCTTCACCGCATCGGCCATCACCTGCGGGGAGGGATAGAGCGCGGTGCCGAGCAGCATGCGGGAGCTGACAGTCTCGCCGTAAAAGGTGAGGGCGTCGTCGGTTGCGTCGCCGGGGATCTTGTCGATTTTGTTCATGGCGTGTGCTGGTCGCAGGCTCTGTTTGATTACTGAGGAGCTTGATTGCCGGGTTGCTGGCCATTGCCGGTCAGTCCCGGAGGCCCGCGATACTAGCCGCCCTGGCGCGCCGAGACGATCTCTATCTTGTCACCGGGTTCGAGGGGCGTCTTTTCGCGGGCGCCAGCGGGGACGAAATCCCCGTTCACGGCGGTTGCGACGCGCACCCCGGCGAAGTCGAGTTCGCCGACGAGGGCGTCGAGTGTTGCCGCCGAGGTGGCGTGCGGTTCGCCGTTGACCGTCACTTCGAACGTGGTCGCAGAGGTCGTTGTGGTTGTCGTCGTCGCGGTCAATTGGTCCTCCGTCGCGGCTGAAGCTGGGATAACGGAGAGAGTATGGGGCTTGGCGGCGGGATTCTCAACGGTGGCGGGCCGCATGTTTTCGACTTCCCGTGATCCCTTGTAGGGTGCGTTAGCGAAGCGTAACGCACCGTTGGCAGTCGCATTCGTTGCGTTCGTGCCGGCGCATTACGCACCTTCTTCCAACATTGGGCAAGCCCATGTTGGATGCGCTAATGCGCCCTACATGTTCTTCTTTTGAATCCGCCCTACTTGCTGGGATACCACAGAGAGTATGGGGCTTGACGGCGGGATTCACTGCGATGTCTGCATCGGTGCATAATCCGAAAGACTTTTCGGCATCTCCAGCGTCCAGAAATAACTCCGTTGACCGGAACCCCCGCCTACTATCGAATGGCGGCATGAGGCAGTTTCGGCGTCCGAAAGCGTTCATTTCCTACCGCCATGCGGAACGGCGCGGAGATGGCGCGGCGGAAGAGTACAATCACAAACATCGTGACTGGGTGCTCCGGTTCGCGGAGGCGCTGGCGACCTGGAATGTCGACGTCATCCATGACGGCCGCTTGAGAGAGATGTTGCGTCCTTTGACGGTAAAGGATCCAAACGAAGTGCCTTTCGTCGGCGAAGTTTCACTGCTTTGCATGCACGTCTCGCAAGCGTTTCTCCCGATCATCACGCAAGGCTATCTGGAACGCGTGACCGGGTTGGGGAACGGTTCGGAACCGGTCTACGGCACCGTCACGGAAGAATGGTCGATGGCAATGGCGCTCTATGCTGCCGGGCGGATCGAATTCGCACCGATCATTCGCGAGTGGCCGATCGGCACGCTTGACGTTCCACCGGCTCCGATCACCGAGTCCAACAGCTGGGACTTCCGATTTGTCGACGCAGAACGGGACGAAGTGGAACTCATCGGCGATAAACTGCAAACCGGATACGATGTCGAGCGCCCACCCATCGATCTGCTTTTCGCCGACTGGATCAAGCTGTACTTGAAATGGTCGATGCTGCTCCAGGAACTTGAGCCGAAAGCGCGCCAACAGCTTGGACCGGCGTTGTTGAAAGTTATCTTGGAGACGCGCAACGACCCGCCGCAATGGCCGCTGATCGACGATTGGGACTGCGATTTCGATCGCCCGAAGCAATTCTTGTCGTATTGCGCCGATTTACGCGATCGTGGCGTTCTCGTGGAGACGGGACCGCAGCGCGACCTCGACGAACTGCACCGCAATCTTGCCGACATGGGCGCGCAGGTGGAATACGTTTCGCAACCCGAACCGCCGCTTGATCCGCAAGCCGAAGCGAAAATTAACGAGCAGATCGGCGAATTTCATTCCCACATGCAAAACTTCGCGCGCGCCCAGGTGATGACGTACAGACCACCGATCCAATTTTCGGGGCCGCATCCCGAAGAGGCGCTCCAAGGCCTTTGTTTCGGGGCGACGAATTTGGATTACTCGCACCGGCATCCAATCGACATCGAAGAGATCAGGCAGACGACTTCGCAATCCAAAGGGTTTTGGCGCCGGCTGTTTGGTGGGGATTGAACTCGGTCGACAGCGTGCACTGGGCGAAGCCGAAATCCACTGTCGGCAGTCGCCATCGTTGCGTTCGCGTCAGCGCATTACGCTGCGCTAATGCGCCCTACATGTTTTTCTTTTAAATCCGCCCTACTTGCTTCCCGTGATTCCTTGTAGGGTGCGTTAGCGAAGCGTAACGCACCGCTGGCAGTCGCATTCGTCGCGTTCGTGCCGGCGCATTACGCTGCGCTAATGCGCCCTACATGTTCTTCTTTTGAATCCGCCCTACTTGCTCGACCACCTCTCCCCGTAGGGACGGGGAGAGGTGAAAGGCATAGGAGGAGTAGGACATAAATGCTCAATCTCTTGCGCCAAAAAAAACGAGCCCGCAGGTTATTGACCGCAGTATTTGCGGAGATACCTGCGCTGTCCGCTGACTGTGCATTTGAACTTGTCTGGCGGTAAATTGGTCCCGGATATTGGATTGACAGTGTCATTGCACCCGCCGCGGCCTTCGTCCCGACCAATAACGCTGCGAGTGTCGACATCAAATTCAATGTAGACGGGCGGACAGTGCCGATTTCTCCAATAGACGCCCACGATTGCTATTCCTCCTGGGGCCCAGTCGCCGCGATCCTGTCCGGTCACGACCCAGTCAGGAGGGCCGAACATCTCTAACACCTTTTGAAGAGGCATCCCGTGCTTTAAGATCGTTTGGGCAATCCTGCTCTTTTCCGTCTCTGCTGGCTCATACGCTCTTACCTGATGGTTGGCCAATTGGGCGCAGCAGAGAAAAACAAGAACTGGTCGGATCATGGACACGTGCCTTTACGGACGACGGAGCGGAATTTAGCGCGTACCAGTGCGGCAAAGTTGGCTGTGCAAACTATGGTGTCACTTCGAATTGCCGAACTAGAGTAGATGATTTTATTAGGCGGTCGAGTGTCTGGGAGTCCAGTGGGGTCTCACTTGGACTTCTCCCCGTCGCGCCATGTTGCTGACGAATTTCCAGAGCTCGCCGCCGAGGAATCAGGCGGTCAAACTCTGTAATGGAATTGCGTGCTCGGTTCGGAAAAGTGGCTTCCGTGATGCTGTCTGGATCGCCTGACAGAACACTCCGGAGCGTTCCTCCTCCTGCCTCCTCAAAGCTGATCCTGCCCTCTTGAACATTGTTCACGTGCATGCTATATGAGGTGTATGAACATTGTTCATATGCGACTTTGGTGGCGGGTAGGGATGAGGATCGTGCGATCCGTATCGCCGCATCTGAACTCGTATGCGAGGCCGCATATGAACTCGTGCGCGGGCCGGATCTGAACTCGTATGCGAGGCTGCATCTGAACTCGTGTCCGGGTGGCGGCGGGACTCGTGTCCGGGTCACATCCGAACTCGTGTCAGGGTGGCGTTTCAACTCGTGTCCGGGCCGCATCTGAACTCGTATGTCCGCCGCGATGGAACAGACTGATGAGGAGAACCACGACATGTGCCGAAGATCTGCTTGCCCCGGCAGCGACAAGAGTTGCATCGTCGCCCTCGCAACCCTTGTCCAGAGGCCTCGGAAGTTCGCAAATTCCGAGACATTTCAATGCGCTTCTTTAACCAAGCCGCGTCATTAATCGAACCCAAACCTGCCAAATACTCGCGCTGCAACAAACCGAGCTGAGCGCGCCGCCTTCCAAGGATCGCCCCCGATGTTCAAAGACCTGATGACTTCCCGCCGCTTCGCGCCGCTGTTCTGGTGCCAGTTCCTGTCGGCGCTGAACGACAACTTCATCAAGACGGCGCTCGTCTTCCTCGTGCTGTTCCATATCGGCAGCGAGCAGGGCGGGGCGCTCGTGACGCTGGCAGCGGCGACGCTGGTGGTGCCGTTCTTCTTCCTCTCGGCCTTCGGCGGCGAACTCGCCGACAAGTACGACAAGGCGCGCGTCGTCTACTGGATCAAGCTTTGCGAAATCCCAATTGCCGCGCTGGCAGCCGCCGGCTTCCTGATGAGCGCATCGTCGAACCCGGATGTCGCGTGGTGGTCGGTGCCGGTACTGTTCACGGCGCTGTTCGGCTTCGGCTCAATGGCCGCGATCTTCGGGCCGACGAAATACGGCATCCTGCCCGACCATCTCGAAGTGCGCGAACTTTCGGCGGCGAACGCCCTCGTCGAAGGCGCGACCTTCCTGGCGATCCTCGGCGGCACGATCGCGGGCGGCATCGCCATGACCAGCGACGGCACCGCGCCTATGATGCCGGCCTGGGCGGTTGCGGCGACGATGGTTGCGTTCGCGGCGCTCGGCGTGCTGTCGGCGTCGATGATCAAGCCGACCGGCGAAGCCGTGCCCGATCTCAAGATCACCGCGAACCCGCTCATCTCTACCTTCCGCCTGCTTCGTGAATTGCGCCAAGACCGGAGGCTGTGGATCGGCGGCCTCATCACCGGATGGTTCTGGCTCGCCGGCATCGTCTCGCTGTCGCTGCTGCCGACACTGATCACCGACATTCTCGGCGGCACCGAAGCGGTCGTCACCGCGGGCCTCGTCGTCTTCACCGTCGGCATCGCGCTCGGTTCCTGGTTTGCGGCGAAAGCCAGCCACCACCGCCCCAACATGGCGCTCGTCCCGATCGGTGCGCTCGGCATGGGGATTGCCGGTCTCGATATCGCGCGCATCCTGTGGTCGATGGCCCCGGCGGCTTCCGGTACGGTCGGGGTCGCGCAATTGCTGCAGACGACGTCGGGCGTCTGGCTGATGGCCGACCTGCTACTCTTATCGGCGGCGGGCGGCCTCTTCATCGTGCCGGCCTTCGCCTCGATCCAGTCGTGGGCCAAGCCCGATCACCGCGCGCGCGTCATTGCCGCCGTCAACATCCTGCACGCCGCCTTCATGTCCGGTTCGACGCTTGTCGTCGCCGCTTTGCAGAACGCCGGCGTCGGCATCCCCGTCCTGTTCGCGGCTCTCGGAGTCGGCAACCTGATTGCCGTCTATCTCGTGATGCGCGCCTGGGGAAAGGAAGGCTTTCAGGATCTCTGCCGCTTCATCTTCCGGCTGTTTTTGCGGCTCGAAGTGAATGGCCTCGAAAACCTGCCGAAGGAGGGTGAGCGCGCGATCATCGCTCCAAACCACGTCTCGCTGCTCGATGCCGGGCTCGTCTATTCGATCCTGCCGAGCCATCACGGCTATGCCATCGACACGCAAATGGCGCAAAAGTGGTGGGTGCGCCCGTTCCTGAAACTGGCCAAGGTTTTTGCCATCGACCCGACGCGGCCACTGGCTATGCGCGGGCTCATCAACGAGGTCAAGGACGGCCATTCGGTCGTCATCTTCCCGGAAGGGCGCCTCACGGTGACGGGTGGCCTGATGAAGGTCTACGACGGCACCGCCATGGTCGCCGACAAGGCCGATGCGATCGTCGTGCCGGTGCGCATCGACGGCCCGGAGCGGTCGCCGTGGGGTTATATGAACAAGCTGCAGACCAAGAAGGCCTGGTTTCCGAAAACGACGGTGACGATCCTGCCGGCGGTTTCGCTCAACGTCGGCGCGGACCTGAAGGGCCGCAAGCGAAGGCAGTCGGCGGGCGCGAAGCTGCAAGACATCATGGTCGATGCCGCAGTCGAAACCGCCAACATCAACCAGACGCTGTTCGAAGCTATGGTGGACGCGCGCGATACCCGCGATACCGGCAAGCCGGTGATCGAGGATCCGCTGGGCACGACGTTGTCGTATAGAAAGCTGATCACGGCCTCGCAGGTGCTCGGGCGGAAGCTCGCCAGGATGACTTCGGCCGGCGAGAATGTCGGCGTGCTGCTGCCGAATACGGCCGGCGTCGCGGTGACGTTCTTCGCGCTGCAGACGATCGGGCGGGTGCCGGCGATGCTGAACTTCTCGGCCGGCCCGCGCAACGTCTCGGCGGCGTGCACGGCCGCTGAGGTCAAGACGGTCCTGACGTCGCGTACATTCATCGAGAAGGCGCACCTGGAGCCGGTGATCGCGGCGCTCGAAGCGCAAGCGAAGATCGTCTACCTCGAAGACGTCAAGGCCTCGATCGGGCTTGCCGACAAAATCGCCGGCCTGATGATGGCGCCGCGCCCGCAAGTGGTGCGCAAACCGACCGACCCGGCGGCGATCCTGTTTACCTCGGGCAGCGAAGGCACGCCGAAGGGTGTCGTTCTCTCCCACCGCAACATGCTGGCGAACGCCTTCCAGTGCCTCACCAGGGTTGCGTGCAACGGTCAGGACAAGGTGTTCAACGTACTTCCGGTGTTCCACTCGTTCGGCCTGACGGCGGGGCTGATCATGCCGGTCGTCGGCGGTATCCCCGTGCACCTTTATCCCTCTCCGCTGCACTACCGCATCGTACCTGAACTCGTCTACCAGACCAACGCGACGATCCTGTTTGGCACCGACACGTTTCTCAACGGCTACGCGCGCGCCGCCCACCCCTACGACTTCGCGCGCGTCCGGCTCATCCTTGCAGGCGCGGAAGCCGTCAAGGACCGAACGCGCACGCTCTACATGGATAAATTCGGCGTGCGCATCCTGGAAGGCTACGGCGTCACGGAGACAGCACCCGTGCTCGCCATCAACACCCCGCTTGCCAACAGGGCGGGCACCGTCGGGCGACTGTCGCCGCTGATGGAGGCCCGCCTCGATCCGGTGCCCGGCATCGAGGAGGGCGGTCGCCTCTACGTGCGCGGACCTAACGTCATGCTCGGATACCTGCGCGCGGAGAACCCTGGCGTTCTCGAACCGCCGGCCGACGGCTGGCACGACACCGGCGACATCGTCACGATCGATGCGGACGGCTTCATCACGATCCGCGGGCGTGCCAAGCGTTTCGCCAAGATTGCCGGCGAGATGGTGTCGCTTTCGGCGGTCGAAGCCATGGCCGCGGCGATCTGGCCGGCTGCCATCTCGGTTGTCGTTTCGCTACCCGACCAGCGCAAGGGCGAGCGCCTCGTGCTGATGACAGCGGACGATAAAGTCAACCGTACCGAGTTCCTGAAATACGCCAAGACGCACGGCGCAACCGAACTCTCGGTTCCCGCCGAAGTGCTGATCGTGCCAGGCGTGCCGCTGCTCGGCTCGGGCAAGCCCGACTACGTCGCGGCGCTTAATCTGGCCAAGGAGCGGCTCGGGATTGTGGATGTGAAGGCTGCCTAGAGGCCCTGTAAGGGAAGAGCGCAAAGAAGCAAGCCGACAGCTTGCCGTAGCGGCGAGGGACGGGATGCGAAGTCAGCGATTGGGCTCTAATCCCTCGAGCCTTTCCAACGCAAGTCCGATCTCCCGCAGCAGCTCGGCATCCCGCGGCTCCGTTCCGTACGTCGGCATACCTTCGCTGCCAGACGCCAGCCGGCGATCCACCTGATCAGCCCAGCGCTCAAGTATGCTGCGTTTCTCTTCTTCGCTCAGACTCGCGTCGCCAAGCAGCGCCTTGGGACTGTCGAAATGTGACTCCGGGGCCATCTTGGCCTCTTCGCGCTGGAGGTGTGGTGATTTCGTGCTCATGCGTTCACTCCGTGTTTTGCGGAATCTCCAACTCCGGGGCAACGCCGAAAGATCCGGTCTTGTTCCATCGATGTTCCGCCCTCGGAATTCACCGTCGATAAATGCCTCTCGTCTAGGCTTTCGCAAAGCAAGTGCTGTTCCCTCACAATGGATGAACGGCTGTTTCGTTTCGCGTCCCCGTGGAAGATTGCAATGCATAGCCCTGCGAGTGAAGCCATCCCCGCCCTTCAGATCCGTAATCTTCAGAAGGCGTTCTCGGCGCCAGCCGTCGACAACCTGTCGCTGACGATCAGGGCTGGCGAGTTCTACGCGCTGCTCGGGCCGAACGGGGCTGGCAAGACGACAACTTTGCGCATGGTCGCGGGCCTCCTCGAAGCCGATGCGGGCGGCGTCTCCATCTGCGGTATCGACGCCTTCAAAGATCCAATCGCAGCCAAGCGCGTTCTGGCCTGGGTTCCCGACGAGCCGATGATCTACGACAAACTGACGCCGCTCGAATATCTCGAATTCGTTTCGGGCCTATGGAGCATGGATGCCGGTTTGGCCCATTTCAAAGCCGATGAATTGCTTGAACGCTTCGGCCTTGCGCAGCATGCCGGCGAGCGATGCCAGGGCTTCTCGAAGGGCATGCGCCAGAAGGTGGCGCTGGCCGGTGCGCTGATCCATGAACCGCGCCTCATTATCCTCGACGAACCGCTGACCGGGCTCGATGCGGGTTCCGCGCGGCAGGTCAAGGGCGTGCTGCGCGGGCTTGTCGCGAAAGGCGTCACCGTCATCATGACGACGCATATCCTCGAAGTCGCCGAGCGCATGGCCGACCGCATCGGCATCATCGCCAAGGGGCAGTTGATCGCCGAAGGAACGCTCGAAGAATTGCGGGCGCGCGCTGGCGACAGCGGCACCGGCCTCGAGGACATCTTCCTCGACATTGTCAACGGCAGTGCCGAGGCGGTCGCCCTCACCGATGCCACGCGCCGTTCGCAGGGTGCCGCAGCATGAGCGCCACGATGGCACGCGCCGGTTTCGCACGCGCCGGTTCTGCACAAGCGGGAACGCTGGCCTGGTTCGCACGCCACGAACTGCGCCTTGCCTGGCGCGACTGGGTGCAGCTGATGTCGGGCGGGCGGCGGCTGAAGGACCATGCCGTGCTGATCGGCATGGCCGCTTTCACGTTCGGTCTGCACTGGCTCGCCTATGCGCTCCTGTCAGCATTCTTCGCGCAAGGGGCGCGGCTCGAACCGGGCACGCTGGCGCTGATCACGGCGGGCGTTCTGCTCACCTTCACGATGATGCTGTCGCAGGCGATGGAATCGGTGACGCGCGCCTTCTATTCGCGCGACGACCTCGACCTCATTCTGTCGTCGCCTGCTTCTTCGCGCGACCTGTTCCTGGTGCGCATCGCGATGATGGCGCTGACGACAGCGATGATGTCGGGTCTGATGGTTGCACCTTTCATCAACGTCGCGGCCGCTCTCGGGGGCGCTCAGTGGCTCGGGGCTTATCTTGTCGTGCTTGCCGTCTCGCTGCTGGCGACGGGGGGTGCCGTGCTGATCGCGCTCAGCTTGTTCCGCACGCTTGGGGCAAAGCGCACCCGGCTCGTCGCGCAAATCGCTGCAGCCGTCGTCGGGGCATCGTTCCTGATCGGGCTGCAAGTCGTGGCGATCATCTCGTATGGCAGCATGTCGCGCTTTGACGTGTTGAATTCGGCGCTCATAGCCGACAGCGCGCCCGGCACTGCTAGTGTATTGTGGCTTCCGGCCCATGCGGTCACGGGCAATTTGGCGGCGCTGGCCGCGTTGCTGATGCTGTCCGCGGCGTTCTTCGTCTTTGCCGCCCACACCGGCGCGGTTCAGTTTCGCCGCATCGTCATTGCCGCGCTCGGCGTTTGCGAAGTGCCGCGACGTCACAGCGAGGCGCGGCGCGGCTTCAGGGCGCAATCGACGCACGGCGCGCTGATGCAGAAAGAGCTGAAGCTTATCGCGCGCGACCCGTGGCTGATTTCGCAGACGCTGATGCAGGTGCTCTATCTCATCCCACCCGCCTTGATGCTGTGGGTGAACTTCGGCGAAGATGCGCAACTCCCGGCGATCATCGCGCCGGTGATCGTCATGGCCGTCGGGCAGCTTGCCGGCGGCCTGGCGTGGCTGACCATTTCGGGTGAGGACGCGCCCGACCTTATCGCCACCGCGCCCGTCAGCGCGTTCGCGCGGCTCTCGGCCAAGGTCAAGGCAGTGCTCGTCATCATCGCCGGCATCGTTACGCCGATCGTTCTCGCCATGGCGTTGATGTCGGTGTGGGGGGCGTTCGTCACCTTGTGCGGCGCGTTGATCGCTGCGGCCTGCGCGATCCTCATCCAGCTCTGGTTCCGCGCGCAAGCCAAGCGTTCAAATTTCCGCCGCCGTCAGGTTGCGTCCAAGGCTTCGACCTTCTGCGAAGCCTTCGCATCGATCCTGTGCGCGGGCACTACCGCGCTGGTCGCTGCCTTGAACCCCATCGCTATTCTTCCCGGCGTGCTGGCGATCGTCGTCATGGGCGTTGCGTGGGCGATCAGCCCGAAGCGGGCGTAGCTCGTGAACGACCGGGAAGACTCCTGACACTTCAGACCGGCAGCATCCCTGACACTAATCTTCCTCCTTCGTAACCGGTTCCGCTGCTGAGCGCAGCCGCCAACGCGGCGGAGCGAAGCGGTGGAACCGGCCGCTCGCATCGATCAATCCCAGGTCGCGACCGCAGAAGCGGACGACATGCCCGCCGCGCTCATTCTCGGTAAGGCCGACCGGTTCGCGGGCCAGTGCTTCCCCGATAAATACATGTCCGCCGCGCCACTTGATCGTTCCGTCGGGCCGCACCCGGCGCACTTCGTGGTCGGCATCATACCAGGGTTCTTCGATGCGATGCGGCAACCCACGCCGTGGCGGTCGCCAATGGCTCGCCGGCGTCGTTTGCCCAAGCGCTTCGTGCGGACGCTCCTCGTTGTATTCGCGCCGGAAGATGTTGAAGCGCACCTGCTGCTGCATCCAGGTGTCGGCCGGCGGGCGCGCGGTCTCCGCTTTCATCGTGCGGTGCATGCGCTCGTGGCGGCCGTTATCCTGCGGGCTCGACGGCGGAATGTAGCGCGGCTCGATGCCGAGCTTCAGGAACCAGACCGACAACCTGGAAAGCCCGCCGCCGCCGATCGATCCGAACGGCGCGCCGTTGTCGGAGCGGATCGCATCCGGCAACCCGACTTCACCGAACACCCGCTCCATCGCGGCCCTGACTCCGTCATGCGTCGGCGGTGTGATGCGCGCGGCGAGGAGGTAACGGCTGGCCGTATCCGACACCGTCAGCGGATCGATGCGTTCTCCATCGCGGGTGCGGAACCAGCCCTTGAAGTCGATCGCCCATTCGCCGTTGGGCTCGTCGGCTCCAGCAACGATGTGGCCCTGGCGAAAAGCCCGCCGGCGGCGCGAGCGCGGCACGATCAGGCCTTCGCGCTTCAGGATATCGCCGATGGTCGAGGCTGCCGGCCAGACGAGGTCGGGCCGGTCGAGCGCCAGCCGCGCCCGGATTTTCTTCGGCCCGAAGCGCGGAAAACGCTGGCGCACGGCAACGATGGCCGCGACCGCTTCAACCGGCGTCGCATGCGGGCAGTACCCAGGCACACGGCTCTTGTCTTCGAACCAGCGCTCGTCGCCGGCATCGCGGCGCCGATTCCAGACGTAGAACGTCTCCCGGCTGATGTTATGGCGCCGGCACAGGTCGGCGACCGTGAACGCTCCGCTCTCGTAAGCCTGAAACAACGCGATACGCTCTTCCACAGGACTGCTCTCCCTGAAAGCCATCGCCCGAATCTCCTCAGTTGGAAATCCGAGCCTGGACTGTCAGGAGTGCTGCCGGTCTATTCTGTCAGGGATGTCCCCGGTTCGTACCCTCGCGACACCCCGCCCCCTCGCCACCCGCGGCCTCACCGCCTAAGGTATCTGCGAACTGCAAGTGCCGTGCGCGTTCTGCAACCCTGCGCGACGATGAGGAGGATCACCCATGGAGCATTGGGACGTTTATCTGTCGGGCGAAATCCACACCGACTGGCGCCAGCAGATCGAAGACAGTTGCGCGGCGTCCGGGCTGCCGGTGTCGTTCACGGCGCCGGTGACGAACCACGAAAATTCCGACGACTGCGGCGTCGCGATCCTCGGGGCGGAACCGAACAAATTCTGGCACGACCACAAGGGCGCCAAGCTGAACGCCATCCGCACGCGCAACCTGATCGAATCCGCCGACATCGTCATCGTCCGCTTCGGAGATCAGTACAAGCAGTGGAATGCCGCCTTCGATGCGGGATATGCCGCGGCCCTCAACACGCCGCTCGTAATCATGCACGGGCCCGATCACGCGCACGCCTTGAAGGAAGTCGACGCAGCCGCGCTAGCGGTTGCCGAAACGGTCGACGAGATCGTCGCGATCCTGGCCTACGTGACGCGCGGCGAATTGAAACGTGGCAAGGCAAAGGCGGCGGAATAGGCCGCTGCTCAGTCGCAACCGCGGCCGAACCGGATCGGCCGGGCCGGCTCAAAATCATCACTCCAGCCGGCGCCTTCTTGATGGTTTTAGGGCTTCGTTAACCCTAATCCGATCAAATTCGCGTCAGTTGACCTGAGCGTATGGTTGGGAGTTGTGGTGATGGGTCGTATTTCGATCTGGAGGTCCGCCGGCGCGGCGGGCCAGATGCTGGCGGTTTTCGCGCTAGCGTCGGCAGCGGGCGGGTGCGGGATGCAGCTGCCGAGCATCCGCAGTCCGTTCTATCTTGCAAATAACAGCGCCCTGCCGGTCCAGCAGCACGCTGCCGGCGCAACGGCGCACGATGCCGGGCCGCTGCCCCGCACGATCAAGGTGGAACGAGGTGAAACGCTCTATTCGCTGGCGCGCCGTCATAACGTGAGCGTCGACGAGCTTGCCGATGAGAACGGCCTCGAGACCCACGAACTCAGCGCCGGCCAGCAACTCGACCTACCCCAGATTGCCCAACGGTAGATCGCCGGAGCGGTTGACGGGACGCATCGAGCACAGCAATGTCGGTTCTCACATGCACTTTGCGGCCGTGACCGCCCGTCTCCGGTCGATTAATTCCGAGGAACGCCGCTACCCATGCCGATGCAGCAAAACGAGCTTGAACGCCTCATCAAGGAGGCCTTCCCGGACGCCAGAATCGAGATCCGCGACCTGGCCGGCGACGGCGATCACTATGCAGCTCACGTCGTATCGAGTGCCTTCATAGGCAAGAACCGCGTACAACAGCACCAGATGGTCTATTCGGCCCTGCAAGGCCAGATGGGCGACGTGCTGCACGCCCTGGCGCTGACAACCGCCATACCGCAAGATTGACAGCAGGCGGTCACTCCCCACATGTTTGGGGCAACCAATCTGAACCCGGCCAATCCGACCGGCCGGGCGCAACCGCCGCAACCTGAAAACCTGAGGACAGCTCCCATGAGCAGCCAAGAAGTCAACGACTGGATCCGCAAGCAAATCGCCAACAACGACGTCGTCGTGTTCATGAAGGGAACGAAGCAATTCCCGCAGTGCGGATTTTCCGGGCAGGTGGCGCAGATTCTCAACTACCTCGGCGTCGACTATGCCGATGTCAACGTGCTCGACGACATGGCCGTTCGCGACGGCGTCAAGGAATTCTCCAACTGGCCGACCATCCCGCAGGTCTACATCAAGGGCGAGTTCCAGGGCGGTTGCGACATCGTCAAGGAAATGTTCCAGGACGGCTCATTGATGCAGGTCCTCGAAGAAAAGGGCGTGGCCTACGACAAGTCGAAGGTGATGACGGCCTGATCGCAGCCGCGGCTTTGCCGCCGCGCGGCGTCAATCATTAAACGGGCCAGTGCGCAGGAAATGCGTACTGGTCCTTTTTTTATCGTATGTGTCATTTAATGATGGTCGCGGGTTTCGGGTTGCAGGGACGGTGTTGGCGCCGGGGCGACCGGGTGGAGCGAGGAGCAATCAGCTGGGTATGCGGATTGGCGGGCGTCGTTTTCTGTTGAGCCTTGCGATTATCGGTGCCAGCGTTTGTCTGGCACTCGGCATATCGCTGCCGATCATCAAGCTGACGAGTTTCGTTTTCTGGAGTTCGCAGCACTCGCTGTTGTCGACCGTCGAGGTCCTGCTGTTGCAGGGGCAATGGTTCCTGGGCCTCACGGTACTCATCTTCTCAATCGTTTTTCCGGTTTTGAAACTCCTTTATCTGCTGCTCATCTCGACACTGCCGAACGAAGAGATCGTGCGCCAGCACTGGCGGCTGCGCGCGCTCGAATGGCTCGGCAAGTGGTCGATGCACGATGTCCTGGTGCTGGCGCTGATGATCTTCTTCATCAAGAGCCAGGGGGTCTATGACGCTTCCAGTCTCAATGGCGTCTACTTCTTCACCGCCGCCATCGTCCTGATGATCCTCGCCTATGCCTGGCTGCCGCACGTCGCCCAGGATGCCGTGCGGCGGGCCAAGGTGAAGGCCGACGCCGCCAAAGGCGGCAGCGCGGCGAACCCAGCGCCGGCTTCGCCGCCCGAGCCGCCGGACCCTTTCGGCGTCGACGCCGTCGAACCGGAGACGCCCGCCCGGAAGAAGCCGTTCCGCAATTTCGTCCTGAGCTTCTTCATCATCCTGGCGACCGTGTTCTTCGCGCTCGGCGTCATTCTGCCAGTCATCCGCTTCACCACCGTCTATGTGTGGAGCGCCGAGCATTCGATCGTCACGATCATCTGGGCGCTCTATGAGAATGGCGAATTGTTCTTGTGCGCCGTCCTCTTCATCTTTTCGATCCTGTTCCCGTTCCTGAAGCTGTTCTACCTCTTGACCCTCGTCACCTCTCCCGATCTCAGTCCCGAATTCCGGGAGAAATCGATTTCGACGATGGAGTGGCTGGGACGCTACTCGATGACGGACGTGATGGTGCTCGCGTTGATGATCTTCTACGTCAACTCCTCGGGCTATACCGAAGCGGTGGTGCAGCCGGGCGTCTATTTCTTCGCCGCCTCGGCCCTGATGACGATGCTCGCCTACGGCTGGGCGAACACAACCGCCCCGCGCTCCGTTGTCGTCGCCGCCCGTAACGCTGCGCATGCGGGAGGTCTCGGGGAGACGGCGCGTTAGAGCAACATCCGACCTGACGGAATCGCTTTCAGCGATTCACAGGTCGGATAAAGTTGCTCTAAAATCATGATTCTAGAGCATTTTCATCCGAGCACTGAAACGCGGATGCGTTTCCGTGTGATCGGATAATGCTCTAGTTGGCCATTCCTGCCTGCGTGGCGACCGGGACGCCACGAATTGTCCGGGCTAAGACTTCACTGCAGTGATGCCGCCCACGAGGGAAATGCTCTTCACCAGCGCGAAGACCGCGACACCGGGCGCCAGTCCAAGGTCGGCCACGGACCGCCGCGTCAGGCGTGCGCGAATGAGCCCTCCTGGGATTTCGACAAGGGTTTCGGCGAAGGGCGTGGCCGGTTCCTCGACGACCTCGACGATCCTGCCTTCGATGATATTGCGCGAGCTCAGCTGCTCCGGCCGTATTTTCGCGAGAATGACGTCGCGGGCGCGCAATCGCATCCGCACGCGCGCGCCGGGGGCCGCTTCAAGCATCGGCACCTCGATGCGGGCGCCGCCAAAGTCGAGCCGGGTCAGCCGATACTCGGTGTCATGCCCGACGACGCTGGCTTCGAGTACGACGCCGGCTTCGAAGCGGCCCGTCGCTGGGCCGAGGTCGAGGCGGGCGAGCGTTTCGCCGACCGGGCCGTCGGCGACCTTGCGACCCTTCGAGAGGACGATCATTTCGTCGGCCAGATAGGCAACCTCGTCGACGGAGTGCGTGACGTAGATGACCGGCACGCCGAATTGCTCCGGCAGCCGGGCGATGTAGGGGAGGATCTCGGCCTTGCGCGGGGTGTCGAGGGCGGAGAGCGGCTCATCCATCAACAAAAGGCGCGGGCGGGCGAGGAGAGCGCGGGCGACCGCGACGCGCTGCAGTTCGCCGCCTGAAAGCGAGTCGGGTCGGCGCTCGAGCAGAGGTTCGAGATCGAAGCGGCCAACGACCGTTTCGAAGTCGCTCACCGGGGCGCGGTGGCGCGAGCGCGATTCGGCAAACGCCAGATTGCCGGCAACGCTGAGGTGCGGGAAGAGGCGGGCGTCCTGGAACACGTAGCCGACGGCGCGTTCATGCGGCGGCACGAACGATCGCCGCGGCTGTTCGCCTTGCCAAACCGTCCCATCGAAAGCGATATGACCATTGGCTCGCGACTCGAGGCCGGCCAGTACGCGCAACACCGTCGTCTTGCCGCTGCCCGAATGCCCGAACAATGCCGTGATGCCGGCCAGGCGAATGTCATGGGCAAGCGCGACCTGGAAGGCGCCATGCGACAGCCGGAAGCGGAAGCTGAGGACAGGTTTATCCGACATGGAGCGGGGCTTTACGGTTCAAGGCGTAGACAATGACGAGCACCGCGAAAGAAAACAGCATGAGCCCGCCCGACAGCATGTGCGCCTCGGCATAGTTCAGCGTTTCGACATGCTCGTAGACGGCAATCGAAATGACCTTGGTTCGGCCTGGGATATTGCCGCCGACCATGAGGACGACGCCGAACTCACCAATGGTGTGGGCGAAGGTCAGGACGGAGGCTGTGAGGAAACCGCGTAACGCCATCGGGGCGGCGACGGAGAAGAAGACGTCGCGCGGGCTGGCGCCCAGTGTGGCTGCCGCTTCCAGCGGCTCGCGCCCGATCTGCTCGAAGGCGGTCTGCAGCGGCTGCACCATGAACGGCATCGAGTAGAGCACGGAGGCGACCACGAGCCCGGTGAAGGAAAATGCGAGAGTCGAGCCGGTCAGCGTCACCCAGAACCCTCCGAGCGGAGCGTTCGGGGAAAACAGGATGAGAAGGTAGAAGCCGAGCACTGTCGGCGGCAGGACAAGCGGCAGGGCCGTGATGGCTTCGATGATCGGCTTGGCCCGGGAGCGCGTATGCGCCAGCCACCATGCGAGCGGTGTGCCTATGAGCAGAAGGATCACGGTGGTGACCGCTGCAAGCACAAGGGTTAGCAGTACCGGCCCGCCGTCCGTCATCGGGCTACTCGATCGCGTAGCCGTATTTTTCGATCACGGCGCGCGCCTCGGGCTTGCGAAGAAACTCCATGAACGCCTTGGCGGCCTTGTTCGAAGATCCCTTCTTGAGGAGAACGGCATCCTGACGTATCGGATCGTAGTATTGCGTTGACACCGACCAAAGGCTGCCTCGTACGCTGTTTCTCGGGCTCAACGCATACGACTTGGCGACAAAACCGAGTTGTGCGTTGCCAGAGGCCACCATCGAGAATGTCTGCCCGATATTCTCACCCATGGCGATTTTCGAAGACAGCTCGCTCCAAAGTCCCATCTTCTCCAAGGCCTGCCTGGCGGCGAAACCGTATGGGGCCAGGGCCGGATTGGCAATAGCGATGGCGCTGACGTCGGGGGCGCGAAGCGCGGCGGCAGGGTCATCGGCAATGCGGCCCGCGTCCGGGCTCCAGAGTACAAGCAGGCCGATGGCGTAGGTGAAGCGCGAGCCGCCGACTGCATGCCCCTCGGCGACGAGCCTCTCCGGGCGCGCCTGATCCGCAGCGAGAAGCACCTCGAAGGGGGCGCCGTTGACGATCTGCGCATAGAGCTTGCCGGTCGAGCCGATCGTGACGATCAGTTCGTGGCCTGTCCCCGATTTGAAGATCGGTTGAAGCGCCTCGAGGACCTCTGCGAAATTCGCGGCCGCCGCGACATAGGCGCGTTCGGCGCGCGCGGGCAGTGCGCTGGTGGAGAGTATCGCGAGAGCGGCCGCCACGCATATCAGGCCGTGCAGATGCACGCTCAGGGACTGCACGGCTCGCGACAACATGAGATCTCCTTCGGTCTGGAACGTCTCGTAAGCTCCACAGCGTGCGTTTTCCTGCACCGCGGACTTGCAACCGGACTCGGCCGTTCGCAATCACCAGACTATTCACTCGCAATAAGCGCGTCGGGCTGCGCGTCCAAATAACGTGAGGGCAGCCCAATTGCCGCCTACCTCTCGAACCGCTTGTACTTGATGCGGTGGGGCTCGGCGGCTTCGTCGCCGAGGCGGCGCTTCTTGTCTTCTTCATAGGCTTCGAAGTTGCCTTCGAACCATTCGACGTGGCTGTCGCCTTCGAAGGCGAGGATGTGGGTCGCAAGGCGGTCGAGGAAGAAGCGGTCGTGGCTGATGACCACCACGCAGCCGGGGAAATCTTCCAACGCGGCTTCAAGGGCCGAAAGCGTTTCGGTGTCGAGATCGTTTGTCGGCTCGTCGAGGAGCAGGAGATTGCCGCCCTCCTTGAGGAGTTTGGCGAGGTGCACGCGGTTGCGCTCGCCGCCGGACAGCATGTTGACCTTCTTCTGCTGGTCGGTGCCCTTGAAGTTGAACCAGCCGCAATAGGCGCGCGAGGGCACCTCCTTCTTGCCGCCGAGCGAGATGACGTCGAGGCCGTCGGAAATGACTTCCCAGACCGACTTCTTCGGGTCGAGGTCGTCGCGCGACTGGTCGACGTAGGAGATCTTGACCGTGTCGCCGATGCGGATCGAGCCGCCATCGGGTTTTTCCTGGTCGACCAGCATCTTGAACAAAGTCGTCTTGCCGGCGCCGTTGGGACCGATGACGCCGACGATGCCGCCGGGCGGCAGCTTGAAGGTGAGATCGTCGATCAGCAGGCGGTCGCCGTATCCTTTGGTCAGGCCGTCAGCCTCGATGACGACATCGCCGAGACGCGGGCCGGTGGCGATATGGATCGAAGCGCGGCCGACGTCCTCGCGCCCGGCTTCCTCGGCGAGCTTTTCGTAAGCGGTGATACGGGCCTTCGACTTCGCCTGACGGGCCTTGGGCGAGGACCTGATCCATTCGAGTTCGCGCTTGAGGGCGCGCTGTTTCGATTCTTCCTGGCCCTTCTCGGTGTCGAGGCGCTTGGCCTTCTGTTCCAGCCAGCCCGAATAGTTGCCGTGGTAGGGCACGCCCTGGCCGCGGTCGAGTTCGAGGGTCCACTCGGTGATGTTGTCGAGAAAGTAGCGGTCGTGGGTGACGAGGATGACGCAGCCGGCGTATTCCTTGAGGAAGCGTTCCAGCCAGGCGACCGACTCGGCGTCGAGGTGGTTGGTCGGTTCGTCGAGCAACAGGATGTCGGGCTTGGCGAGCAACAGCCTGGTCAGCGCCACGCGACGCTTCTCACCACCGGAGAGTTTCGCAACTTCAGCGTCGCCCGGCGGACAGCGCAATGCGTCGAGGGCCTGTTCGACCTGGTTGTCGAGGTCCCAAAGGTTCTGCGCGTCGATCTGGTCCTGGAGCCCGGCCATCTCGTCGGCCGTGTCTTCGGAATAGTTCATGGCGATTTCGTTGTAGCGGTCGAGCAGCGCCTTCTTCTCGGCAACACCTTCCATCGCGTTGCCGAGCACGTCTTTTGCAGCGTCGAGTTCGGGTTCCTGCGGCAGGTACCCGACCTTGATGCCATCGGCGGCCCAGGCTTCGCCGACGAAGTCACCCATCTCGCCGGCCATGATGCGCAGAAGCGTCGATTTGCCCGAACCGTTGAGGCCGACGACGCCGATCTTGGCGCCGGGCAGGAACGACAGGGAGATGTCTTTCAAGACCGTCTTGCCGCCCGGATAGGTCTTGGACAGCTTGTGCATGTGATAGACGTACTGCGGGTTCGCCATGAAGGGCGCTCCTCTCGCTTTGCTTGCGTGTTGGGGATCCTTTGAAGGCGCTTTGTAGCGGATCGCGGCGAGCGGAACAATGGCGGGATTTCGGGGCTGTCAGTGAGCCTGCTTTTGCCCCTGCAGCCGGTACCCGCGGTAGGTCCAGGAGCGCCAATCGGATTGGCGAGCCTGTAGTTCGATTTCGAGATTTCCAGCGGTGGACCTGACGAGCCAGGCTTTGGGGCTGCCAAGCGTTTCCGGGCTCGACAGATAGCGCCGCGCGGCAGGGAGTGCCGAAGGGCCGAGACTTTGCAGATATGGCGCGTCCAGGGGGACGCCGTTGCCGCCCATCTCGCGGCAGTTGGCGACGTTGTGGTCGGCAATGATGCGGTTGAAGTCGACGAAGCCGGCGACGTAGAGCGTGCCGATCAGCACGAGGGCGTTGGCGTTTATCAGCCAGACGTTGCTTTTGGAAAACGCGATACGCAGCGCAACCAGGATAAGCCCGGCGGCGATCAGGGCCATGACGATAAGTCCTAGTATCCGCTGGTGGGTGAGTGCGTAGGCCTCGATATAGAGCCCCATGCGGGCGATGGCGGAGGCGACGAGGAACACGCTTTGCGTCATCCAGAGGTACATCAGCGCGGCGGCGGTTCGCGATCCCCGGCCGCGCAGGCGGGAGGGAAATGCCAGCAGCACGAACCCGGCGGCGAGAAGAGCGGAGACTGCAAGAGGGTAGGTTCCGGCGTGGGCATAAGCTGCATACGTTACGCCCTCTGGGAGAGCCTCCTCACCCCAGAGGTAGCGCAGGTCAAGGCCGTTCTGGACCGCGAAAACGGCGTTGAACAGCAGCAGTGACCGGCAGACGGCGGCGGGGGAAAGCAAGCCTTTCCGGATCGCGTTCGTGACCAGTTCGAAATCGCCGAGGTTGGGGGTCGCTGCGGTTTGTGACGATGCTTCGCCGGATCCGGGGCTGCCGCGCAAAGCGCCCCAGACGATGGTCGCAAGCACGATCCAGAATCCGAGGCGCGCGGCCGACGGCAGATGCAAATCGACATCGCCGATCAGTGCGAGCCAGCTGGAGAGAACCGGGTTTGCGGCCGAGAACAATGCCAGAAAAATCACCGATAACGTCAGCGGGACGAACCAAATCCAGCCCGCTGCCACGACAGCCTTTGACCAGCGCTGGCCGCTCGCCCAGCGCGGCATGGTCAAAATATCAATCGGCAACCGGAAGCAGCCATGCAGCAGGTACGCGACGGCGCGCTGCAGCCATACGGCGGCATTCACGGCGGCGGCGCAGGGCTCGGTGCCGACCGCGAAGGCGGCTAGGCCTGCAATGCCAGAGCCCAGCGTAAGAAACGAGGGTTCCTCGATAATCGCCGCGCAGCCGATCAGCAGAGCAACGAAGATAGAGATGCCGGCGCGCCATTCGAGGAGATCAGGGTTGAGGATCGCCATCGAGATAATCAGGGCTGCCGAGAAAAGCCCGGCCGCAGCGCCGGGGGTGACGTCGAACAAAGCGAAATCGCCAAGTCCGACGAGCGCTGCGGCCAGGCCGAAGTGAGCTAGCGTCGGCGGGGGGAACGCACGGGCCCCGACATCTGTCCGTTGCGGGCCGTCACCGCCCGCGGCGTCGGCGGGCGTGGCTATTTCTGTCATGGTTTGGACCCCCGGATCGTGCAACGCGGCTGGATTGGGGCGGAAGCTAACAAACCGGCGGCTTGGCCCTGAGCAGATTTGTCGGGGTTGTTTGGTACTCTTGCGTACCGGCGCGCACATTGCCGGACGGAGCGGCCTTAAATCCCAATCTGCCGCTGCACGGCTTCGATCCAGTCGTTCATGCGGTCCCAGGCCGGCATGTTCGAGATGCCGGTAAAGAAATACTTGTTGAGGCCGACGGTGAAGACGAGCCAGCCCCACAGCGTGTGCTCGATGACGACGGCCCAGAACGAGCGCGTCGTGGCGTAACGGTAGGCGAGCAGCGTGCCGATAACGCCGGTGCCGATGATCGCCACCATGTTGTCGAAGACGATGTGGGCGAAGCCGAACAGCATCCCGTTCGTCAGGATCATCGGCCAGCGCCAGGCTCCAAACAGCGGCCCGTAGCGGTGAAAGTAGAAGGTCCGGTAGACGAGTTCCTGGGTCAGCACCGAGACCAGCGGATAAAGGATCATGACCCGCTCGTAGGTTTCGTAGCGCTGGCGGGGAAAGGCAAGGAAGCGCTCCGGCATTTCCTGGGCCATGTATGCCGCGACCATACCGCCGCCGACCGCGAATATCGCCAGGATCGACAACAGGTCCATGAAGCGGAAGCCCTTGACGAGTTCCCGGCGCAAGAGGAACCAGCGGTCCCATAGAAGGAAAACGACGAACGCGAGCAACACCGGCTGCAGCACCATGAACAGTGGCATGCGCTCGATTTGGACGGCGTGCTTCAGGGCGAGCGGCAGTCCGACGAACAACAGCAGCAATTCGATGAAGAGCCAGCCGCGCATGAGTAGGCCAGGGTGGTACTCGTTGATTGAGCCACCGGCGGACAGCCAGGGCGGTGTGCGGAATTCTCCAGCCATGGCTCCCCCCTCGGACGACGCAGGCCCATCGTTTAGCGCTCCGATTTAACCGGCCTTGAGGCAGGTGGAAAGAGCAATCGGGCCAGCCGTCGGTGCAGCCCAGGCGCGATACACGACTACACTCTTGCAGAACATGCTCAGCCCAGCACTTTCGCGGTCTGGCCGAACAAGAGCTTCTTGCCTTCCTCGGTTACGGCCGCACGGCTCGACCAGGGCTTGCCCTTCTCGTAGGCGCGGATCACGGCAGGACGGTTGCGGATTGCCGTGTGCCAGCGGCGGATGTTGGGAAAATCGTCGAGGTTCTGAAGCTGCCCCTTCCACAGGACCACCCAGGGGTAGGCAGCCATGTCGGCGATGGAATAGTCGTCTGCCAGCCAGTCGCGCCCTGCAAGGCGTCGGTCGAGGACACCATAGAGGCGGTTCGTCTCGTTGACATAGCGGTCCATGGCGTAGGGGATCTTCTCGGGCGCGTATTGAACGAAGTGGTGGTTCTGGCCGGCCATCGGACCAAGCCCGCCGACCTGCCAGAACAGCCATTCCATGACCGTCTTCCTGGCTCGCGTCTCGGTCGGCAGGAACGCGCCGGACTTCTCGGCGAGGTAGACGAGGATTGCACCCGACTCGAACACTCTGATCGGCTCACCGCCATCGGCGGGGGCGCGGTCGATGATGGCCGGCATGCGGTTGTTCGGCGAGAATTTCACGAATTCCGGCTTTAACTGGTCGCCAGCCGAAATGTCGACCGGCCTGATCTCGTAAGTCAGGCCGGCCTCTTCGAGGAACATCGTGATCTTGTGGCCGTTGGGCGTCGGCCAGTAGTAGAGTTCGATCATCGTTCGTGGTGTCCTGATTTTTCTGGCATCTTGTCCCCAGGTCGGCTGTCCATCGCGAAATGTCCAGCCCGCCTCAAGGCATCGTGATTTTGATCTGGCCGATCATCAATGTTGTTTGTTATGCCTTCTTGCGGCCGAAGTGGTTCTCGCCGCGCTGTCTGGCGAGTGCGATCTGGCGATGACGCTCGGCGGCGGCGGCTTTCTTTTCGGCGTCGGCTTCGGCTTCGCAATCGGGGCACGGGCGGCTCGCATATCCGCCGGTCGCTTCGCCGGACAGGAACGGCCCGCGGCAGATCGAGCACAACTGGTAGGGACCGGGTTCGAGGCCGTGACCGACGGAGACGCGTTCGTCGAAGACGAAGCATTCGCCATTCCAAAGGCTATCTTCGGCGGGCACCTCCTCGAGGTATTTCAGGATGCCGCCCGCGAGGTGATAGACCTCCTCGAAGCCCATCTGCTTCATCAGCGCGGTGGCCTTTTCGCAGCGGATGCCGCCGGTGCAGAACATGGCGAGCCTGGGGCGGCTTTCTCCCGCCAGCGCTTGCCTGGCCCAGACGGGAAATTCGCGGAAGGTTTCAGTCTGCGGATTGACCGCGCCTTCGAACGTGCCGATCGCGACCTCGTAATCGTTGCGCGTGTCGATGACGACGACGTCGGGCTTCGATATCAGTGCGTTCCAATCCTGCGGCGCGACGTAGGTGCCAACGATGCGCGCCGGGTCGATGCCCTCGACGCCCATCGAGACGATCTCGCGCTTGAGGCGGACCTTCATCCGCTTGAACGGCATGGCGGCAGAAAACGACTCCTTCCAGTCGAGTTCGGCGCAGCCCGGCAGTTGCCTGATTTGCGTCATCACTGCGTCGATGCCGGAGCGGCTGCCGGCAATGGTGCCGTTGATCCCCTCGCAGGCGAGCAGCAACGTCCCCATCACGCCGTGCCGCTCGCAGGCGGCCTCTAACGGGTCACGATAAGCTGCAAAGTCCGGCCAGCGGGTGAAGCGGTAGAGCGCGGCCACCACGACCGGCGGCGAGGTTGCGTCGTCGTGGATTGTGTCGTCGTTGATTGTGTCGTCGTGGATTGTCATAGCCATCCAATTAGCCAGCTTGAGCGGCAGCGGCAAGTGGGCGCTTGGCCATGGCGCTCCACCTTGCTATCAAGGCGCTCCGCTGCCCGGTCAGCGCCTTACACCCCGACGGAGACCCGCCGCAATGAGCGAAACCAGCCCCGAATCCATGGCCCGCCAGGCCACAGCCGCCCTGATCCGCAACTACTACGAAGCCTTCAACAAGGGTGATGATGCCGGCATGCTCGCCTGCGTGACCGACGATGTCATCCACGACGTCAACCAGGGAGAGCGCCGCCAGGGCAAGGACAAGTTCGAGGCGTTCATGGCGCGGATGGCACATCACTACAAGGAGCAGCTCGAGGGCGTCACCGTCATGGTCAACAAGGACGCCAGCAGAGCGGCGGCCGAGTTCAACGTCATCGGCACTTATCTCAATGCCGAGCCGGGACTGCCTGAAGCCAAGGGGCAGACCTACAAGCTGCCGGCCGGCGCGTTCCTTGCCATCAAGGACGGTAAAATCGCCCGCGTCACGACGTACTACAACCTCACTGACTGGATCGCCCAGGTCGCGGGTTGACAATCGTCCGCCGAAGCGAAAAACCGGTCGTGCCTGCGGCACCGGTCAGCGATCTGAAGGAGGCTTTGGCGCAATGCTGGTCACCCTACTCAAATGCAAGCTGCACCGGGCGACTGTGACCGAGTGTGACCTTCACTACGAGGGCTCGATCTCGATCGACCGCGACCTGATCGAAGCAGCCGGCTTTCTCATCAACGAGCGCGTCGAGATCTACAACATCGACAATGGCAACCGGTTCGCGACGTACGTCATCGAGGGCAAGTCGGGTTCGGGCGTCATCGGCCTCAACGGCGCGGCGGCGCGGCTCGCCTGCGTCGGCGACAAGCTGATCATCTGCGCCTATGCGCAAATGGATGAAGACCGGGCGCGCAAATGGCAACCTGCCGTCGTCATCGTGGGGGCCGGCAACAGCCTGGAGAAGCCGCGCACATGAGCCTCGCAATCGAAGCTGTCACCGGGGAAGCACTGAAGGGCGTGCTGGGGGATCTGGCGCGCCTCAGGATCGCGGTATTTCGCGACTGGCCCTATCTCTACGACGGAACGGAAGCCTACGAGCGCGAATATCTGGCGAAATTCATCGCCGCTCGCGGCGCCGTCTGCGTTGTCGCCCGCGACGGCGACAAAATCGTCGGCGCGTCGACGGCATCGCCCATGGCGGAAACGGACGAAGAGTTCATCGCCCCGTTCAAAGCAGCCGGTTACGATATCGACAAGGTGTTCTATTGCGGGGAATCGGTCCTCATCGGCGATTACCGCGGGCAGGGCGTCGGCAACCGCTTTTTCGACGAGCGCGAAGCTCATGCGCGACGGCTTGGCGGCTTTGAAATCTCCACCTTCTGCCGGGTCGTGCGGCCCGACGACCATCCCTTGAAACCCGCCGACTACCGGCCGCTCGACGAATTCTGGAAGAAGCGCGGCTATGCTCCTGTCGACGGGCTCGTCGCCTACTATTCCTGGAAAGATATCGGCGAGGACGCGGAGACGGAGAAGCCGCTGCAGTTCTGGACGCGAAAGCTTTGAAGCACGGCCACTGATCTCACAGGTGGCGGCGCCGGGGCTCGAGTGGCCGCTCCCAGCCGAGCACCTGATCTTCGTCGTCGAAATAGACGAAGATGCGCGTCTGGGAGTGCAGGATATCGAATGGCGGCAGCAGTTCAGAGTGCGCCATCCCGCCATCCAATTCAAAGCAGATGAGACGGATCGCCAAGTGCCGCCAACGCAGTCCGCCGCCGCTTGCCTGCGCTTTCAGGCGGACAAACCGGCGCGGCGCGATGTCCATCTCGTAGAGCCATTCATACCCGCACATGCGCATCAGCGTGCGCACATCGCCCGACGTGGCGCTGAGATCGATAAGGCGGGCGAATACCGTTTCCAGCATCGGCCAATATAATTCGTGCCGGAGCACCGCCTCTTCGGCGACAACGACGACGGCGGCCGGACTGATGCAGAGCGCCAGATTGGAGGCGATGGCCCGGTCGGCCTCAGCGCGGGCTTCTTCGGCGGCCTCAGTCTGCCCGCGCCGTTGATCGTGTTCGGCTTGCGGGGTGGTTGTTTCACGGGCCTTCATGCCGGCTGGGCGCGGCAAGCCGGGAACGAGGGTGCCGCGCTGGCGCCGCGATGCGCCAGCCGGTCCGATCCGCCCCGTCCCTGTCGAGCCGTTCGTGAACTTTGGAACTGCAGGCCCATCCCGGTAACGCCTGCTGAAAAGCCTCTCGACCAGCATGACGGCGTAGACCAGCGAGATAAACACCAGAAGCGGAACCGACGCCAGCATGGCCACGGCGCCGCCGCGGGCCTTTTTCGCAACGCGCGCCCAATTCCAGTTTCGCCGTCTGTGTCCGAAGGGCTGCATTACGCCTCGTCAAAGGTCTCACAGGCTGCCCGGTTACTCACGCGGATTGCGATCACAATGAATTCTGCACCGCTCTGTCAATGGCAAAACGCCGGACGCCTTTTGGCGCCCGGCGTTCTATCCAAGACCACGATTGCGGCGGCGGTTCGATCCGCTGTCAAAAACGCCTTCGTCAGGCGCCGCAGGCGGCGATGATGAGCGCCTGCATGTTCGACATGCGCAGGGAAAAGTCTTCCCGCCATTTCGGATCGGCGGCAATGCGTGCGTTGAATTCCTTCAGATAACGGTCCTTGTCGGTGAAGTAATAGAACGACATTTCGCGCTCTTCCTGGCCGAAGCGGTCGGGCTGCTTCAACAGCTTCTGCTCGCAATCGCAGGATTTGCCGTGGCGGTTCTGAACGGTGGCGCAGAAATCGTAGGCTGCATCAAGGAGGCCCTGCTCGGTATATTCCTGGTGCGTCTTTCCGGCAGGTTTAGCGGCGTCGCCCGCGGCTTGCAGAGCGTGGAAGGGAGCGAAGAGCAGGACGGCGGCAAACAGCGCCAGGAACGGTGAGGCGGACGTCATCTTCATTGGCATGGACGGCTTCCCGGAAATGCCGGCGTTGTGCCGGTCGTTGAACGATACCCCCGCATCTACGGGGAAAAACGATGATTGGACCGCATCGGTCAAGGGCCAGCTTGACGCGGGTCGGGCACGGGTGCCGGGTGCGAGCGCGGGAACGTCTGGCGATACAGCGAAATGGTGGCGGGAAGGATGATGAGCTGGGCGATGAGAGAGGAAACAAGGCACGCCGCCGTCAGTTGGCCGAAAAGCCGCAGCGAGGGCAGGTCGGAGAGCACTGTGACGCCAAGGCCGAGCGCCAGGATGATGGTGGTCATGACGACGGCTGGACCGATGTGATGGGCGGTCTGGCGCAAGGCTTCGAGATGCCCGCCAGGGCCCCCATCAAGGCGGTCTTCCTCGAGATGATAGCGATTTAGAAAGTGGATCGTCGAATCGATGGCGAGCGAGAACGCCACCGTAATGGCGACGATGGATGCAAACTGCATGCCCTCGCCGAAGGCCCACAACAGCGTGCCTGTCGCGAAGATCGGGAACAGCGAGGGAAGCACGCTGGCGACGCCGGCCAGAACCGAGCGCAGGGCCAGCGCCAGGAAAATGAAGATCACGAACATATCGCCGACGAGTCCCCAGTTCAGTTCGCTGATGAGGGTTGCCGAGTTGCGCGCGGCGATTGCCGGAAGCCCGGTCACCGACACCGTATACTCGGGATGGGCGGCACGGACCGGGTTCAAAGCCTCGTCGATCTTGTCGACGACAGGCAGGATCTCGCTGGCGTCGATATCTGGAAGGCGGGCCGTCACGAGGACGGCGCGCTCGTCGGCCGAGATGAAGCGGCGCACCAGGTGTTCCGGCAGGATCGAAACATAGCGCTTGATCGTCTCGACGCTGGTATCTCCGGCTTCGGCCAGCCATCGGCGCAGGCTGTCGAGCGACCAGACGTTGCCAAGACCGGCGCGCTCTTCGAGGACGCGGTGGGCTTCGGCGATCACGTTCAGCGTCTCTTCGTCGTATAGACCGGCCGGCTGGCCCGTTTTCGCGGCGGCCTTGGGCAGCTCGATCATGACGTGAACGGGGTTGGCGCCGGTCAACTTGCTGTCGAGGCGGGCGGACCCGGCGAGGGCCTGCTCCTGGTCGGGCACCTGGTCGGCTAGGCGATAGCGCGGTTCGAGCGTCGAATAGATCAAGCCGGTCGCGACCACGGCGGCAATGCCAAACAGGCTCAGCGACACGGGATGGCGGGCGCTGAAGCCGACAACCGCGTCGGTGACCCGCTGCAGAACGCCAACGCCGCCGGTTTCGTCATCGGGGTGCGCTAGCGTCTTCTCTTCCTTGCGCACCAGCAGGACCGCGAGCGTCGGCACCACCACCGCGACGGCGATGTAGGAGATGGCGACGGCCAGAAGTGCAGCCTTGCCGAAGGTGCGGATCAGGGCCGAATCGGCCAGCGAAAGCGACAGGATGGCGATTGCCGCGTTCATCGCGGTAAGGAGGCAAGCCGGGGCGACATCGATGACGGCGGCGCGGGCGGCGGCAAAGCGGTCTTCGCCGGCCATCACCGCGCGGCGCACGGCGAGCACGAGGTGCATCGAATCGGAGAAGCCCTGCACCAGGATCAGCGGGGTGATGACATTGATGAAAAGGTTCAGGCGGAAGTCGAGGGCGCCGATGACGCCGAGCGTCCAGAGGATGGCGATGGCCGGGCCGGCGACGGCGATCAGGGTCAGCGACAAGCGGCGAAAGAACAGGTAGGCGACGACGAGCCCGACGAGGAAGCCGAGGCCGTTGTAGATGAGCCGGTCGCGCTCCACCGCATTGCGGATTTCGAGTTGCATCACCGGCGCACCGGTGAACTTGACGTTGAGGTCGGACCCCGCGAAGGACGTTTCAGTCGCCTGCTTGAGGCCGTCGATCACGGTGCGCAGGCTTTGTTCGGCGACCGTCTGGCGGTCGAGCGAGATGACGATCAGCGCCAGCGTGCCGTCGTCGGAGAGGAACTTGCCCTTGACGATGTCGTTCGTGCGGAGCTGTTCGAGGACCGCTTCGTAGGCCGGCCCGTCGTCGGGAATCTCGTCGGGGACGATCGGGGCGGCATAGCCGTTCTCGTCCGGCTTGCCGCGCGCCGACAGCATGGAGACCAGCCCGCCAACGCCGTCGGAAAGCTGGAGTTCGATCGTCGCATCGGCAAAACGCCTGATGGCCTCACGGCTCAAGAGGTTTTCGCCCTCGACGACGACCAGCACGTCGTATTCGCTGGACGGGAACAGCCGGTCGATCTGCTCGTACTGGCGGAACTCCTCGGTGTCGGTGCGGAACAATTCGGACAGCGAATCATCGACCTTGAGGATCGATACGCCGTAAACGGCCATCATCGACAGGATCAGGATGACGACGGCGGAAACGTAAGGCGCGGCCAGCGCGACGAGGCCGAGCTTATCGAGGCCGAACGAGAACCTGAACGAACGGCGTTGTTGATGCGGTCTCGCCGTCGGCATTTCCGTCCCTCTCCCCTGCCGGCTTGGCGTCGCGACGCCGCCGTGCGCACTATCGGCGCAGTTCTACCCTGCGCCGCGCCCGAAAACCGCTTTTTCTCAGCGGCGTGTTTTTCGCAAGGTTCGCCTTGACTTGTCCAGCCCATCGTCTCGCGGGTGCGGCCGTTCTCTGACCGGGTGGCGCAAAAAGCTCCGCGGGCGACCAGCAGCCGGCCCACAGCCGGCTTGATGGCGCGCCGGGCATGCCGTAATACCGCTCATCAACGCCGAATACGGAGATCGTTATGGCCGCTGCCGACAAAACCCTCGACGTCAAGGGGCTCAACTGCCCGTTACCTATCCTGAAAGCCAAAAAGGCCATGAAGGAGGTGCCCGCCGGCGGCACGCTGGAAGTGCTGGCCACCGACCCCGGCGCGGTTCCCGATTTCGAGGCCTTCTGCAAGGCGACCGGAGCGACGATGCTCGAACAAGGCGAGACGGACGGGGTGTTCCGCTTCGTGATCAAGAATACGGGTTAGGGGGCAGGGGCCAGGAGCGGCGGGCGCGGAAGCGGCGTGCCGCGTCTTGACACCCTGGGAGGGGGCTCGCATAAGAATCGTTTTCCGGAGCAACAATCGGAGCGTCGTGTCCCATCGGACTTGGCTTCCGGGCTCCGCACGGCGTCAGGAAACTTGGACCCACGATAAACAGTTCGGGCGGTTAGCTCAGCGGTAGAGCACACGCTTCACACGCGTGGGGTCACTGGTTCAATCCCAGTACCGCCCACCATTTTTGTTTGGTCCACACTTCCTAAAGTCGTGCGGAGCCGGTGTGGTCCACACTTCCTGAAGTCGTGTGGAGCTCGGTCTACGTTGTTCTTATGTTGCCGTGACTTGCGAATTGAAGATGGGGCTGTCGCGGCACTGGCAGCACGGTACGAACCCTGGCGTGCGTTTGGAATCAAAGTGCGTGGATCAGTAAGCGGATCCATGCACAAAACAGAGACAAGTGCGAATGGCGAAGACAGAAAATGCGCTAACCAATAGGCTCAAGAGGGCAGCCTCGCTTATGGAGGCGGCCTCTTTCTCTGAAGCTGCGGCCAATTATAGAAAAATTCTGAACGAAGCTCCTGAGAATGAGGAGGCTCTCTACAATTTGGCTTCGGCGCACGCGCAGATTGGCAAATTTGGCGAGGCCGTTAAGGGCTTTCGCGCCGTCATCTCTGCGCAACCTGATGTTGCAGCGGCGCATGCCGGTCTCGCCTCTGCATTGGAGCTTTACCGAATCAGTCGCTTCGAGACAATGCTCGCTCTTCGGCCGATCATGGAACTTCGCGCGCCTGTCGATAACTACTTGGCGGCAATGAATTCGATCCCACTTCTATGTTCGTGCTACAAATCTCTCGCGGAAATTCTAGAGTTGGAAGGGCGGATGTTCGAAGCCGACGTGGCGCGAGCAGCGGCGGATTTGTACGCAATAGATCTGCCGGCCGCGATGCTCGATCTGGGCGCCACGATCGCACGTCCAGGGGACCTACGGGGAGCGCTGGAGCGTTATCGACGCTCGATGGACAATACGCCGGATTGTTGGAACATGTCTGAGCAGGAATACTTGAAAAGCAATCTAACCTTCACTGAAGACAAAATTCTGACGCCAGATGGGCTTGAGGTGATGATGGAGTGGGAGCGCCCAATCATGGAGCGCTCGGCGGAAATCGTCTGCCATAACCGAGGTGACGTTTTGAACGTCGGTTTCGGTATGGCTATTATAGATAGCGCTATCCAGCGTTGTGGAGTAACCAGCCACACAATTATCGAAGCACACCCATTGGTCGTGGAACGGGCTAAAGAATGGGCCAAAGACAAAAAGGAAGTAACGATAATCCCATCGACTTGGCAGGCAGCCTTGAAATCCCTCGGACCCTTCGACGGCGTCTATTTCGACACGCTGATACCACCAATGATCCCGTTTCTTGAGCACGCGCCGAACATATTAAAGAAAAACGGTGTATTGTCCTATTTTCAGTACTATGTTGATTTGCGCAATCTCATGACAATGATCCGAAGCAATTTCAGCTTTGGAATCGAATATCATGTTTTTGAGAACATTTCAGAAAACACTTATTACCGACTAGATGAAAAGAATGGTGACGACCTTTACACCGCACCTCTTTTTGTGTTTCGAAAAACAGAATAAAATAGGTCGTAGCGAAGTAAGTTGCGCCTCACCCCTCCCAACTCGTCTCCCGCATCAGCATCACGGCCCGTCGCGTGGCGTTGATGGCTGGTCGCGGGCGCGTGCGTTTTAAGCGGCACGCTCCCCCTTCTCAAGTTCGTTGGGATCATCCAGGGCCGAGTCCAACTTCACTAGTTGCTCGCCCGGCACGCGATGCTTCAGCCGCGTCTACTGCTCTGGGACCGCCCGGCATGGCCGGAGGCGGGTTTCAGTTCTTCTTCGAGGGCGTACCTGCTGTTTCCGGTGTAATTTTCCAGATGGTGCCTCCCGCGTCGTCGGCGACAAGGAGTCCTCCGTCGGGCATGAAGGCGACATCAGCCGGCCGGCCCCAGACCTCCGCGCGGTCCTTACCGGCGACCCAGAACCCAGTCGCGAAGTTGGAGTAGCGTCTCTATAAGACCCCTGTGAATCTCCGGTGGCCATTCGCCCCCCATATCGGCGGCAATTTCATCTGCGCCGGCGACGTCACGCGGCGGCGCCTCCGAACCGTCAATGGGGCTTCATGAGGCGGATCAAGTCGGCGAGACTATTGGCTTCCATTTTCGTTTGAACGCGCGCGCGGTGGATTTCGACGGTACGCCGACTGATGCCAAGATCGACTGCGATATGCTTGTTGATCTTACCCTGGATGAGGTGCTCCAGGACCTCACGTTCGCGATGCGTCAGCAGCGACAGGCGGCGCGCCACTTCGTCGTCCGGGATGCGCTTCGGGGGTTCATCCCCCAGCCGGGAAACGGCCTCGTCGATCGCCCGCATCAGCGTGTCAACATTCACCGGCTTCTCGATGAAATCTATGGCGCCGCGTTTCATCGCCAGCACGGCTGCGGCAACGTCTCCATGCCCGGTCAGGATGATGATCGGCAGATCGTCACCTGACTCGTTCAGCCTCGCCTGCAAGCGCACCCCGTCCATGCCCGGCATCTTGATGTCGAGCAGCAGGCAACCGGGTTCGCGCGGATCGTAGTGATCGAGAAATGCCTCGGCCGAGGAGAAGGCCAGCGGATTGAGGCCGTGTGCACTGATCAACGCGCAAAGGGAACGCAGCACCATCGGGTCGTCGTCGACCAGATAGAGCCGAATGTTTTGGCGATTTATCATTCTTTCATGTCTTGCTCGATCGGCAGTGTGAAACGCAGTTCGGCTCCGTATGCGCTTGGGCTGTGCCAGATCCTACCGCCGTGGGCTTCGATGATCGAGTGACACAGCGCCAGCCCCATACCCATGCCGCTCGTGCTCGATACATGAAACGGTTCGAACAGGGACCCGAGGACTTCGGGCGGAATTCCGGGCCCATTGTCAAAGACTGCGACCTCGACGTGCTCCGTCGCCACCAAGGTCGAGACTTTAACGTAACCGTGTTCGCGACCTATCGCCTCGAGGCTGTTGCGGACCAGATTCAGCACCACTTGTCCGATCTGAACGGTGTCGGCAAAGACCGGCGGAACATTCGGGTCGAACTGCATCTCGATCGCCACATTATCGCGGCGACCATTGGCAATATATGCCAGATCGGCAGCCTGCGCGACAATCGGGTGAATATCGACTTCCTCGAGCTGAAGTTCACCCGTGGCAATGAAATTTCTGAGGCGGCGGACGAGATCGGCGGCGCGCGACGACTCGTCGACGGCGTCGTCGATCAACTGGATCAGGTGATCTGGAGCTTCCACCCCGAAGTTCAGCAGTTCTTGGCGGCAGGCGCTGACGAAATTCGTCACGGCTGCCAGGGGCTGGTTCAGCTCGTGGGCCAGGGCGCCGGCCAGCTCTCCCATTGAACCGCGGCGCTCGGCCTCGAGGAGCGCCAGGCGAAGCTTGGTTTTCTCGGTTTCCGACTGGTTGTGCGCCCGGACCGCCGCCCTCTCGCGATTGAGGCTGTTGAGTGCGAAAAGTGCCCGTCGGATAATTCTCAGGACTTCGCGATCGACGTAGCTGAACGGCTTGCTGCGACCCCGGCGTTCCTGCCGCCAGAGGGCGAACGACCCGCGCGGACTGAGGCGCTTGATGCCGTCGCTACCGACCGTCTCGACCTTCTCGGGTTTTCCCGCCCATTTGATAACCTGCTCGTATTCCTCTCGTATCAAAATGAGGACGTCGTCGCCTTCCTCGGAGAGCTGGAGATATGCGGCACCTGAGGCGCGCGCCGTCTGCTCCTCGCTCAGATGACACAGCGCGCCCAGGTTGTCGCTGATCGCCATGCCGTCCTCGACCTGGTGGGCTATCGCCTCGTAGGATATTTCCTCTTCCGGGAGAATGCCGAAACTTTGGGTCCTGCTTCCGATCCGCAGAACCATGCCCTGCGCCTCCACGAGGCCCATCAGCTCGCTCGCATGTGTTCTCAGCAGTGCGTGCAAATCATTGTCGGATCGAAAGGCGGCTTCCATGCCGTAGGCCATTCTCTCAGCGGAAACGCTGCGCTGCAGCAGTAGTGTGTTTTCACGGTTCTGCATCAAAACCGAAATATTGGTGCCGAATATTTCGCAGAACCGCAGAGTGCTCGACGTCAGGCGGTGGGGCGAATAGTGGTGGCAGGCGACCAGCCCCCAAAGCTGGTTGTTCGCAACCAGCGAGATCGACATACTGGCCTTCACGCCCATATTGCTGAGATACTCGACGTGGACCGGGGCAACGGCGCGCAGTCTCGAAAAGGTGAGGTCGAGGGGAGCGTCGTCGCCATCGGGCTGAGAAGTTCCCAGAACGGGCGACGGGGTGCAGGTGATGTCCGGGATGATCCGGATGAAATTCAACGTGAAATGGCGGCGCGCCGGCTCTGGAATATCGGACGCCGGATAATGCAGCCCGAGGAAGCTATCCGGCTGATTGGTGCTTTCAGCAATGACCTCGCCGTGTTTGTCTTCGGCAAAGCGGTAGACCATGACACGGTCGAAGCCTGTTGCCTCGCGCACGATGTCCGCCGCCCTGCCCGCGAGAGCATCAAGGGTGCCTGGCGTGATGAAGTCCGAGATGATCCGCTGGCGCAGCGAATCGTGTTCCCAAAGATCGAGACGACACTCCGAACGCTTTTCGAGTTCCAGGATAAGCCGGCCCTTGTACCGGTGCGGCGTGCATTCCAGGCGACATGGCCGACCGGCGACGGAAGTGAAATCAAGGAAGACCGGCAGCGGAACGTGCGGCACGAACGGCATGACGGGGCATCGCGAGATTTCATTGAAGCAGTCTTCGCCAATCAGGTCGGCGAGACGTCGATTGAGCGCTCTTGGCGCCGTGATATCAATGTATTCGTGCAAATTCCCGCTGGCGTGTGTCACCACGCCTGTCGCCTCATCGACGGCCAGCAACGCGCCTTCCGGCTGGATCGCTCCAATCTCGTGAATGGCTTCCGTTTCGCAAGCGTCGAGGTCAATGCCCCCCGTGCTCATGCCGCACCAGCCAAACCTACCGGTGCGCCGATCGCGAACTGTTCTTCAAGCGCCTCGAACGTGGCGAGTGCCGCTTCTACCATGTCGCGCCGCTGGGACTGCTCCTGTCCGCACGCTTCGACCAGCACGAGCGCGGCCTTCCACTGAAGCGCACCATGGTCATCGCACCATTGCCAGTAGCTGCGGCCGCCCGCGTCATCGTCGTTCAGAAGCCTTGCGGCGGCCTTGTTGAGCAGACGGCCACCCAGTGTCGCCCCATCGACGACATAGATCACGCCCGCAAGCGAAGCGCGGCTGTCTATGATCGGCAAGGTGGACTGCAGGGAGGCCGCGTGACGGTTCACGATTGGCCCGACTTTCCGGCCGACTGCTGCGACATCGGCCTCGATCAGCGGGGCACGCGGGCGGTACTTGTATTGGCATTCCCATTCGGGATGCCTGATGCACGCGTTCTCGAGCGATGCATCGAGCGTGCGGTAGAAGACTGCGAGCACGGACATCAGCATCGCGTATTCTTGCAGCGACGCGGTGCCTCGCAAAAGGCCGTCGAACAGCGGTACCTCATGAAGTCGCCGATGCACGCTGTCGGTGCAGGCTTTCATGTGAGCGCGCGCAGTCTCGCCGGTCTCTTGCATTCGTTAACTCATCGAGGATCGCCGCCAATACAGCGAACTTGCCGCGAGCAAGTTTGGGCGGCTCGCAGCTGACGTGTCAATCCCGTTCGGCGATGTCGGGTGCTGATTTAGCTGCAATATTTTCTATGCAAGCAAGGCTCTGGCCGTCAGAACGGCCTCATTGGCGTCGACCGCAACACCGTCGGCGCCGATTTGCCGGTAAAGTTCCGGATTCCCGGCAAAACCTCCCCCGCCAACGATCACTTTTATGCAAGGATTGGACGAAGCCTTACGCAGGCCTGCTATTCTGGGTTCCAACGCCTTGGCGTTTTCCGGTGTCGCAGCCGATATGCCTGCTACGTCGAAACAATTGCGGCTCACGAGTTTTTCGAGAGCGGTTCCCGCTTGCAAATACGGGCCACCGGAAACCGACCAGCCTTCGAACTCGAACACCTTCGAAACCACCGACAGGCCGAAGGCATGTTGCTCTGTTGGGGCATTCGCCAAGATGATGCTGCTCGGCTTGCGCGGCAACTTGGCCGGCTCAGACTTCGAGAAGTCATGCAGCAACAGATGCAATCTGGCGAGGGCCACGGTGACATCGACGAAGCTCAGTTCGTCCCTGGACCACTGCTCGCCAAGATCGCGGGCCGCGTTCGACATCAGTCCCAGGCAAAGCCGGCGGAACGTCACCCGCCCAGCAATCCTCGATCGGATGAACTCCACGCAGCTGGCGTAGTCGCCCGTCAGAACCAGCGACTGAAATGCCTTGTCGTCCTCACTGAGCCTGCGCGGTTTGCGTTCGGGCTCCGGCTGAGTTTGGACTTCCGAGACGACGCTGAAGCGCTGCAAGTTGTCCAGCACTCGCTTGACGATGCGCGGCGACAGCTCTTGTTCTCCAAAGCTGAGTGGTGACGGCGAGTTGGTTTTTTGCGCCCGATCCGTGCCCATAATATTTTGGATGTTCCCCGCCATAACTATGAAGCGTTGCCGCATTCTCGTCGTTGCCTAAATGATGGTCGCTTGGCCTACGGCGGTCTATTTCGGTTTGTTACTTATAGTGCCACTTCTCATGGATTGGTCGGACCGAAGACCGTTTGTTTTGAGAGGTTTCAAATTCATTCGCTGCGGCAGGTACTTGCCTGCGCCAACCCGCATTCGAGCAAATCGGCGTAGACATTCGAGACTGTTGCGGCTTACCGGGGCGTGATGTTCTCGCTCACGACCTGGCCCGGCGGACGGGGGCTTATCGCGGTTCGCAGAGCGTTACTCTGGCTTGAGCACATTGTTCAGGACGAACGGCTCGCGGTCGCTCGCCGCCAGCACAATGCAGCCCGTCACCGGGTTCGCCATGATTGTGTGTTCAGCCGCTTCCGCGACCTCGTTCAAATCTCCCGGATGGAAAGAAAATCCGTCATTGCTGTAGCTCCCCCGCAAGACCATCAGCAATTGACTGAAGCCGCGGCTACTCGATCGGAGCGTCGCGTTCGGTGCAATCCGAAGCAGTCGCAGTTCGCCAGTCGTGCGCGGCGACAACGCAACAACGACCTGTTCGATTCCCTTTGATGCCGTCTGCCAGGGAAGATGATCCAGAGATGAACCGAGGATGCATTGAAGCGGCGCGGGAATTTCAAGATCGCGATCAGTCCGCGGGTTTCTTGAAGTCTGCGGAACTGCCCGTTCAAGGCCATCGGGGCGGGGCATTTTCTCTACCAGCTGAATGGGCTCGAGGCGCTCGAACAACGTGACGCCGATCCGCGACAATTGGCTGACTTTCCGGCAGCAGTCGGGGCACACCGAAAGATGCGAGGCCACGACCGCAGACAGCGATTCTGGATGGCTGCCCGCCGCACACGTCATAAGGGTCGAAATATCGGGATGATGCGCAATTGCCATCGGTGCTGGAGCCAACTGATCTTGCAACTCGTGTCGAGGCCAACCCGCCGCTAAAGGGCTTGCCGACGAACCCTGCACAACGGTCCATTCAATCCGGTTCCGCGCCGGTTTTCAGCGACAGTTCCTTCCAGCGCGAGATGTAGATGCGGAACCAGGGCGCGAATTTTTCGGGTGACTGGAGCATCTCGCGGCGAAGATCGCGGACAGTGATCCAACGTGTCGCGGACACCTCATCCTTGACCGGTATAGGCGTGTCGAGAGGTTCAACGGTTGCGTATTCGAAGACGTGTACGCGCTCGCGCTCCCAAAGATCGGCCGAAACTCTGGCATGGTAATCGATAACCGCGCGTTGTTCGAGATCGGGAACGTCGAAGTTCAATTCCTCACGCAGGCGGCGGTGCGCGGCGGTGCGCATGTCTTCTCCCCAGTCGGGATGGGTGCAGCAGGTATTGGCCCACAGTCCGCTGCTGTGATATTTGCCCTGCGCCCGGCGTTGAATCAGCAGGCGTCCTTGCGAGAAAACGAAAATCGAGATGGCAAGATGCAAAACCCCGCCGCCGCGGTGGGCGGCGAGTTTTTCAATCGGGTAGAGCCTGCCGGACTCGTCGATTCCGGGTATCGTAATTGCAGCGTTCATCAGCCTCGCCGGGTTTCTGCGCAATCGTGCTTCCATCTACCTTCTACGAGGTTTTGGGGAAAGCCGATCAACGCAAATTCGCATCCTATTCCGCGGCCAGCTTGACGTAGTGGCCTTTGGCGACGGGGCAGCGCTGCCAGAGTTCGCCGAGCGAGGCGACGAGATGGTCCATCAGGGCGTCCGTGTGCATCGGTCCCGGCGTCAGGCGGATACGCTCGGTGCCGCGCGGCACGGTCGGATAATTGATCGGCTGCACATAGATGCCATAGTGATCGAGAAGCGCGTCGGTCACCGCCTTGCAGTGGACCGGATCGCCGACCATCACCGGCACGATGTGGCTGGGGTTTTCCATGACCGGCAGGCCGGCCTCGGCAAGGCGCGCCTTCAACGTC
>Ga0180009_10000748_pt1 | contig 42574 bp, 36 predicted proteins | sample OS_PC_MetaG_FD_123537 | JGI IMG/M metagenome (GOLD analysis project Ga0180009, IMG submission 123537) | Groundwater microbial communities from the Aspo Hard Rock Laboratory (HRL) deep subsurface site, Sweden - OS_PC_MetaG | ecosystem: Environmental > Aquatic > Deep subsurface > Groundwater...
CGTGCTCGATTTTGCAATCCTCACATAGTGTGAACTATGCTCCGGTTGGAAAATCTCCGCGCCACGCCCCGTAAACACTACTCTCCGGGCTCTTGCATCCGGGAATTTATGCAACTGTTGGGTCAACGTGCCAGACCTAGCAGGTAGGCCATGTCCTTGAAGAAGATGCGCATGTGTGCCAGTGGCTTGGCGCGCACCAGTTTCTTGTTCATGTACGCTTCCCAGGTCAGGTGCTGCACATCCTTGTCCTCGCAGATCTTGACGAAGCGTTCGCGGCGTTTGTCGCTGGTGTACCAGAACCGCTGCATGATGCCAAGAATGAAAAACACCTTGCCGTGCTCGCGGCGAAAACGCTTGTGCGCCCGTTGCAGCGCACTGGCCTTGCCGGTTTGCAGGAATTCGCTGGCCGCCTCGCCGGAATACTGGCCGGAGACCATGGCGTAATAAATGCCTTCACCGGATGATGGGGCCACCACCCCGGCGGCATCACCAGCGAGGATTACGTCCTTGCCATTGTCCCAGCGTTTCATCGGTTTCAGTGGCAGCGGCGCGCCTTCGGTACGCACGGTTTCACAGCCGTCCATGCCGGACAGATCGCGCATGCGCGTGCAGGCCTGGCGCAGGGAAAAACCTTTCACCGCTGAACCGGTGCCGACACTGACCTTGTCACCATGGGGAAACACCCAGCCGTAAAAATCCGGTGACATCTCGCCCTGGTAGTAGACCGAGCAGCGATGCGGCTCGAACCCCGGCGTGCCCGCCGGTGGTGCCTTGACGATTTCGTGATAGGCAAACACATGTGGAATCTTGTCCGCTCCGGGCACGCACTGTTTGGCGATCACCGAGGTGGCACCGTCGGCGCCGACCACCACTTTGGCCTTGATGTTGAGCACATGATCCTTGCTGCGCTCGCTGGCCTTGCCGGGTTGGTAGCTGATCACCGGTTTGCCGTCTGCAGGGTCGTGACTGAGTTGCTGGAAGCGACCCAGCGCGCGTTCGGCACCCGCCTTGCGTGCCCGCTCGCGCAGCCACTCGTCGAAGAACTCGCGATCCACCATGCCGACGAATCCGCCGATCTCCATGTCCACGGCGTTGTTTGAGGGAGCAATCATGCGGGCCTGCGTGACCCTGGCTTCAATCTGTTCATCGGGGATGGCAAAATCCCGGATCAGCCGCGGCGGGATGGCGCCGCCACAGGGCTTGATGCGATCACAGCGATCCAGCAGCATCACTTTGTGGCCGCGCTCGGCCAGCGTCTGCGCCGCGGTGGCACCGGCCGGACCGCCGCCGACCACAACGGCATCGTATTCAGCGTCAATGTTCATTGTGGTCATCGCATGTCCTCCTGTGCTTGCAGATAAAATCGATCAACTGCTGCCGCTGGATGCAGTCAGGTGCCGGGCCCAGCGGACTTCAACTGGCTGCTATGGCCTCGTGCAGACGGTCTGACTGCGGCAGTTGTGTCTGCTGACGAATGCGCGATGCCAGCCAGGCGGCGAGCAAAAACACCAGCCCTTCGATCAGAAACACGGCGCCATAGCTGTGCGCCGGAGTCTGATAAAAATGATTGAACAGATCCACTCCGACAGCACCGATAAAGCCGCCGATGCCGAACGCCGACGCCTGCGCTGCGCCCCACAAACCCATGCGCACGCCTTCGCGGTGCTCACCACCTTCGCCGGCCAGGGCCATCATTGAGGCGATGGCAGCCACTGCAAACACGCCATTGCCAAGACCCAGCGCAAACACATTGATCTGCAGCGGCCAGTCGCCACCATGGCTGGCAATCTGACCGCCCAGCAACAGTCCGAACAAGGCCAGCGCGGAGGCAATGCAGCCAGCGGTGGTCCACAGTCGCAGTGATCCCAGCCGGCCGCGCAGAAAGGTACCGCCCAGCGCCACCACGATCATGCCCAGCAGCACACCGGCGTTCTGCAGACCGGCCATCTGTGTGGATTGGCGCGGCGAATAGCCGAACACCAGTCCGGCGAACGGTTCCAGAATCAGATCCTGGGCCGAGTAGGCCAGCATGGACACAAACACGAAAATGGTGAACTGGCGCGCACGCGGGTCTGACCAGGTTTCCGCCAGCGCCTGGCGAAACGGCAGCTTGTTCTGTTCCATGCTGGCGGTGGCCGCAGCCGAGCGGTTCTGCTCGATGCCGGCGATGGCCAGCAGCGTCAGCACGAAAGCCAGGGCACAGACCGTGCCGGTGACCGTGATCAGCCGCTGCAGACTGAACGGTTCCAGAAAATGTCCGCCAATGCCGGCGGTGAGAATGAAGCCGGCGATCATCATCACCCAGACTATGCTGCCGGCAGCAGCGCGCCGTTGCGGTGCCACGGTTTTTGCCAGCAGGGCCAGCAGTGAGGTGCCGGCAGCGCCGACACCCAGCCCGATCAGCGTGAACGCCAGCACGGCCAGGATCAGGCCCGCCATCAAATGCGTGCTCATCCAGGCAGTGGCCAGCGCGGCCAGCACGCCGCCCAGGGCCAGCACGCCGACGCCGCCGATGATCCACGGGCTGCGCCGACCGCCCACATCAGAGGCATAGCCGAGTTTGGGGCGCGTCAGCTGAATCGCATAGTGCAGGCCGACCAGCGCGCCTGGCAGCATGGCCAGCAGACCGAGTTCGACCACCATGACGCGGTTCAGCGTTGAGGTGGTCAGCACCACAATCGCACCCAGCGCAGTCTGCACCAGGCCAAGCCGCACGATGCCGGCCCAGCCCAGGTAGTGTTGTGCGGATGCGGCTGCGGTCCGGTTCATGATTTGTGCTCCGCGAAGTCCACGTTTACAGGCCCAAATGACGAATGGCGAATGCTGCCACCATCATACCGGAAACGTACAAAGTGATGCCGGTGGCGTTGTACCATGGGGCATGCTTTTCCGGGTCCTGCAGCAGCCGTTGCATGAGCAGCCACTGGGCAAAGGCGATGATGAAAATCGCCAGCCCGTGCCAGGGCCGGTCCCAGTGCAGCATCAGGCCGGAGACAAGCAGTTGCGGCACCAGCATGACCCAGCAGGCAAACACCGCCGCGCGCTCCGGGCCGAGCTGTACCGGCAGGGTGCGGATGCCCAGTTGACGATCACCCTCAATGGCCTTGAAATCGTTCAGTGTCATGATGCCGTGCGCTCCAGCGCTGTACAGCAGCGCCATCCAGATCACTGGCATGGATGGCAGCGTGCCGGCCATGACCGCTGCCGCAGTGAACCAGGGCAGCCCTTCATAACAGATGCCGACGGCGGCGTTGCCCCACCAGCCGTTCAGTTTCAGTCGCGCCGGTGGTGCGCTGTAGGCCCAGGCCAGCAGCAGACCGAAGCAGGTGGCGACCAGCACCCATTGGCCCAGCGCGGCGGCCACCAGCAGCGACAGCAGTGTCCAGATGATGGCAATGTAGAGTCCCCAGCGTCCGGGAATGCGGCCGGAGGGAATCGGGCGATTGGGTTCGTTGATGGCGTCGACATGACGGTCAAACCAGTCGTTGACCGCCTGGCTGGTGCCGCACACCAGCGGTCCGGTCAGGGCGATGCCGCCAGCCACCAGCAGCCAGCGCTGCTGCAGCGCCAGTCCGGACGACACCAGGCCGCAGGCAAACGCCCACATCGGAGGAAACCAGGTGATCGGTTTGAGCAGCTCCAGCACCGACAGCGGCAGCGGCTTGCTGGCGGTCGGCAGCGACGGGTTGTGCTTGTCATCGACTGTGGTGGCGTCGCTCATGCTGTCTTGCTGTCTGCTGTGCGCACAGGATCAGGATCTCATGTCATCAAGGTTTGCTGGTGAACCATCGGGATTGATGGTGCTGGCCGTGGCTCACGGGTTCTTGCTGTCTTCCAGATCCCCGAGACCATAACGGCGCAGCTTCACATACAGGCTTTGCCGGCTCAGGCCAAGCATTTCCGCGGTCGATGCGCGGTTGTCGTTGGTCAGCTTGAGCGCGGTTTCGATGCACAGCTTTTCCATCACTTCGGTGGTTTCTGAAACCAGTTCCTTCAGTGATACCTTGCCCACCATCTGCGTCAGCTCGGATATCGGCCGCAGCAACGGCGATTCGCTGTCTCCGCTGGCGCGCTGCTTCTGCACGATGTGGCGGATGTTGAAACCCAGACATGGGTAGCTGCTGTCCAGCGCCGACACGGCGGACAGCTCGACATCCAGCTCGCTGCCGAACTCGCTGTACAGCTTGCTCTGGAACAGGCGTATCGAACCATGATTGGCCAGGTTGTTCTTCAGCACGTTCATGTCAATGCCCTGCCGTCCCAGCCAGCGATCCAGCGATTCGCCGATGGCCTGCTGCCGGGTGTTGAGCTGGCACATGTTCAGAAACGCCTGGTTGGCGCTGAGGATGCGGCCATCGGCATCGGTGATGACAAAACCATCGGTGGACTGCTCGATGATGGCCAGCATCTGGGATGATTCGGTGGACAGCTTGGCACCGTCATGTCCCGGCTGCGGACGCAGGCGAATCAGGAACGATGAACCCCGCTCATTGCGGATCAGTGCTGCGGACAGAATCAGCGGGCGTTTGGAACCCTTGGCGCGGACCAGGATGTCGCTGTTCTGACCGGATTGCCGGACGTCGCTGAGCAACTGGTCGATGTCACTGCGGCATTCATCGTCCAGCGCTTTGGGAAACACCCTGCCGATCAGCTGCTTTTCGCTGCGCTCCAGCATCTGCATCACCGCCGGATTGGCCTCCTGAATCTGCCGGGTGGCGGCGTCCAGAATGAAAATGGCTTCGGATGACATCTGAAACAGCATGCGGTAACGCATTTCGGCATGCCGCATGTTGGCAAAATCGCGCTCCATGGAATGCTGCACATCAAGCAGGCGCTGCTGCAGCGTGGACAGTGGCCGCAGGTCGCGGCCAATGGCGATGGTGTTGCCGTTCTCGGCGGTCTTGATGGTGGTGTAGGAGACCGGAATATCCTCCTGCTCCATGCCCAGATGGTTGATCTGGCGCCACTTGGACGGTTGGTTGGGATTGGCATCAGAGAGCAGGGTCTCCACCTTGTGCTGGCTTTCGGCGGTGACGGTCTCCAGCCACTTTTTGCCCACCCAGCTGCTGCGGTCCTGAACGAACACACCGGCGTGACGCAGGGTGAAGTCCAGGATCACGCCTTTGGCATCCAATACCAGCGCAATGTCACTGGCGGCAGTCATCAGTGCCGAAGTGGTGCTCGCAGCCAGATGCTGGAAAAATTCCTCCGGGTGCTCGAAGGCAATTGCTGAGGCGCCATCCATGCGACTTAGCTCAGCTCTCGCGACCACAGCCTGTTCCAGATGCTGTTCATGGTTGTTGGGAGAGTTCCTGTTTGCATTGCAGTAATTCAGTAATCTGGGTCACCGCGCCGTCACCATCTCGGGCAGCGCAGTCGGCACCCAGTTCCTGGGCTTTTTCCGGGTGGCAGTTGATCAGGTTGCCGCCGGCCACGATCAGCAGCTGTTTGTTGCGTGAAACTTCTCGCAGTCTGGTGATCTGATCATGCAGCGCCTGCTGATTGCGTTCTGCGCTGATGGATACGCCAACCGCGTCAAACGAATGTAAATCACCGGCAGGGTCATGCCGCGTTCGCGCAGTGCCTGCACGTATCCGCGACCGATGCTGGCATCGTGGTGTATGATCAGGTGAATGAATTCCTCGACCTCGGTGGCGGATGGGGTTCTGACCCTGCTGCCGGCGTCGGGATCGGTCTGCGTGTCATCGCCGTCAGACGGTCGCTGCAGAGCGATGTCGTTTTCAGTGGAGGTTTTGAGTGCTTCCATCAGGCGCGGGATCAGCTCTCTTTCCAGCGTCTGGCTCAGCATCAGCATCTCGGCACTGGAATGCTGAGTGCGCTGGCTTGCGCTGTTGCCTTGGCTGTTCTGTCCGCTTGTGCTGTCCACCGCCTGGTCTCTGTTCACATCATTGCTGCTTTGACTCTGTCTCATTTGAGGAACCCCGGAATCGCGGATCACCATCTTACACAGAACAAGACGTGATTCACATCAACCTTGTTGCCGTTTGTGCTGACCGTCTGCAAAGCCACTTTAATATTCCGGTGACACTACTAAACACCCATTCGGAATAAATGTCAAGAAAAGTTTACGTATAGTTTGGTTGACACCGGCAGACATTCCATTTAGATTGTACCCATGGTTACGCAATCGAGCGATGTCAATGGGCAGTCTGACAATGCTGGCAACGAGCAACAGGTGCAACTGAACAATGGCTGAACTGTACACTGCCGAGCAAAGGCTGCGCCGCGACGCATCACGCTGGACTCTGGTGCAGGGCATTCTTGCGCCGCTGCAGTTTCTCGTGTTCCTGGTCAGTGTGGCGCTGGTGGTGCGCTATCTGATGACCGGTCACGGAGAAGCTGCCGCCACGGTTTCCATTGTCATCAAGACCATGGTGTTGTACGCCATCATGGTCACCGGCTCATTGTGGGAAAAGGATGTGTTTGGTCACTATCTGTTTGTGCCCGCCTTTTACTGGGAGGACATGGTCAGCATGCTGGTGATGGCCCTGCACACGGCCTATCTGATCTGCCTGTGGCAGCAGTTGCTCAGCACCGAGCAACTCATGTATCTGGCCATCGCCGCCTACCTGGCCTACGTCATCAATGCGGCCCAGTTCCTGTACAAATTCAAACTGGCCCGCAAGGCCGAGCACGGCACGAGCAGCGAAACCCATCGCGATGCGGCCAGCGCGCCGCTGTCGTCCACTGCCACGCTGTCTTCTTCTGTGGAGGTGCTCTGATGTCGGTGCCCGGTTGTGCCAAGCCTGCAGCCGTGCCGCTGGATGTCATCCGCGAGCGCGGCCAGCGTGAGGTGTTCTGCGGTCTCACCGGCATTGTCTGGATGCACCGCAAGATTCAGGACGCTTTTTTTCTGGTGGTCGGCTCGCGCACCTGCGCGCACCTGATCCAGTCCGCCGCCGGGGTGATGATCTTCGCCGAGCCGCGCTTTGCCACCGCCATCATCGATGAGCGCGATCTGGCCGGCATGGCCGACATGAATGAAGAGCTGGATCGGGAGGTCAAGCGCCTGTTGCAGCGTCGCCCGGACATCAAACTGCTGTTTCTGGTTGGTTCGTGTCCGTCGGAAGTGATCAAGCTGGATCTGCAGCGCGCCGCAGAGCGCTTGTCCGAGCAGTACATGCCGGAGGTCCGGGTGCTGAACTATTCCGGCAGCGGCATCGAGACCACCTTTACCGAAGGTGAGGACACCTGTCTTGAGGCACTGGTGCCGGTGTGTCCGCAGCCGCCAGCCGATGCCGCCCAGCAGCTGCTCATCGTCGGCGCGCTGCCGGACATTGTAGAAGACCAGTTCCGCCGCCTGTTTGACAAGCTCGGCATCGACAACCTGGCCTTCCTGCCGCCGCGCAAATCCTCGGATCTGCCCAGCATCGGCGGCAACACCCGCTACCTGCTGGCGCAGCCGTTTCTGACCGCCACCGCCGATGCCTTGAACAAACGCGGTGCACAGCGTCTGCCGGCACCGTTTCCGTTCGGTGCCGAGGGCACCACCGCCTGGCTGCAGGCGGCAGCAACGGCCTGGGGGGTGGCCGCCGAGACCTTCCGTGAAGTCACCGCCGCCGCTGAGCAGCGCGCCCGCAGCGCGGTCGCACGTTATCGCTTTCAGCTGGCCGACAAAAGCATCTTCTTTTTCCCCGATTCGCAGCTGGAAGTGCCGCTGGCAAGATTTCTGCACAACGAACTGGGCATGCAACTGTGTGAAGTGGGCAGTCCCTATCTGCACAAGGTGCATCTGGCCGAGGAGTTTGCGATGTTGCCCGCAGATGTGCGCCTGAGTGAAGGGCAGCACGTGGAGAACCAGCTCGATCGCTGCATTGAGCAGGCACCGGATCTGGTGGTGTGCGGGCTGGGCCTGGCAAATCCTCTGGAAGCGCGCGGCATCCGCACCAAATGGGCCATTGAACTGCTGTTCACGCCGATACACGGCTACGATCAGGCCGGTGACTGCGCCGAACTGTTCGCCCGGCCGCTGATCCGGCAGGACAAACTGGCGGTGTGACATGAAACTGACCCTGTGGACATATGAAGGCCCCCCGCACGTTGGTGCCATGCGCATCGCCACAGCGATGGACAAGCTGCATTACGTGCTGCATGCCCCGCAGGGCGATACCTATGCCGATCTGCTGTTCACCATGATCGAGCGTCTGCCGAAGCGTCCCCCGGTGACCTACACCACGTTTCAGGCCAGAGATCTGGGTGCCGACACCGCCGGTCTGTTCAAGACCGCCTGCCAGGAAGCCTATGACCGCTTCCAGCCACAGGCCATGCTGGTTGGTGCCTCATGCACCGCAGAGCTGATTCAGGACGATCCGGGTGGTCTGGCCGATGGCATGGATTTTCCGGTACCGGTGATCCCGCTGGAGCTGCCGGCATACCAGCGCAAGGAAAACTGGGGCGCGTCAGAAACCTTTTACCATCTGGTGCGCAAGCTTGCGGGTGCGCATGCGCCGCCGCCGGGCAGCGAGCGTCCGCCGCGTGAGCCGGGCCAGCGTCCGCGCTGCAATCTGCTGGGGGCAACTGCGCTGGGCTTCCGCCATCGCGATGACGTCACCGAAATCACCCGTCTGCTGCAGCAACTGGGCATCGACATTGTGGTGACAGCGCCACTGGGGGCCACACCGGCTGACATCGCCAGACTCGGCGAGGCCGATTTCAACGTCGTCATGTATCCGGAAATTGCCGACACCGCCGCCACCTGGCTGCAGCGCACCTTCCGCCAGCCGGCGGTGAAAACCGTGCCGATCGGCATCAATGCAACACGCCAGTTCATTCGTGAGGTGGCTGAATTGGCCGGCGTCGACGCCGAGCCGGTGCTGGCCAGCGAAGCTTCGCGTCTGCCGTGGTACTCGCGCTCGGTGGATTCCACCTACCTCACCGGCAAACGCGTGTTTGTATTCGGTGACGCCACCCACGCCGTCGCCGCAGCGCGGATTGCCGTGCACGAAATGGGCTTTGATCTGTGTGGCGTGGGCACCTACAGCCGCGAGTTTGCCCGTGATGTGCGCGCGGTGGCAAAAGAGTTTGCTGTCGAGGCGCTGATTACAGACGATTATCTGGAAGTGGAAGAGCGCATTGCCGAACTGCAGCCGGAACTGATTCTGGGCACGCAGATGGAGCGCCACATCGCCAAGCGTCTGGGCATCGGCTGCGCCATGATCTCGGCCCCCATGCACGTGCAGGACTTCCCCGCGCGCTATTCGCCGCAGATGGGATTTGAAGGCGCCAACGTGATTTTCGACAGCTGGGTGCATCCACTGGTGATGGGGCTGGAAGAGCACCTGCTGGGCATGTTCAGAGAAGATTTCGAATTCCACGATGGCGCCACCGCCTCACATCTGGCCAGCGAAGGCGGCCATGCGGTGAGCCGGCCCACGGCAGTCGCTGACAGCGATGCTGCAGCCGCAGCTGACACTGTCAACGCAACGGCCAGCGTCGCGGTAGCCGAGGCGACGACGCCGGCGACTCAGACCGACACCGCAGCGGCTGCACAGGACATGACATGGGATGATGAGGCGCAACAGGAATTGCGCAAGATTCCGTTTTTTGTACGCGGCAAGGCGCGCCGCAACACCGAAGCCTACGCCAGGGAGCAGGGGCTGGCCGAGGTGACGCTGGATACCTTATACGAGGCCAAGGCACATTATGGCAACCGCTAGTTCCCCGATCCGAGTCACCATTGTCACGCTGGACAGTCATCTGGCCACCACGGTACAGATTGCGCAGAAAATGTTGCGCAAAGACATCCCCGGCCTGCAACTGAGTCTGCATGCGGCTGCGGAATGGTCAGACGACGACAAGGCCCTGCAGGCCTGTCATGACGACATTGCCGCCGCCGATATCATCATCGTCAGCATGCTGTTTCTGGAAGATCACATCCAGGCCATGCTGCCGGCCCTGGAAGCCAGGCGCGATGCCTGTGATGCCATGGTGTGTCTGATGTCTGCCGGCGAGATCATCCGCCTGAACAAGCTGGGCGGGTTTTCCATGCGTGGAGAGAGCAAAGGGCCTATGGCCATGCTCAAGCGCCTGCGCGGTGCCCGGGGCGGCAAGGGCAATGCCAGCAGCGGTGCCGGACAGATGGCCATGCTGCGCAGACTGCCAAAAATCCTGCGCTTCATTCCCGGTACGGCGCAGGACGTGCGCGCTTACTTCCTCTGCATGCAATACTGGCTGGCCGGCTCCGATGACAACATCGCCGCCATGGTCGCGTTCATGGTGAATCGCTATGCCGATGGCGAACGGCGCAGCATTCGGGGCTCGCTGAAACCGCCATTGCCGGCCGAGTACCCGGACACCGGTCTGTACCATCCGCAATTGGCAAACCGGGTGACCGAATACCTGGATCAGCTGCCGCAAAGCGGTGACGGCAAGCACGGTACCGTGGGCGTGCTGGTCATGCGTGCTTATGTGCTGGCGCACGACTCCAGCCATTACGATGCCGTGATCGCCGCACTGGAAGCGCGCGGACTGCGCGTGATCACGGCTTTTGCCAGCGGTCTGGATGCGCGCCCGGCAATCGAAAAATATTTCATGCGCAATGGTCAGCCGGTGATCGATGCCATGCTGTCGCTGACCGGCTTTTCGCTGGTTGGCGGGCCGGCCTACAACGACGCGCGCGCGGCCGAGGACATGCTGGCACGGCTGGATGTCCCCTACATCGCCGCACATCCGCTGGAATTTCAGAACCTGCAGCAGTGGCGCGGCGGCGAGCGCGGCCTGATGCCGGTGGAGGCGACCATGATGGTGGCCATACCCGAGCTCGATGGTGCCGTCGCCCCAGCCATGTACGGTGGCCGCACGCAGGGTGAAGGGGCTGTCTGTGAAGGCTGTGAGCAACGCTGTAAGTTTGGCGCTGACAGCGAACGCAAGATGCACCCCTGCCCGGAGCGCATCGATGCGCTGACCGGCAAGCTGGCCCGCATGATCCGGCTGCGTCAGCGCGATCGCGCCGAACGCAAACTGGCGATCGTGCTGTTCAACTTCCCGCCCAATGCCGGCAACACCGGAACCGCCGCCTATCTGGACGTGTTTGCCTCGCTCTACAACACGCTGAAAACACTCGCAACGGCTGGTTATGACGTCGAGGTGCCGGACAGTCTTGACGATCTGCAGCAGCGCCTGCTGCATGGCAACGCTGCCCAGTACGGTACCGATGCCAACGTGCATGCGCTGATTCCGGTGGACGATCATGTGCGCCGCGAAAAGCATCTGCACGCGATCGAATCGCAATGGGGTTCGGCGCCCGGGCGACAGCTCAGTGATGGACACTCGATTCAGGTGCTGGGTGCACAGTTCGGCAACGTGCTCGTGGGCATCCAGCCCGGCTTCGGCTATGAGGGCGATCCGATGCGCCTGCTGTTCGAAAAAGGCTTTGCGCCGACCCATGCCTTCGCGGCTTTTTACCGCTATCTGAACGAGGACTTTGCTGCCGATGCGGTGCTGCACTTTGGCACCCATGGCGCGCTGGAATTCATGCCCGGCAAGCAGAGCGCCATGTCCAGTGCCTGCTGGCCCGAGCGGCTTATCGGTGACTTGCCGAATTTCTATCTCTACGCTGCCAACAATCCGTCGGAAGGCATCATCGCCAAGCGCCGTGCCGGTGCCACGCTGATCAGCTACATGACGCCGCCGGTCAGCCACGCCGGCCTGTATGCCGGGCTGCAGGAACTGAAGGCATCACTGGACAGCTGGCGCAAGCTGCCGCCGGCGCAGCAGGCACGCAACAGCGAGCTGGCAGAACTGATCCAGGCGCAGGCCCATGCGGTGGATCTGGCTGCGGCCGAACCGCTGTGGGAGAGCGCCGCCGTGGCCACCGAAATTCAGCGTCTGCAGCTGCAGCTGCATGAGCTGGAACAGACCCTGATCCCACACGGCCTGCACGAGGTAGGCCGCGAGCCCGATCAGCACGAGCGCCGCGAATACCTGCTGGCGATCAGCGAATCGCTGCAACACGAACTGCCCGAGGCCGCGCTGACGGCATTGCTGGAAGGCATGTCGGTGGAGCAGTTGCAGCAGGCGCATGCCGCCGATGATGAGGACCTGGCAGACTGGCTCAAGCGGCTGGCTGACATCAACTCGAAGATGGGGGCGGACAACGAACTCAATGCACTGCTGCATGCCCTGGATGGCGGCTACATCCATCCGGCACCCGGCGGTGATCTGCTGCGCACTCCGGAAATTCTTCCCACCGGCCGCAACATTCACGGCTTTGATCCATTCCGCCTGCCCAGCACCTACAGCGTGCAGCAGGGTGCGCGCCAGGCCGAGCGCCTGCTGGCGCGGCATCGCCAGCACAGCGAGGCCATGCCCGAAGGCATCGCCATGGTGCTGTGGGGCACCGACAACCTGAAATCCGAAGGCACCCCGATCGCCGAGGCGCTGGCGCTGATGGGCGCGCGCCCGCGCATGGACAGTTACGGCCGCATCTGTGGTGCCGAACTGATGCCACTGGCAGAGCTTGGTCGTCCGCGCATTGATGTCACCATCACGCTGTCGGGCATATTCCGTGATCTGCTGCCGTTGCAGACGCGCATGCTGGCCGAAGCAGCCTATCTGGCCGCCGCCGCCGACGAGCCGATCGAACAGAATTTCATCCGCAAGCATGCGCTGGCCTATCAGCAAAGCCACGATTGCGATCTGGAAACCGCTGCGCTGCGGGTATTCTCCAACGCCGACGGCGTCTATGGCTCCAACGTCAACCGCATGGTCGACAGTGGCTGCTGGGAGGACGAGGACGAACTGGCCAATGCCTACAGCAAGCGCAAGTGCTTTGCCTATGGCATGTCCGGCAAGCCGGTGGCGCGTGAGGAGCTGTTGACCTCGCTGCTGGCCGATGTGGAACTGGCTTATCAGAATCTTGATTCGGTGGAGCTGGGTGTGACCTCGATCGATCATTACTTCGACACGCTGGGCGGTATCGGCCGTGCGGTGAAACGGGCCCGCGGCAGTGATGCCCCGGTGTACATCGGCGATCAGACCGGTGCTGAGGGCAAGGTCAGAACATTGTCAGAACAGGTCGCACTGGAGACCCGCACGCGGGTACTCAATCCGAACTTTTACGAAGCCATGCTCAAGCATGGTCATCAGGGCGTCAGCGAAATTGAACACCACATCACCAACACCATGGGCTGGTCGGCCACCACTGGCCAGGTGTCACCGTGGGTGTACAAGCGCATGACCCAGACCTTCATGCTGGATGAGACCATGCGTGAGCGTCTGGCCAGCCTGAATCCCGCTGCTTCCGCCAAGCTGGCCAACCGCCTGCTGGAAGCCCATGAACGCAATTACTGGCAACCGGATGAAGACATGCTCGCCGCCTTACGCAAGGCAGGTGAGGATCTGGAAGACAGATTGGAAGGTATCACTACCGAGGTCATCGCAGCATGAGTATTGCACAAGCAGCCATTCCGATTCATATGAAACAGTCGCCACCCGACGGCGAGGGCAGTCTGCAGGTTCAGCTTGATCCTGAAGACACCATTGACGGTGCCAAAGTGTTTGCCGTTTACGGCAAGGGCGGCATCGGCAAGAGCACCACGTCATCGAACCTGTCGGCGGCATTTTCCAAACTCGGCAAGCGCGTGCTGCAGATCGGATGCGATCCCAAGCACGACTCCACCTTCACACTCACCAAAACGCTGATTCCCACCGTCATCGATGTGCTGGAATCGGTGGAGTTTCACAGTGAGGAGTTACGCACCGAGGATTTCGTGTTCGAAGGCTACAACGGCGTCATGTGCGTGGAGGCCGGTGGACCGCCGGCCGGCACCGGCTGCGGCGGCTACGTGGTCGGGCAAACGGTGAAACTGCTGAAACAGCATCATCTGCTGGAAGACACCGATGTGGTCATTTTCGATGTGCTGGGTGATGTCGTCTGCGGTGGCTTTGCGTCGCCACTGCAGCATGCCGAACGTGCCCTGATTGTCGCCTCCAACGACTTCGATTCGATTTTTGCCATGAACCGCATCATCGCGGCGATTCAGGCCAAGTCGAAAAATTATGCGGTGAGGCTGTCCGGCGTGATTGCCAACCGCAGTGCCGAAACCGATCAGATCGATGGCTTCAACGAACGTGTGGGCATGCGCAGACTGGCGCATTTCCGCGACCACGACGTGATCCGTCGCAGCCGGCTGAAAAAATCGACGCTGTTTGAAATGCCGGACTGTCCGGAACTGAAAATGGTTCAGGACGAGTATCTGAAGCTGGCAGACAGCCTGTGGAAAGGCACCGATCCTCTGGCAGCGATGCCGATGAAGGATCGCGAGATCTTTGATTTCCTGGGTTTTGACTGAGCTGGAGTAAAACGCCCGAATGGACAGCAGTTACGCCAGACGCCGCAGCCAGCTGCGCACGTATTTCGACGAGACCGCGGCCGAAACCTGGGCCAGGTTGACCTCGGACGCGCCGGTCAGCGGCATCCGCCGCACCGTCCGCGCCGGTCGTGATCGCATGCGCGCTTTGCTGCTGGACAGCCTGCCGCATCAGCTGGCCGGCCTGCGCGTGCTGGATGCCGGCTGTGGCACCGGCGCTGGTGCCATCGAGCTGGCCCGACGTGGAGCCGAAGTGGTCGCCATCGACATTTCGCCCAGTCTGGTTGAGATCGCCGAACAGCGGCACGGCAACGACGCTGCCGCCAGTGCCGGCAGCATCCGCTTCTGCAGTGGCGACATGCTCGACAGCAGTCTGGGCGAGTTTGACCATGTGCTGGCGATGGATTCGCTGATTCATTATGCGCTGGAGGACATCATCGCCGTGCTCGCCGCGCTGACGCCGCGGGTGCGTGACAGCATCGTGTTCACCTTTGCCCCGCGCACCCCGGCGTTGACACTGATGCATCTGAGCGGGCGTCTGATTCCACATCGTGAACATCGCGCCCCGGCCATTGTGCCGGTGGCAGAACGCAGCCTGCGTCGGGCCTGCGCCAGCGCAGCGCCGCTGCAGGGCTGGCAGTGCGGCCGCAGCGAACGCATCAGCAGTGGCTTCTACACTTCACAGAGCATGGTGCTGCGGAAATCGGCATGAACAAGCGCGCCAGCCAAGCGACCCTGCAACGCGTCAACGCGCGTCTGGCTGGTATGTGGTCGCAGATCGGCACACAGTTTCTGCCGTTTGCCGATGCTGTCAGCGAACGGCTGCCGCTGCGCCGGTTGTTGCGCCTGGCGCTGTTTCAGGTTTCTGTGGGCATGGCGGTGGTGTTGCTGACCGGCACCCTGAACCGGGTCATGATTGTCGAGTTGCTGGTGCCCACCTGGCTGGTCGCCAGCATGATTTCGCTGCCCTTGCTGGTGGCACCGTTCCGGGCCCTGATCGGGCACCGTTCGGACATGCACGTCTCGGCGCTGGGCTGGCGTCGCGTGCCCTACATATGGATCGGCACCATGCTGCAGTTCGGCGGTCTGGCGATCATGCCATTTGCCCTGCTGGTGCTGTCCGGCGACACGCATGGTCCGGTGCTGTATGGTCAGATTGGCGCTGCGCTGGCATTTCTGCTGGTCGGTGCCGGCCTGCACACCACACAGACCGCCGGTCTGGCACTGGCCACCGACCTGGCCGACGACGACAACCGCGCCCAGGTGGTGGCATTGCTGTACGTGATGCTGCTGCTGGGCATGTTCTGCAGTGCGCTGCTGTTTGGCTGGCTGTTGAGCGATTTCACCCAACTCAAGCTGATCAAGGTGGTGCAGGGCGCGGCCGCTGTCACCGTGGTGCTCAATGGCATCGCCCTGTGGAAACAGGAAGCACGCCAGCCACAACAGACCCGGGCCGATCGCGAACGCGTGCCGTTTCGGGCCGCCTGGCGCGAACTGCTGGCGCAGAGCGGTGCGCTGCGTCTGCTGCTGGCAGTGGCCATAGGCAGCGCTGCGTTCAGCATGCAGGACGTGCTGCTGGAGCCGTTCGGTGGTGAAATACTTGGTCTCAGTGTGGCGCAGACCACACTGCTGACCGCGCTGTTGGCAGGCGGTATGCTGCTGGCGTTCATGTTTGCCGCGCAGAAACTGCGCCATGGCACCGATGCCAATCTGCTGGCGGCGATCGGTGTGCTGGTCGGCATCGCCGCGTTCAGCGCGGTGCTGCTGGCGGACGTGCTGCAGGCGGCCAATCTGTTCCGCGTCGGCACTTTGATGATAGGATTTGGGGGTGGTTTGTTTGCGGTCGGCACACTGACTGCGGCGATGCGGCTGGCCGAGCACATGCAGGCCGGTATCGCACTGGGTGCATGGGGTGCGGTGCAGGCAACGGCGGTGGGTCTGGCGGTCGCCATCGGCGGCGGCGTGCGTGATCTGGTTTCCTCGCTGGCACTCAGCGGGGCACTGGGACAGGCCCTGCAATCACCATCCACCGGGTATGGCTTTGTCTATTATCTGGAAATTGTTTTGCTGTTTGCTGCGCTGGCAGTGATCGGCCCATTGGTCAAGTACGCCGGCAGCGGTGCTACAAGATCGCAACAGGCGAAATTCGGTATGGCCGAGTTTCCCAATTGAAAACCACTGAGAGGTCACGTTATGGACTACTTGCTAACAAGCTCAATTGATCTGGCGGAGATTTTATTCACTCTGTTCTGGATTTTCTTCGCCTTCCTGGTGCTCTACCTGCACCGCGAGAGCAAACGTGAAGGCTATCCGCTGCAGGCCGACCGCTTTGGCAGACCGGCCAGCATCGAAGGCTTTCCCGGTGTGCCCAAGCCCAAGACCTATCATCTGCGCGATGGCTCCACGGTGTCGCTGCCGCGTGCCGAACCGGCCGAATCTGTTGCCGCAGTGGCCACGGCCGGCTTCCCCGGCGCCCCGCTTGAGCCCACCGGCAACCCGATGCTGGATGGTGTTGGCCTGGCGGCCTGGTGTGATCGAGCCGATCATCCCGACATGACCATGCGTGGTCTGCCGCAGATCGCCCCGCTGCGCATTGCCGATGACTACCATGTTGAATCCCGCGATGTGGATCCGCGCGGCATGAACGTGGTTGCCGCCGACAACTACGTCGTTGGCAAGATCCGTGATCTGTGGGTGGATCGCATCGAGCCACAGATACGCTATATGGAGATCAGCCTGGATGACCGCATCGGCGGTGGCAATGTGCTGTTGCCGTATTACTTCTGCCGCATCAACGCCGGTCGCGGCGAGGTCAAGGTCAGCTCGCTGATGTCTGACCAGTTTTCTGCCGTACCCAAGACCAAGCATCCGGATCAGGTCACGCTGCTGGAAGAAGACAAGATCTGTGCCTACTACGCCGGCGGCAAGCTGTATGCCGAGCCGTCCCGCACCGAGCCGATCCTGTGACCGAGCACGACCATTACGAGGACGAAGCCGGGCTGCCGGAACCGCTGCCAGAGGACGAACAGGTTCTCTGGCAGGGGGCCCCGGCGTGGCGGCCGTTTGCGGTCACCGCGTTTCACGTGCGCAAGCTTTTGATCTACTTCTCGGTGCTGCTGCTGTTGCGGGTGTGGATGGTGGCCAATGCCGGTGCCTCGCTGGCTGAAGTAGGGCTGGCGGCAAGCTGGTTCGTGCTGCTGGCGGCGACGGCAATCGGCATTCTGTTGCTGATGGCGTGGCTGATCGAACGCACCACGGTGTACACCATCACCAACAAGCGTCTGCTGATGCGCATCGGCGTGGCCTTGCCGATGACCATCAACCTGCCGTTCAGCAAGATCACCCGGGTGGATCTGCGCCTGCATGCCGACCACGACGACGCAGCGGTGAGCGGAGACATTCCGCTGGCGCTGGCAGAATCCGAGAAGCTGTCGTATGTGGTCATGTGGCCGCATACCAAACCCTGGACCTTTGCGCAGACCCAGGCCATGTTGCGCGCGGTGCCCGAGGCCCGGCAGGTGGCGGAAATTCTCGCCAGTGCCATTGCCGAAGCCAACCAGGCCAGGCCGCAGCCGGGCAGGGTGCAGGCCATGCCGCCGTCGCAAGCGGCTGCGGTTGAGGGTGACTGGCAGATGAATCAGTGGAGCGGCGCGTCGTCATGAGCAATCCGCACGCCGACACCAGTGCTGAGCAGTTTCCGCGCTTGCCGCTGTACGCGGTGAGCGGTTTGCTGCTGTTCAGTCTGGTGGCGGTGGCGGTGGTGCGCTTTGGGGCACCCGAAGCGGGTGTCGATGGCATCGCTGCGGAGCAGCTAGCAAGCCAGGTGGTTGAACGCCAGGCACTGATCTTTCGTGACCTCGAGAACGGTGCCGTGGGGGTGTTCGACCCCGCCAGCGGCAAGCAGCTGACCACCATCGAGCCGGGAACCAATGGTTTCATGCGCTCCACCCTGCGCGGTCTGGGGCGCGAGCGCATGCGCCGCAATCTGACCCCCGATGAGCCGTTTGAAATCCGCATTCTGGACAACGGTCGCGCCCTGCTGGTGGATCCGGCAATCGATCGGGAAGTCGATTTGTGGGCATTTGGTGAAACCAATGCCATGAATTTCATCAATCTTTTCAATGAGACCCAGGCCATTCTGGGTGGCAACAGGCAACAGGTGGCCAGTCAGAGCGCCGCCGCTGCCGGCTCTGGCGACAGGGCGGACAACAACTGAATGAACGCAATCATGCACCGAAACCGGGCAAGCAATACAGGAGTGACAACATGAACACAGCCACAGCGACCGACGCCGCCCTGATCAACGAGAGCACCGAGCGCGCGAAAACTGAAACGCTGCTGTCACCCAGGTTCTATCGCACCGACATCAAGGCACTGGAAAAGATGGATCTGAGTTCGGTCCACGATGAGTGGGAAGCGATGATGGACGAGTACCGCAACGACAGCAACAGCAATCACTTCGTGCGCGATGAAAAATTCGCCGAAGAGGTCAAGGAGCTACCGCCGGCGCTGCATGAGGAGTTCAAGGATTTTCTTATTTCCTCGGTGACCTCGGAGTTTTCCGGTTGTGTGCTTTATGCCGACATCAAAAAACACATCAAGCATCCGCAGCTGAAAGAACTGATGGGCTACATGGCGCGTGACGAATCCCGTCATGCCGGCTTCATCAACAGCGCGCTGAAGGATTTTGATCTGCAGGTGAATCTGGGCTTTCTGCGCAAGGAAAAGAAATACACCTATTTCCGTCCCAAATTCATTTTTTACGCCACCTATCTGTCGGAAAAAATCGGCTATGCCCGCTACATCACCATCTTCCGGCATCTGGAGAAGCATCCGGAAAACCGCTTTCATCCGATCTTCCGCTGGTTCGAGCGCTGGTGCAATGACGAATTCCGCCATGGTGAATCGTTTGCCCTGATGATGAAAGCCAACCCGCATCTGCTGCGCGGTCACAACAAGCTGTGGATCCGGTTTTTCCTGCTGGCAGTGTTTGCCACCATGTATGTGCGCGATCATTCGCGCGAAGAACTGCACAATGCTTTCGGTATCAATACCACCGAATACGATCGCAAGGTGTTGCACATCACCTCGGAAATCAGCAAACAGATTTTCCCCTTTGCGCTGGATCTGGACAACGAGAAATTCTGGCAGCGGCTGGATCGCCTCAGCGCCCTGTCGCAACTAAACGAGGCGGCCAGGGCGCGCGGTGGTCTCGGCGGACTGCTTACCCGGGCCAAATGCTCGGTGCTGTCGTTCGGGGTGTTCGCGCGCCTGTACATGATGCCAACGGTGCCGAACGAGCTGCCGGAAACCGTGCGCATGGCACCGGCCTGGTAAGCACTCCGGCTGCGCAGACACATGTTGCAGACACTCTGGCAATTGCTGTGGCCGCTGCTTTTCGTGGTGCTGCTGTGGTGGCTGACCACGGTGGTCATGCTGTATCGCACCGGCTTGCCCGAACGCACCTATCTGGGCACCATGCTGGCAGCCACCCTGTTGGCACTGCTGTCGGTGCTGGCGCTGGTGCATGCCGCAGCCAGCAATACGGTGATGGCAGCCTTGCAGTCGTTCACTGCCGGAGTGTTGTTGTGGGGCTGGCACGAAGTCAGTTACTACACCGGTCTGATCACCGGCCCGCGGGCACAAGCCTGTCCGGATGACTGCAGTGCCGGACAGCGCTTCCGTTACGGCCTGCTGGCCAGTCTGTGGCACGAACTGGCGATCGTCGCCACTGCCGCACTGCTGCTCGCGCTGACCTGGGGAGAAGTCAATCAGCTTGGCAGCTGGACCTTCGTCATACTCTGGCTGATGCGCTGGAGCACCAAGCTGAACATCTTCCTCGGTGTGCCCAATCTGCATGAAGAGTTCTGGCCCGAGCATCTGCGCTATCTGTCCAGTTATGTCAGCAACAAGCCGATGAACCTGCTGTTTCCGCTGTCGGTCACGCTGGCCACACTGCTTACGGCAGTGTTCATGGTGCTGGCCTGGCAGGCGCGCAGCGACGACTTTGTCGGCACCCAGGCCATGCTGCTGGCCACCATCTCTCTGCTTGGACTGCTCGAACACTGGCTGCTGGTGCTGCCCTTGTCAGACAGCAGGCTGTGGCAGTGGGGTTATGCTGCGCATGAGCGGCGCATGGCCAGCCGTCTGAGCCGCGAGACGGCAGCGGATCACCGGCTGAGCGCAGCCGGTAGCAAGGCGGCCTGAAGCGAAACCAGGCAGACTGTCCGCCGGGCAACAGGCAGCGCTGCAGCATGCCTGTCAGCACGGTCGCTGCGCGCGGGTGCCACCGACCATGATTTTCAATTCCAGGGACCTTTCCAACCAGACATGACTTATCGTTTCCCCTTCAGCGCCATAGTTGGCCAGGATGACATGAAGCTGGCGCTGCAGCTGGCGGCCGTGGATGCCAGCATCGGCGGCGTACTGGTGTTTGGCGATCGCGGTACCGGCAAGTCCACCAGCGTGCGCGCACTGGCGGCGTTGCTGCCGAAAATGCGCATGGTGGTTGATTGCCCGTACAACTGCGATCCGCAACAGCCGGCCGGTTTGTGCCAGCAGTGCCGGCAGCGCTCGGCGGATGCTGCGCCGCCGAAAAGCCGCATGCAGCCGGTGCCGGTGGTCGATCTGCCGCTGGGAGCCACCGAAGACCGCGTGGTCGGTGCGCTGGATCTGGAAAAAGCACTGGTGCACGGGGAAAAACACTTTGAGCCGGGTCTGCTGGCGCGTGCCAACCGCGGTTTTCTGTATGTCGATGAGGTCAACCTGCTGGAAGATCATCTGGTCGATCTGCTCATCGATGTGGCTGCCTCTGGCGAGAACGTGGTTGAGCGTGAGGGCTTGAGCGTGCAGCACCCGGCCAGGTTTGTGCTGGTCGGTAGCGGCAACCCGGAGGAGGGTGAGCTGCGCCCGCAACTGCTGGACCGGTTCGGCCTGTCGGTGGAGGTGCGCACCCCTGAAGACATTGAGCAGCGCATGCTGGTGGTGCAGCGGCGCGATGAATTTGAGCGTGATCAGGAAGCCTTCATGCAGCGCTGGCAGCGCCAGCAGGGCAAGGTGCGCAGTGCCATCACCGCAGCGCGCAAGCAACTGCCGGAGGTGCAATTGCATCCACAACTGCTGCGCCAGGCGGCCCAGCTGTGCATCCACCTCAAAATCGATGGTCTGCGCGGCGAACTGACGCTGGTGCGGGCAGCGCGTGCCCTGGCTGCGCTGCGCAAGTCCGGGCAGGCTGAGCTGGCGCACATGCTGGAGATTGCGCCAATGACCCTGCATCATCGCCTGCGCCGCAATCCGCTGGATGAATCCGGTGCCATGACCCGCGTAGAGCGTGCCATGCAGGAGCTGTTTGGCTGATGCCGGCGTCGTCAGCAGCCTCGGCGCAGCAGCAAGGTCTGGACGATGCGCTGCTGGTGATGCTGCTGCTGCAGCTGGATCCGCTGGCGCTGGGCGGCGTACATCTGCGCAGTCGCGATGCCGAACTGAGCCGCTGCTGGCTGCAGCAGTTTCGCACCCTCAGCATGCCGCAGCAACCCTGGCGGCGCATGCCCTTGCAGATCAGTGATGAGCGCCTGCTCGGCGGCATCGATCTGGAAACCAGTCTGCAGCAGGGGCGCGCGGTGTACGCGCGCGGTCTGCTGGCCGAGGTGGATCAGGGTTATCTGCACATCAACATGGCAGAGCGGCTGCCGCAATCGATCAGCGCCCGATTGTGCGCGGTGATTGATCAGCACCAGGTGCAGGTGGCGCGCGACGGCATTCATGCCTGTGAACCGAGCCGCTTTGCGGTGCTTGCGGTAGACGAAGGTGAAGACGACGAGCACATTGCAGCCGACCTGCTGGATCGGCTGGCATTCACCGTGCATCTGGACGGCATGCGAGGCCTGCTCGACAGCGAGCCGGGCATTGCCGCCGAGGCACTGGCCGAACTGCGCGCCGAGCTGCCGCACAAACTGGCCAGTGTGCACCTCCCCGCAGCGCTATTGCGGGCACTGTGCGCGACCGCGGTCGGACTGGGGCTGCATTCCTTGCGCGCCAGCCAGCATGCCGTGCGCGTGGCCACTCTGCTGGCCGTGCTGGAAGATGCCGAAGAGGTGAGCAGCGAACACGCCGGCAAGGCCGCCCAGCTGGTGCTGGCACCACGGGCAACCCGCATGCCGGCGGCGGCAGAGGACGATGAGACCGAGCAGACACCCGCAGAGTCACCCCCGGAGCAGGAACCGCAGACACCACCGCCGGAGTCGGAGCAGACAGATCAGCAGCCCAATGACGAGCAGCAACAGCCCAGTCCGGATGAACTGCCGGATGATCTGGTGCTGGCCGCTGCAGCGGCGGCGATACCCGAGCAACTGCTGGATCGCCTGCAGTTGAGCATGCAGCAGCAGCGCCGCAAGGCTTCCGGCGGGCAGGGTGCCGGCAGTCTGCAGCAGGGCACCACGCGCGGTCGCCCGGTGGGCATCGGCCTGGCCCGCAACATCGCCCGACAGCGTCTGCACATCCCCTCCACGCTGAAGGCGGCAGCGCCCTGGCAGAAGCTGCGCCAGGCCAGTCAGTGCCAGAGCAAACAACACAGCGCTGCAGCCGGGCATGCTGCCGGCAACAGCGCCACCGCCGTGGCCGCAGGCAAGCGCAACCGACTGCATATCCTGCCGGATGACTTTCGCGTGCAGCGCTTCCAGCAGCAGCGTGAAACCACCACCGTGTTTGTGGTTGATGCCTCCGGCTCGCAGGCGGCGCAGCGACTGGCCGAAGCCAAAGGTGCGGTGGAGCTGCTGCTGGCCGATTGCTATGTACGCCGGGACAGTGTCGCGCTGATCGCCTTTCGCGGACAACACGCCGAAACCCTGCTGCCGCCGACCAGGTCACTGGTGCGTGCGAAGCGTTCGCTGGCGGCTTTGCCGGGTGGCGGTGGCACGCCGCTGGCGGCGGGCCTGCAGGCTGCTGCCGAACTGGCCACGACACTGCAGAAACGCGGCCAGCATGTGGTCATCGTGGTGCTTACCGATGGTCGTGCCAACATTGGCCTGGATGGTCAGCCGGGGCGCGAACAGGCGCGCGAGGATGCCCATCTGGCGGCCAGACAACTGGCCATGCTGGGTTGCAGCACACTGCTGGTGGACACCTCAGCACGCCCGCGCGATGACGGCAAACAGCTGGCGCAACAGATGCAGGGACTGTATCTGCCGCTGCCCAGAGTGGAAGCGCAGCGGCTGTCGGCAGCAGTGCTGCAGGCGGCTGCCTGAACATGGGCAGCACCGGCATCATGTCGCGCAAACGCAGTGCTGATGTGGCTGCAGCGGGCGCTGTCGGGTTACCTGAACCATTGGCTGACTGGCCCAACCGCGCCCACAGCCGACTGCTCAAGCATGCCGGCATGCGCTGGCATCTGCAACTGTGCGGTACTGGCCCAACACTGCTGTTGCTGCATGGCACGGCGGCATCGACGCATTCATTCGCCGGCCTGCTGCCGCTGCTGTGCCGCCATTTTCAGGTGCTGAGCGTGGATCTTCCAGGTCACGCCCATACCCAGGCTGCGGAACACTACAGCTACTCCATGACTGCCATGGCCAACAGTGTCAGCGCATTGCTGAGCCGGTTGGCACTGTCTCCGCAAATTACCGTGGGACATTCCGCCGGTGCCGCCATTCTGTGTCGCATGGCCTTGCAGCAGCAGCTTGACAGCCGCCTGCTGATCGCCATCAACGGTGCCCTGCAGGGCTTTGCCGGTCTGCCCGGGCAGCTGTTCGGGCCGCTGGCACGACTGCTGGCCGGCAGCAGCCTGCTGCCGCAGATGATTGCCCGCCGCGCACGCGATGAGCGCGCCGTGCAGCGGCTGCTGCAAGGCACTGGATCAGTGGTCGGCGCACCGTATGCACAGCTCTATCAGCGCCTGTTTCAGGATCCGGCACACGTTGCCGCAGTGCTGAAAATGATGGCCAACTGGAATCTGCACGAACTGGAGCCGCTGTTGCCGCAATTGCCGGGCAGGTTGCATCTGCTGGTGGCCGACAATGATCGGGCGGTGCCGCCGGCGCAGGCGCAGGCGCTGCAGCGCCGACTGCAGTCGGCAGCGGTGGCAGTGAGCATGCAGCGGCTGTCAGGTGTGGGTCATCTGGCCCATGAAGAGCAACCACAGCGCATCGCCGATCTGATTGTCGAGCAGGCGCAGGCCGCCGGCTTGCTGTGATCAGTGCCAGCACACATAACCGATAAAGCCCAGAGTACAACACCAGGCCCAGAGCACAGTATGGACAAAGCGTCACCACCCGGCAGTAACATTGAGCAGACGTCCGCAGCATCCGCTGACCGGACTGCCGACACCGCCAGCATGGACACCGCTCGCCACGCACAGCCCGTGCACAAGCCGCACGCGGTGGTGATCGGCAGTGGATTCGGCGGGCTGGCTGCAGCGGTCAGGCTGGGCGTGCGCGGGTTTCGTGTCACCGTGCTGGAGCGGCTCAGCGAGCCAGGCGGTCGCGCGCGCGTGTTTCGCCAGGACGGCTTCACCTTCGATGCCGGCCCGACCATCATCACCGCACCGTTTCTGCTGGAGGAGTTGTGGCAGCTGGCGGGCCGCAGGCTGGCCGATGACATCGAGCTGGTGCCGATGGATCCGTTCTACCGCATCCGCTTCGACGATGGCAGCCACTTCGACTACAATGGCGATGCCCAGGCCATGCGTGATGAAGTGGCGAAATTCTCGCCGCAGGACGTGCCCGGCTATGATCGCTTCGTGGCCCTGACCGAGCGCATCTTCCGCATCGGATTCGAGCAGCTTGGACACGTTTCTTTCGGCCGCTTCAGTGACATGCTGAAGATCCTGCCGGATCTGCTCAAGCTGCAGGGGTACCGCAGTGTCTATGGCCTGGTCAGCCGGTACATCCAGCATGACAAGCTGCGTCAGGTGTTCAGTTTTCATCCGCTGCTGGTGGGTGGCAATCCGTTCACCACCACCTCCATCTACACGCTGATCTCGTATCTGGAGCGGCACTGGGGCGTGCATTTCGTCAATGGCGGTACCGGCCGGCTGGTAAGCGGGCTGGTAGAGCTGATCCACAGCCAGGGCAACCAGGTCCGCTGCAGTGCCGAGGTCGGCCAGATCATTACCCGCGAAGGTGCCGCCACCGGCGTCGAGTTGGCCAATGGCGAGCACATTGCTGCCGATCTGGTGGTGTCCAACGCCGATGTCGGCTGGACCTATGGCAAGCTGCTCTCGCGCAGCAGACGGCAGCGCTGGAGCGATGGCAAACTCAAGCGCACGAAGTTTTCCATGAGTCTGTTTGTCTGGTATTTCGGCACCGCCAAACGCTACGAGGACGTGCCACACCATATGATCATGCTCGGACCGCGTTACCGCGAGCTGTTGCGCGACATTTTTGATCACAAGGTGCTGGCCGAAGATTTCAGCCTCTACCTGCATCGGCCCACCGCCACCGATCCGTCACTGGCGCCGCCAGGTTGCGATGCCTTTTATGTGCTGTCCCCGGTGCCCAATCTGGCTGCCGGCATTGACTGGCAGACCCGTGCCGAGCCCTATCGTCGTGCCATCGAGCAATATCTCAGCGAAACGGTGCTGCCGGATCTGCCGGCCCAGGTGATCAGTTCGCGCTTCATCACCCCGGATTATTTTCACGATGAACTGCTGTCGGTGCAGGGTGCGGCATTCGGTCCCGAGCCGGTGCTGCAACAAAGCGCCTGGTTCCGACCACACAATCGCAGCGAGGATGTGCGCAATCTGTACATCGTTGGTGCCGGCACACATCCGGGCGCAGGCGTGCCGGGTGTGATATCTTCAGCAAGAGTACTGGATCAGGTGGTTCCCGATGCCCACACTTTCACCCACGTTGACGTTTGAATCCGAGCTGTGTCGCTACCTGCGCTACCGGCATGACCTGGAGGTCTGCAACCGGCAACTGCGGTTGGGTTCACGCTCCTTTTATGCCGCCTCGCAGGTGCTGCCAAAGCAGGTCAGGCGACCGGCCACGGCGCTGTATGCATTCTGCCGGCTGGCCGACGACGCGATTGACTGCCGCGACGGCGACCAGCAGGCACTGGCGCGACTGAATCAGCGGCTGGATGGCATTTATCGTGGCGAGCCGGAAGCGGTGTCGGCCGATCGCGCACTGGCCCGCGTGGTGCGCGAGTTCGACATACCGCAGCGATTGCCGGCCGCCCTGTTGGAGGGCTTTGCCTGGGATCTGCAGCAACGCCATTACGAAACCCTGTCCGACCTCAACGCCTACGCTGCGCGCGCCGCCGGCAGCGTCGGTGTCATGATGGCGATGATCATGGGAGCCCGGCATCCCAGCGCACTGGCCCGTGCCGGTGATCTGGGCGTGGCCATGCAACTGACCAACATCGCCCGCGATGTCGGTGAGGATGCCCGCAACGGCAGACTCTACCTGCCGCGCCAGTGGCTGCGCGAAGCCGGTCTGTCACCAGACGCGTTTCTCGCCAACCCCCAACACGGCCCGGCCATTGCCAGCGTCATCCAGCGCCTGCTGGACTCTGCAGAACAGCTTTACCAGCGCTCGCGCAGCGGCCTGGCCTACCTGCCTGCCGGTTGTCGTCCAGGCATCAATGCGGCACGTCTGATCTATGCCGAAATCGGTGCCGAACTGCGCCGCCTGCAGTACGATTCGATCAACCACCGGGCGGTGGTGCCCACCGCACGCAAGCTGCTGCTGCTGAGCCGCTCGGTGGCAGCGGGCATCCGCCAGCGCACCCGCGACATGACCCCGCCGCTGCAGGAAAACCGGTTTCTGGTCGAAGCCGTGACCACCGCGCTGACCCGCGGCAAGTCCTGATCTGAGATGTCGGGCATGCTGATAGAACTGCTGCTGGCTGGCAGCGTCGTTGCGCTGGCAGTGTGGGAGCTGGTGCGGGTTAACCGCACCATCAGACGCCGCCAGCAGGCAGACCAGGATCAGAAGTAAACTTGCTGGCACCCGGTGCCGCGAATGATTCGCTCGTATTCCTGCTGAGCAATGCTGCAGCCGGTCACCCATGGACATCGCTCAGATTGATAAGAGCGTGCCCGTAGGCGATCCATAGGCATATCACACCGCCAGAACTATGCTTATTGCAGCAGCGTGCTCGCACGGAACCCAACGGTAGATCTCGCTGCCAAACCAGCGCTCATTGTAGGAGCGTGCTCGCACGGAATCCAACGGTAGATCTCGCTGCCAAACCAGCGCTCATTGTAGGAGCGTGCTTGCACGCGAATCCAGCGCTTGATCAAGCAGCCAAAACAAAGCTGATTACAGGAGCATGCCGGCACGCGAACCAGATGAGCAGGGTGGCAAATGGCGACAATGATTGGCTCGCTGAAGCTCCGAGTGGAAATGCAACCGGCCACCCATGGACGCAGGTCATATCCGGGCAGTACACTGGTCACGCATTCCAACAGCAAGCAGCGCATGAGCAACAAGATCGGTCGCAACGAACCCTGCCCATGCGGCAGCGGGCGCAAGTACAAACAATGTCATGGCAAACCAGCAGCCGTCCACCCCATTGCCGGTGACACAGAGCAAGCCGTCAAGCGCTCGTTGAAATGGCTGGAAAAAATGCACCGCAAACCGTTCCAGCGCGAATTCGAAGACCTCTTATTGCGCAGATTCTGGCCTGAGAAGGATCAGGATCTGTCAGACATCTCTGAAGAACTCTGGGGCATGATCGAGATCAATATGCTCGAATGGCTGCTGGCACGCGGCGAGTTGTTGATCAACGATGAATACGTTGTGGTGCAGGATTTGCTGCTCGGCCCCGGCGGACCACGGCTGAGCGAGGCACAGCAAGACTATCTGCGCCAGTTCGAAAGTAATCCTTTGCGCTTGTATGCCATCACCGAATCACGACCGGGCGATGGACTTACCCTGATTGATGCCATCAAAGAAGGCGCCGAACCCCTGACGGTGCAGGAAAAAACTGGCAGCCAGACGTTGGCCGCTGGCGATTACCTGGCCTGCCGCATTGTGCGGGTCGATGATCATCTGGAGCTGACCGGTGCCATCTATCCGATCGGCAATATGTTCATTGGCGCTTTACTCGGGCTGGCTCCCGAAATGCTGCAGGCAGCGCGCAAAAAATTTCCACAACACGACCCTGAACTGATTTTTGAACAGTGGCTGGTTGAGCGCTGGTTCGAGCAACTGGTGGCTGCACCGTTAATGCCGCCGATCATGGACGTCTCCAGCGGCGAACCTGTGCTGCTGGTGACCGATCACTACCAGATCACCGATCGCGATGCACTGATGGCAGCATTGGACGCCAGTGATGAGATGGAGGAGACCGGTGAGTACAGCTGGGATTATCTGGAAGAACATGACGATGGCATGACGCGCTCGCGCCTGACGCTTAACTTCGCCAAACCCAAAGATCGTCATCCTGATCGTCTAAGCATGTTCTGCCGCACACTCAAACTGGCCGATGAAGGCCGCCCCTGGTTTGAACAACTGGCTGGCGACAGCGTGCGCCATCTGACCAGGGAACTGTCTGATCCCATCGGCAGCATCGGTGGTCCAGACAGCAGCCCACGGCAGCAAGCCATAAGCCCGGACATTGATGCGGATGACATGTCATCAATCATCACCGAGTTTATCCACAAGCAATACGCCAACTGGGCTGACGAACCCATTCCGGTGCTGCAAAACAAGACCCCGCGTGAAGCCATTAGCACCGCCAGTGGCATGGAACGCGTCAAAGGCCTGCTGCGCAGCTACCAGAGCGGAGAAAATGAAGCGGCCAGAGAACAGGGGCGTGAACCGGTTTCCTACCGGTTTTTATGGGACCAGCTTGGCCTGCCGCCGGATTGAACACGATCAGCTGCACACCGGGGACGACAACTGCTTTCTGATCACACAGCCAAAACAACGCTGCCTGCAGGCGCATGCCAGCACGCGAACAGATCGGTTGATCTCGCTACCAAAACAACGCTGATCGTAGGAGCGTGCTCGCACACGAACCGTACCGTCACATCACTGATCGGGCCAGTACGACAATCCGGCATGTAGGTCGGATAAGCGCAGCGCATCCGGAAACCTTCTGTATGCAGAGATTATTGGACAAATGCCAGCGGTGACGCTGGCGCTCCACAGCGTTGATTTCAGCAATATAGACACGAGCTGAAGCCACCACAGCAATCCTTTGCGGCCAACCCGAGAAAGCCGGTTGCACACAAGCGCATTTAAGTGCAGAATCATACAAGGCGCTTGCCGGTGGGATGATTCACCCGCTCAGGCGTCACAGACAGGGACAGCACTTCCAGGGGAGTCATGCAAGATCAGTCAGCAATCAGCAACAAGTCCGATAACGTCAGGACATCGCTTGCACCAGCATGAGGTTTGAGATGAGGATGTCTGCATTCGATACCGTCATCCAGGCGCTCCACCGCGCACAGGTTAGCTACCTGGTTGCTGGTGGTGTCGCTGTCAACGCGCATGGCTATATCCACTACACGCCCGGCATTGATCTGGCGATCGATGTAAAAGCTGACAACATACTTTTCGCAATTCAGGCACTTGCTACGATTGGCTATCACTCTGCTACACAGATTGACGCCGAGGCGCTCGCCGCCAGTAAAATGCACATGAGCGGGAAGCAGCCAGTCGCGGACTTGATCGGTTTTCAATGCGTTGACGATGAGTCGACTCACGTAAACCTGTTTGTGACTTCCGACATGGATTTCGCCCAGGAACATGCACAGGCTTTGCGTAGCGAAATTCTGCCAGATGTGGAAGTCTGCTTCATTTGCATCGCCACGTTAATCCGGCAGAAGCAAATCACCAATCGGCTCCGGGACCTGGACGCTATTCAGCACCTCCAGTGGCTGCAAGAGGATTACAGTCACATCGATGAAAATGACGAAGACTTCCTCTGGAGCATGACGAGCTTTGAAGGTGCCCGAAAAATGCAGCTCATACAGGCCAAGAAGCTTTCCGTGCGCCAGCGGCTTGAATGTCTTGATGATCTCAGGGAAGTATGCAAGCGACTTAGGAAAATGCGATGTACATCCAACAAGTACCGTGTTGGTGGTGATCAATGACTACGAAATGTCCTAGAGAGGCATCCTTCGAAGACTTCTTTGAGACCGCAACCGACGGGTTCACCCCCTACAGTTGGCAACTGCTGGTAGCAATGAATGGCTTGCCCGACGTGCTCCCTGTTCCAACGGGCCTCGGCAAGACGGAGGTTGCGTTGGCTTGGGCTTGGCGGTTGTTGGTAGACGAACAGCCCGAACCCCGTCACCTCGTGGTCTGTCTGCCGATGCGTAGTCTCGTGACCCAGACTGCGCAACGGCTGGCAAGTTACTTCGATGCGCTAAAGACAAGCAATCCGGAGCTTGAGGTTGGCGTTCATCAACTCATGGGCGGTGCAATCGAGGACGAATGGGTTGGCCAGCCTGACAAGCCCTGGGTTCTCGTGGGCACGCAGGATCAGCTTCTCTCGCGCGCACTCAATCGTGGCTACGCCATGAGCCGATTTGAGTGGCCGGTCCACTTCGGTTTTCTCAACAACGACTGCCGGTGGCTCATCGATGAGGTTCAGCTCATGGGGCCGGGACTCTGGACGACGTCACAGCTCGACTGGATGCGCAGAAGACGGTTCCCGCCGCTGAAGCCTTGCCTGACGACATGGATGAGCGCAACCGTCGGCACCTCGTTCCTCAGTACCACCGATCGAACACGGGATGGACTCGGCGAGCCGTCATCTGAGCAGATTGAATTCGAAGTGGAACTGAAAACCACCTTTGAGGCCGACACCGGGCTCGCATGGTGGCGAGATGCGAAAAGACCGGTGGCGTGGTGGCAGCCGGCCGTATCGGGCAGCACGACAGGCTCGAAGAAGCGAGGCTCCGCGAAATCGTCGAATGCGACGGTCACGCCGGATGCCATCGCCAACGACGTTGAGGAAAAGCATGTAAGCGGCACGCTCTCGCTTGTCATCTGCAACACCGTTGACATGGCGCGCGAGGTGTACCGCGCGTTAGCGCCGTCGTACAAGGTTCTGTTGACTTCGCGGTTCCGTCGTGAGGATCGCATGCGTCACGAGCAACGTCTGCTCGAGTTTGACGTCAACCGCAAGGCGGGCAACCTGCCCAATGGCGACCCTGGCCTCATTTGCGTGAGCACCCAGGTTATCGAAGCCGGCGTGAACATCTCGGCGCATCACCTCTGGACCGAGCTCGCGCCGTGGCCGTCGATGCTGCAGCGTCTCGGTCGTCTCAACCGAAAGGGAGACGACCAGGACGCAAGTGCGTGGGTCTGGGAGAGGCCCAAGCAGGCCGGCAACAAGAAGCTCGAACGAATCGGGCCTTACGAGATGGTAGACATTGCGCGCGCGAAGAAGCTCGTGGCGGCGTTTGCTTCTTTTTCGCAGGAGAGCCCCTTCGCGGAGGCCATCGCCGAGCTGACGAAGACCTGCGCAAAGGAACTCAAGGAAGCGCTTCAGCCCAAGCCAAGCGCTCTTCCGCGTGCACTCGACGTCCACGGGCTCTTTTCCACGGAGCGTGACGTGCACGGCGGCTTCACCGACGTCAGCGCCTTCGTGCGCGGCACCGACCCCGACCTCGACGCGACGGTCTTCTGGCGCGAGTGGTCGGGCGACTCTCCGCCGCGCGGTGAAGAACTCGACGGGCCCCTGCTGGAGCCCGCGAAGGAGGGCTGCCCCGTCTCCTTCGTTCGGGTTCAGAAGATGCTTGAGTCCAACAAAGGCAAGGCATGGCTGTGGGACGACGAGGCTGACCGCTGGGCGCGAGTGAACCACTGGGATATCCGTCCCGGTATGCTCTTGATGCTGAAGCGCGACGTCGGCGGCTACGACGGCACCGAAGGCTGGACGGGTGACAAGGCGAACGCACTCACCGAAGCGCCTCGCGCCGGACGCGGTGCCGCCTTGCGAGACGATGCCTGGACCGAGATCGGCTACTGGTCAAGACTCGAAGACCACCTCCAGGACGCGCGAGCCGAGGCCGAGACGCTCTGCGGGGCGCTTTCTGTGACTGGCGACGCGCGACAAGCGGTCGTCGAGGCTTCAGGGCATCACGATCTCGGCAAGGCGCACCCCCAGTGGCAGGCCGCATTGCCCGATCGCTCTGGCATCCCCGACGCGCTGCTCGCCAAGAGCCCGCGCGTCTTCGCCGCGGACGTGGTCGGCGACGACTCCGCTGTCCGGACGGCGTTCACGAACCTTCGCTCGCAGGCGCACGCGCTGCCGGATGAATCTCGCCGAAGGGGTCGCGAAGACGTCGTTCGTCTTCGGTGGGCCATCGACGAAAAACTCAGCGACGGCGAGTTGAAGACGCTGCGCAGTGTCGCAGGCGTGCGCTGGGCAGGACACCTCCAGTTTCGCCCCGGTCTGCGCCACGAGGTCGCCTCCGCTCTGGCGATGTGGAGGAACTACCGCGCCAGCGAGACCAAGCCGTACCCGGCGCTCGCGGTCTACCTGGCCGCCGCGCACCATGGGAAGGCGCGCACCGTCCTGCGCTCGACGACTGACGAGGGAAACGACGTGTTCGGCGTGCAACGCGATCAGGACAAGCTCGTGATCGGTGCCGACCAGTGGCCACTGGAATTCTCCATCGCAAAGGACGGTGCCGACGGTCGCTGGGAAGGTGACTCGTTCGTCTTGACCGGTCACGGCTGGACAGGCCTGGTCTCCGACTTGCTCGGCCCGTGGCGCCCCAAAGAGACAAGCGACGCCGGCGTTGTGCCGGAAACGGAGCCGCGTCAGCTTGGGCCGTTCGAGTTGGCGTACCTGGAGGCGCTCGTCCGCATCGCCGACTGGCGAGCGAGTGAACGACCGAGCAGGCGTGTCACTCCTGCCGACTTGGGAACACGACCATGACTACCAAAAGCCGCAGTATCGTCGTGCAGGGAACGACCGTCAGCATCGCAACACGCAACGAGCATGACTACATTTCGCTCTCGGATATGGTTCGCAACTTTGATGGTCAAGGCGCGCTCATCGAGCAGTGGCTGAAGAATAAGGATACTGTGATCTTTCTTGGGGTGTGGGAGCAGCTCAACAACCCAAGGTTTAATTCCCTCGAATTCGAGGGAATTAGAAACGAGGCCGGCCGTAACAGCTTCTTCTTGTCAGTGAAGAAATGGGCCACGAAAACAAGCGCGATCGGGATTTATGCCGCAGCAGGGCGTTATGGCGGTACGTATGCTCATCGGGACATCGCCTTCGAGTTCGGATCGTGGCTCAGCCCCGAGTTCAAGCTTTATCTCATCAAAGAATTCCAGCGCCTCAAGGACGACGAGGCAGCGCGCAGCTCCCGCGAGTGGAGCTTTCAGCGCACGCTGGCGAAGATAAACTACCGCATCCACACGGATGCGATTCAAGAGCACCTCATCCCGCCCACGCTCACCAAAGCCCAGACATCTTTCGTTTACGCCTCTGAAGCGGATCTGTTGAACGTCGCACTGTTCGGCAAGACCGCAGCCGAGTGGCGTAAGGAGAACTCGAAGCTGTCGGGCAACATGCGAGACCACGCCACGCTGGAGCAGCTCGTTGTGCTTTCGAACCTCGAAAGCCTCAACTCCGTGCTGATCCAACAGCGGCTGCCGGCAGCTGAGCGACTCGAACAGCTCAACGCCATTGCCATCGTGCAGATGCGCTCGCTGCTTTCATCGATGACGGTGCAACGCCTGGACGCCGGGCAGCAAGGTTCAAGCAGCCCCCGCCCGGGGCATGCGACGACCAAGAAGGGGAAGCGAAAATGATTGAAGTTCGGCTCTCTGCCCTCGCCCTGCCCGGTCTGACTCCCGACAGCCTCGGCAACTACCTCGCGTCGCTCGGTCTCTTGCGGGTGCTGTCTCGAAGATGGCCGAGCACGCGAATCGCGTGGCGAGACGAGGTGTTGCAGGTGGTCGGCGGACCGCAGACGCTCGATGAACTGCTCGACGAGTTGGTGCGGATCGCGAATACACAGGTCGACTCGGACTTCAGCAAGCGCGAGTGGACCCAGTATGACAAGGCGTGGTCTGACGCGCAAAAGAAAGGCACGAAGGCCAAGTCGGGGACTCCGCTAGCGCTGTGGCAAGCTGAGGCTCCGGAGAGCCAGATTCAATTCTTCGCTGCACATGCGGTCCCTCACGCGCGAGTGAGTTTCAACCCGCTCCTTGGCAGCGGAGGGAACGCGGGGCGTCGTGACTTTTCGGCTGGCTGGAAGCAAGCCGTCGATGCACTGACAGCTGCACCCAAGGTAGCTAAGGGCCGGGGAAAGAAAAAGCTGGCCCGAGACGGCAACGCGGTCGCCGCTCCTGATATCCGGCGAACCGAACTAAACGCCTTCCTCCTCGGGCAGCCGCTCACTTGGCTGCTTGACAAGCTTGCAGCAGGCTCCTGGTTTAGCGAAGCCACAAAACTGTACAACAGCGGCCAAGCCCCTGCACGCGAGGGGTATCTCTCGCCTTGGGCCATGGTGCTGGCGTGCGAAGGGCTGTCGATTCTCGCTGGTAGTGTTTCTCGGCGCCTCGGCGTTCGTGCGCGTGCCATCGGCGCGTTCCCCTTCGTCACCCAGCCGGTTGCTCCCGTGGCTGCTGGCGAGGCCGGTCGCATACTGGGCGAGATCTGGACGCCCCTCTGGGTTCGCCCAATGACCCTTGCTGAGGCGACAACTCTGTTCTCGCGTGGACGAGCGGAGATGCACGGGCGCGGCGCTGTGACGCCCTCTGCATTCGCGACGGCTATTCGACAGCGAGGAGTGGACGCCGGCGTCCGCGAGTTTCGTCGCTTTTCGCTAGGCAGAACGACAAGCGCCAACACATTCGAGCCCCGATTGGAGGCTCGCTTCTCTCTCGACATCGATCCTGAGTTGGCGAGCAGGGCAACCTCATCGACGCTTGAGCGCGTCACCGCCCTGATTGAGCAGCGCGGCTTCCCGCAGGACGGCAAGCGCTTCGTCGGACTCCGCGGTCCGATCGAATCAGCGCTCCTCGACGTCGCAGCGGAGCCGAATCGCTCCGAAGCGGGCATCGCGCTGCTAGACGCGATCGTTACTGCGCTGGATCGCATCGATCGCAACCGGAGTTTCCGAGCGGGCAAGAGCCGTTGGGAGCCGCTGCCGATTGAGTGGCTACCTTCGTTGTTCGCTGATGAACAGCCTGGCGTGGAGGCACGGCTTGCCTTGTCGCTCGTGTCAGCCTTTCCCGAGTCGCTGCCGTTTGCGGCCTTTCGCTTCGGCGTGGAGTGGGCCCGCGCGCAGAACGGCAAGTACGAATATGATTGGAAGACCCAACCGAGACGGTTCGAACACGTTAAGGTAGCCCCAGCGCGTTGGGTATGGGGGCCGGGAAGACTTGCGCGTGTTCTCGGCGCGGTTCTCTCGCGTCAAATCCTCGAGGAGGCAAGACTGGACTCGAGCCAGAGCAAACGCCCCAGGGGCCGTGCGCCAATACCTGCAACGGTCTCGCACATTCGGCATTGGCTCGATGGGGATCTCGACGAGTCACTGTTCTCGGCATGGCTCTCGAGACTCGCCCTCTTCGACTGGAGAAGAGTTCCGCAAGTGGTGCGTGCGCTCGCCAACAGGGAGGACGGTGTGCCCCGAGCCGATGGCGAGCAGGCGTTGCTCGGGCTGCTCCAACCACTCATCGACCAGCGCTCATTGGTCATTCGAGACCATTCGCCAGACGACCTGCTGTCGGATGAGACGGGCGCTCGAACGACGAAGTCGGCGCGCTCGCTCGTTGCATTGATCCGCGCGGGAAACCTTGACGCCGCGCTACGGCTCGCACGCAGTCGCTACGCGATGGCCGGTGCGCGGCTTGCGACGTTCGACGCGAGTTTCGCCACGCATGACCCTGACCGCCTTGTTGCGGCCCTGCTGTTCACCATCCAGGACCGCGATCGGGCGGCCTTGTTCAATCGCTGGCTTCGCCCTCGACGCCGGCCACAAAGAGGAGAAGCACATGTCTGAAGCAGCTAAGAAGAGTCCCCCGATGAAGCTCACGCCCGCCAATGTTCTGAAGGGTGAGTCGCCGCTCGTCCTGACCGCGACACTTGAGCCGATCGCCGGCGACCGGTTCCAGCCTGCCGGGTTCCCCGAGATCGGCCACGTCATCTACAAGGCGCCACGCAAGGACGGCAGCACCGAGAATGTCTGCATCGTCGACAGCGCGGCAAGCATGGCCAACCACCTCGAGACGGTCTGCCAGCGCGGCGCTCACGATCTCGACTTGGTCGATGACCTCGATGGAATGCCCTTCATCCGCTGTGTAACCGGCGACCTCGCCGACGGCAAATTGCCAAATGACAAGCGCGAGGTGGTTGTCACGAGCCTTACCGAGGGCCACCGCATCGCGTCGTCCTATTTCCTGGATGGCGCTGTGCTGAATAACGATGGCGCAACGGGGGGCGGTAAGTTCGATGCCGAACTTCTCAACAAGTTCGGCATCGTTTTGCCCGGGAGCCCGAAGGCACACCCGCCACCCGACAAGTGGTGGAACGTCTTCAAGACCATTTTCGAGGTCGATCCGAACTCACTCGTTCACGGGGTACTCTTCCCGAAGTGGCAGATCAAGATCCCGCGCGCCCTGACGGCACACCTCGAAGCCTTCGGTGCTGGCCGCGTGGACCGCTCCGGCGTGAAGTTCGACCGGTTGGGAAAGACGACCTCCGGCCAGCCGATCTTCGCAGTTGATGACGCCACTGCGGAGTCGATTCGCGCGACGTTTGTTCTCGACGTTGGCCTGATCCGCTCATTTGGGCGCAAAAAAGACGAGAGCACGGTCGGTCTCTCGGAGAACCAGCAGGAGTTTCTCGTCGCGCTTGCGCTTTGGAAGATTCAGAAGCTTCTTGAGTCGCCGTTCCGCTTTCGGTCCGGTTGTCACCTGCGGTGCACCGCCCTCAAGAGCTACGAGCAGGAGGTGTCACTCGAGGTCGACATTATGACCGCGATCTCGGTTGCTGACTTCGGCAAGCCGGCGGGCACCGACGTGTTCTGGACGCGCGAGGGATTGTATCGGGAAGGGAAGCCCGAAGGATGAAACTTGTTCTTCGACAAGAGTTTCCGCTGGGCCGCTTCCACGCCACGCCGTGGCGCGCGAACCCGTATGACGACCCACACGGCGAGTGGCCTCCCAGTCCCTGGCGATTGGTTCGCGCGGTGACCGCACGCTGGTATCAATGGGCTCGCGAGGTGGGAGGAGTGCCGGACATTGCGAAGCTCGAACAACTGCAGTCCGCGTTGTGCAACAGTGCGTATGCGTTCCATCTTCCACCGGATGCACGCAAGGGAAGCCCACTCAGGCAGTACCACCCGACCGATTTCGGTTGGAATCCAAAGGCTGCACAGAAGCCTGGCATCCGCAGCTACGGCACAAGCCTCGTGCAGGACAACTACTGGTGCGTTCCAACGGAGTCGCCGGTGTGGTGGTTCATCGAGGGCGACGACTGGACCGATGACCTGCGCGCACTGCTCGCGCAATGCCTCGATCGCATGACGTACTTCGGACGCGCCGAGACGTTCACGCGCATTGGTGTCGTGGAATCGGCCGACGACATCCCAGCGCCCAACTGCGAGCTGGCAGACAAGCGGGTAGGCGGTGCTGCCCCCGTGCTATCGCCCCTCAAGGAGGCGACGCGCGACGACATTGAGCGCACGACCGACAATCCCGAAGCTGTGAAGCGAGCCGTCCCTCCCGGCGCGCAGTGGCTCTACGCGGTTCGACCTCCGCGACCCGCATCCCGTGAGCGAAGGCGTGCGCCGGTGCATCGGTTCGATTGCCACCTGATGCAGTTTGCGATTGGGTGGAATGTCGCGCCAGATCCGCGCGCGGTCGTGCGACTCACATCAAGGTTCCGAGGCACCGTACTCCGCCATCTTCTGCGGTTCAAGACGGGTGACGATTCGGCGACCTGGACGCGGTCGGGTCACAATATACGGGAGGCGGTCGCGGATATGATCGGAAAAGATTCGAATGGCAAGCCGCTGAAAGGACATCGTCACACCGAGTTCCTTGCGTGGTGCGAAAACGATCAGCCGACGCGACTTCTTGTCTGGCGAGGCTCACGGCCGTTCGATGCCGACGAGCAGGAGGCCATTTTGCTCGGAGCTGCGCGAGACTTGTCGTGGGCGGCAGCTGGGCCTGACATCGACGAGTGGAAGGTGCGCCTTGTGCCACTTGATCGACGCGTGCCACCGCCGCCCGGATTCGATGATAACCCTGCGACCACGTGGGAATCCGTAACGCCGTATGTGCCCCCCCGGCATAGATTCCGTCGCGGTAAGGAACGGAAAGGGGAATCGATCGTTGATCAGATCCGTCGCGAGCTTGTGCGAAGCGGAATCGAGCAGAACGTCACCGTCGATCTTGTTGGATCTCCCCAGTGGTTATCAGTGCATGTTCCTCGACGGGTGGCAATAAGGCGCGCATCGATCGGTGATCGTCTAGGGCAGAGGGTCCGACTGCGGTTCTCAGGGCCCGTGGTCGGCCCCATCCGATTGGGCCATTCAAGCAGCTTTGGCTTAGGTCTGTTTCGACCCGCGAGAGAGTTGGATCATCAGTGATGAATCGCGCTGCGCTTCAGCCGCTATGCCCCATCATACATCCGCGATGGTCGGGTTAGCCGCCACCACAGCAAACTTCATCATTGTGGGCAAACCCCTTCCACGTGTTGAGGACACACTGCGTATCGGTGAACTGATGCGCATGGCTGTCATGAGTCGGGCCAAGCACATCTGCGGTGAAGACAGCATCCCTTCAATATTCTCAGGCCACGGCATGCCCCACGGCAACCGTCACGGCCATGCCTTTTATCTGCCCTGGGACAGTCACCATGATGGCCGCATCGACCGGGTAATGGTGCATGTTCCTGATGGCATGCAGGCACAAGCGCAGCGTGTCGTGGAAAGCGTCAACAGGCTATGGCGTCGCGATGGCGGTGAATGGCAATTGGTGCTGGAAAGCATTGGTGGCCCACATAGCAACAATGCCCTCACCCAGCCCGGCAGGGTATGGGCGTCAGTAACGCCGTATCTGCATCCATGGCATTGCAAAAAGGGTTTCAGCGTGGAGGACCAAATCAGACGCGAGTGCATCGAGCGCGGTCTGCCGCAACCCATCAAATTGGCCAGGCGCGAAACCATCAAAGTGGGGAGAAATCGGTCACTACGACCGATCCACTTCAAGCGTTTTCGCACGCGGCGAGGTGTGCAACAGCCAGACCGCATCGGCAGTTTCTGGCAACTGGAATTCTCCAAAGATGTCGCAGGTCCGCTGGCGCTGGGCTTCGCCTGTCACTACGGATTGGGCATGTTTCGTCCAGTGGGCACCAATGAAAGCCAGTGCTGAATGTTGTTAACATACCGTCAGTCAAGACATGATGATGCACCATGCCAAAATCACGCAACAAGCGTAAAAACAGCAAACCGCGCAAGTCCTCAGCAGGCAGGAGTAAACCAGCGCCAAGCTCGCCGCCAACCAGGTCAGCGCAAGCAGTGGCAGAGACTCTGCTCCACGCACTTGAACCTGGTGCCAGCACACACACAGACGCTGAGCATCAGGCGCAGCAGCTGATTTACCATGCCTGGGAGATGGTGCATGCGCGTGATCGCGTGGAACTGGCGAAACAGGCGCTGGCACTGTGGTCCGATTGTGCCGATGCCTGGCTGATTCTTGCCGAGGATGAGGCGAATACACTGGCTCAGGCCTGCGAATGTTACCAGCAGGCTGTCGCAGCCGGCGAGCGTGCTCTGGGCAAGCAGGCATTTGTTGACGATGTCGGGCATTTCTGGGGCTTGCTTGCCACCCGTCCCTACATGCGCGCGCGCCAGGGTTTGGCGCGGCTGTTGAAAGAAATGGGTCGTACTGACGAAGCCGCTGGCCATTTGCGTGAGATGCTGAGATTGAACCCTGGCGACAATCAGGGTAACCGTTACCTGTTGCTGCATCTGCTGCTTGCAGCAGGGCACGATGATGAGACAGCCGTGCTGCTCGACGAGTATGCTGGAGATTGTCTTTCCGAGTGGGTGTATGGCCGGGCTCTGCTGGCATATCGGCAGCACGGTGTATCGGTGATGGCCGACCGGCTGTTGCAGGCAGCGCTGGAGTGCAATGCATTCGTTCCCGCATATCTATTGGGTCGGCGGCGGATACCCCGGGAATTGCCAGCGATGTTCGGCCCTGGCGACAACAACGAAGCAATCGCCTATGCGGCCGACTACAAACTCATCTGGAAGCAAACATCCGGTGCGCTGGAATGGCTTAAGTCAGGGCTAGGGAAGCAAACATCATGAGCAGCCCGGGCGGTCAGCCAATCTTGGTTGTTGTGGATGATTTTGGCTTATGGAAATTCGTCTACAACATCCCCAGCACTGCCTGAAGTTTTTGCTCGATAACGCTCATTTCGGGTTCATTCAGGGCCGCCAGCGGACCATCACCGAATCGACTGGCATCCAGCGTCTGAATCTTGTCGATCATCACCCAGGAGGGTTTGCGCAAGCGCTCACGCGGGCTAATTGCAACCCGCAGCATGTCCGCGCCCTGCCAGAGTTGCGATGTCAATGGCAACACGATCAGCGTGCCTGGCGACACCGTGGTCAGCCAGTCTGCCTGCATGATCAAACAGGGTCGCGCCTTACCGATTTCTTTGCCGCGCCATGGTTTAAAGCTGGCTACCCGGATTTCGCCCCTGCGCATCAGTCCCACCACTTGGCATCGGGATCCATGCCGGCGGCACGTTCTTCACGCTCGATGCTTTGCAGCCAGTCTTGCAGGCCATCTTCGGCTGTCTCGATCCCGGCACGGGCCGCGTCGGGGTTTGCATACAATGCGCGCGCAGCCTCACGCATGGCATCAATCATGCGTGCCTTCTGTTTGTAGGTCAGATATTCGCCAACGGCCTCGCGCACCAGGTCGGATCGGGTGCGCGCGGTAATGCGGGCTTCTTCGGCAAGCTCGCGCTCGATTTCGGGAGACAGGCGGATGCTGATGTTGGCCATTGATAGTGCCAGATGTAATACAAAACGTATTACAAATATACGACATGTGTTGGGACGAAGCAAATCCAAAATTGACCGGAGAGGTGTTTCTCGAAGGATCAATCCGAGCGCATCCAGGTTTGTGCACAGGGGCTGATCTTGCAGGAGCATGGCGGGGTACACTACCAATGCGACGAAGGCATAATTGATTTTGCCGCGTCCAAGGAACGGCTCAGGGTGGTGTTTGATACATTGATTCTGGCAAGGTGAACACCGATTCTGGTAAATCGGCAAAAATGTTCACGTTGAATCAGAATGGGTGTTCACGATAATCCAGAATCAGCGCTCACCTTCGGCCAGTATGTGTGTTCACAATGGGCCGGAATATCCACTTACCGAAAGTTTTTAGCATTCTTCACTTGAACAGACCTCAAACCCGTCGCACCGGCCCAGGATACTGCGCCACAAGCTCATCGGGGGTCAGCAGCAGTGCGCCTTCTGCTTCGGCCTGGGCGAGGAGTATGCGGTCGAAGGGATCTTTGTGAATGGGTGGCAGATGGGTGGTGGCAATGGCGTGCTGGCTGGTGACGACCAGCTCGGAATAGCCGCTGCCCAGAAGCGCGCGCCGGAAAACATGCGGGTTGACTCTGAAGTCGCGACGCCCCAGACCATGCTTGATGGAGATCTCCCACAGACTGGCGGCGCTGAACCAAAGCTCATTGCGCGCATCCGCAATCATGCTGCGAGCTTCCGGGGACAGTCGTTCCGGCGTGCCACCAGCCCACAGCAGCAAGTGGGTGTCAAGCAGCAGGATCATCCGTAGCTCCGAAGCTTGCAGCGATCTCTGCCTCACCCATGCGATCAAAATCGTCCGGCACCTCGATTTCACCGGTCAAAAAGCCAAGCCGACGGGCCGGCTCCTGCTCCGCGCTGGTCACGGCGATAACTTTGGCTATGGGCTGACCGGCCCTGGCGATGATGAATGACTCACCGCGACTGACCTGCTGCAGCAATCTGGATAGGTGGGTCTTGGCTTCGTGGATATTGACAATTTCCATGTTCTGATGCCCAGTTGGTTTAACGGACTTAGTTTATACGCTCTCTGGTCATTGTCAATGATTTTGACTCATGTCATATGGTCAATGCATGGCTTTAGTCATGCCTGGTGAGGTCATAAAAATCACATTGAGATGGGGTACACTAGCCCGCATTATTCATGAAACCGACTACTGCGATGCCGCCAATACCCGCATCTGCGGCGTTTCGCTCGGTCACGAATCCTCAACGTACTGTCAAGTACGCCTGCGGTTCGTTC
>Ga0180009_10000749_pt1 | contig 42519 bp, 35 predicted proteins | sample OS_PC_MetaG_FD_123537 | JGI IMG/M metagenome (GOLD analysis project Ga0180009, IMG submission 123537) | Groundwater microbial communities from the Aspo Hard Rock Laboratory (HRL) deep subsurface site, Sweden - OS_PC_MetaG | ecosystem: Environmental > Aquatic > Deep subsurface > Groundwater...
AATCTTCAGGTTTTCAACCACACCGGCCTGCCCCGAAAAGTGATTAAAATGCTCAGGCCGCAGAGTCTTTTCAATCTCTTTGTCACCTTTGGTGAGGTTCGATCCGGTAGCGTCCAGAATTTCGTTTATCATAACAACTTCTTTTTGCACAAAAGTAGCCGAAAAAAGCGAATACACTGAGGTCGCCCGACATCTAAAAACGTATAACAAGAGCCTGTGAGGAAGCGTTTTTTTAGCAATAACACCAAAATGGCTTAATACACTTGCATATGAAAGATTTTTAAGTAAATTAGCACCATGACAAAATACTAGTTCGTCATGAAGAAATTTATAAAAATATTAGGGTCATGAATACGCTGTTAGTTGCTTTTGATTTTTCGAAAAATGCGCTTCACGCGCTTGAATATGCGCTTGTTTATGCTCAAAAACTGGAGGCTGCACTACACCTTATCTGGGTTGATACCACAAGTGTTGGTGAGCTAACCACCGACACCATCGCCGGTGATTTGCGCATCGAATCGAAAACCTCCATCGATGAAGTGGTCAGAAAATATCAGGATCAGACTCCACAGGGAAAAATCCATGTTATCCTGCGCAGGGGAAAAGTGTATCAGGAAGTGGCCAAAGCCGCACGTCACATTGAAGCAGATATCATTTTTGCAGGTACACACGGCGTTTCCGGATACGAGCAATATTGGATTGGAAGTAATGCTTACCGGATTGTAGCTCAGGCTCCATGCCCGATAATCACGGTTAACAGTCATTACCAAATCCATCCGCATATTAAAAACATCCTGCTTCCTTTAGATAACACACTGGAAACCAAAGAGAAACTACCAATGGTAGCCGAGTTGGCCCGAAAATTTGATGCCACCATCCACCTGTTGGAAGTGTACAATACGCCAATAAATTTGATCAGAAAGCGGATAGCACGATTCAGTGAAGAAGCAACCCGGTGTTTATTAGAGAAAAAAGTATCGTTCGTGACCGAAAAAATTGAAGCCGATAACGTGGCAGCCTCCATTTTACGCTACATCGAAGAAAACAACATGGATCTTATTTCGATCATGACAGATCAGGGAACTACATCGGCTAACAAATTTTTAGGAGCTTATTCACAACAGTTAATCAATAATTCAGTTATTCCTGTATTAAGCGTACGGGCAAAAGAAAGTCAGTAAAATATTAGAAAAATGAAACCTCTGTTTGTAGTAGTAATCATGATCGCCGTTTTTTTGTCGGGCAGTCCGGCCTTGGCACAAACCGATGATGTGGAGATTATCACCTCCCCCACGCCTGACAGCTTGTTGGCGTTGCATGTGGCCTACAACAAATTATTTCCGGTGTATCCGGGATACCGCATTCAGCTGTTTATGGAGTCAGGGAATAATGCCTTGACAGAGGCCGAAGAGCTGATAATAAAATTTAACGAGTTATACCCGGAAACGGGCACTTATATCACATTTCGCGAGCCATATTACAGGGTACGGGTAGGCGATTTCAGAACCCGCCTGGAGGCCGAAAAGTTTCTATCACAGATATCCAGAAAATACCCGAGTGCATGGGTTATTCAGGATGATGTGAGTTTTCCGGAATTGTTAATACCACAAAAATCCAACGATTATGAGTAAGATTATTGTAGTGGGCATCGATTTCTCCGACTGTTCCATAAACGCCCTCGAGCATGCCATCAGCATTGCCAGGAACGCAAAAGCCGGAGTAAGAATGGTTTGGGTGAATCACCTCGATTATTCAAAAGAAATTTTCGCAACCGAGCCCGACAACGTAGTTGCCGAGGCCACTGAAAGATTTAACGAGCTGGTTAAAACCTATCGTTACCATCTGGGAGAACAGAAAATCGACTATGTTCTGCGCAAAGGAAAAGTGTACCGCGAAATCTGTAATGCCGCAGCAGAAGTGAAGGCGTTTTTGATTGTAATCGGTACGCACGGATCTTCAGGATTTGAAGAGTTTTGGATTGGCAGCAACGCTAACCGCATCGTGAGTAGCAGTAAAATCCCTATCATCACCATTCGCGGTGGTGTGGATATTCACACCGATCTAAAGCGTATTGTAGTTCCATTAGACAGCACAATTTGTACCCGCGAAAAGCTGCCTATGGCTGCACTGCTGGCCAAGTATTTTCACTCCGAAATTCATTTGCTCGGACTCTTTACTACCCAGGCCGACGATCTGCGCTACCGCATAAAAAACTATGTGGCACAAGCAGAAGAATACCTGAAAGAAAATGAGATCAGATACAAAATCGCCTACTTGGAAGCTGACAACATCACCGACGAAACACTGAAATATGCCGAAAGCATAAAAGCAAATCTGATTGCTATTATGACTGAACAGGAGATTTCAATTACCAATTTATTACTCGGCCCTTATGCTCTGCAAATGGTAAACCATTCGCCGATTCCTGTACTGAGCATTCATCCGGAAAAACCCTAAGAATAAACCCTTTGCGTGTTTTTTGCATAAAGTTTAAGATTTGTAATAGCAACAACTGATAACTATGGAAATACCTATTCTAACGGATATTGTAATCATTTTAGGGTTATCTGTTTTTATCATTTTACTGTTTCAACGACTCAAACTACCAGTGATATTGGGGTTTCTTATCACAGGTATTATCGTTGGTCCGCATGGGCTAAACTTAATTAAAGCAGTCCACGAGGTAGAGCTACTGGCCGAAATCGGGATAATTTTCCTTTTGTTTTTAATCGGCATTGAATTCTCATTAAAAGGTCTGGCGTCCGTAAAGAAAACAGTGCTAATGGGCGGAATGCTTCAGGTAGGTGGAACTATCGGATTGGTAACGCTTATCGCCTATTTGTTCGGGCTTTCTATTCAATCGGCTGTTTTTCTGGGATTTTTGATCTCATTGAGTAGCACGGCCATTGTTTTAAAAATGCTACAGGAAAAAGGAGAGCTCACCTCGCCTCATGGCCGGGTTTCGGTTGCTATATTAATATTTCAGGACATCATCGTGGTGGTGATGATCTTATTGATTCCCATTTTAGCCGGACAGTCGGAAAACCCGCTGATGACCATGTTGTGGATGTTGATAAAAGTGGTTGGCGTTATTGTCGCTATTTTTCTGCTTTCCAAATACATCGTTCCGGTAATTTTCAGGCTTGTTATAAAAGCCAAAAGTCGCGAACTTTTTGTGTTAATGGTTATTTTGTTGTGTTTTGCCACGGCGTGGTTAACCTCAGCTATCGGACTTTCGCTTGCTTTGGGGGCATTTTTTGCCGGTCTGATTATTTCCGAATCAGATTACAACCACCAGGCCACCGCCAACATTCTTCCTTTTAGAGAAATCTTCATTAGTTTTTTCTTCGTTTCGGTGGGCATGTTGCTCGACTTTTCATTTTTTGTAGAGCATATTTTAATGATACATCTGGCTACGCTGGGAGTAATTGTTTTAAAAATATTGATCATTGGCCTGACGGTCTTGGCATTAAGGTATCCGCCACGAACCATTTTTTTAACCTCATTAGCCATTTTTCAAGTTGGCGAATTTGCCTTTTTGCTCGCCTCCAACGGCATGCAATATCAACTGTTGACGCAGGAAGTGTACCAGTTTTTTCTGGCCATTTCAATTATTTCCATGGGAGCCACCCCTTTCATTATTAATATTGCCCCGCGGTTAACCAAATACCTACTTCAGACCGGACTTCCTGAACCGGTTAAAAACCGATTAAACACCCTCACCCGATCGAGAGCCGAAAAAACCAAAATAATTGAATCGGCGTTTCATGATCACATCATCATTGTGGGCTATGGTATGAATGGCGAGAATGTAGCCAAGGCCGCTCGCAGAGCAAGCATTCCTTACGTAATAGTAGAAATAGATCCGGAAGCCATGCAAAAAGCCAAAGCCGCTGGTGAGCCTATTGTGTTTGGTGATGCAACAAGCGATGTTATTTTAAAGCATGTCCATGTGCAGGAAGCCCGCGTTGTGGTGGTTGCCATTTCGGCGCATGAGGCTACCCGACAGATTGTTCAAAATGTAAGGATGTTTACCGGGACAGCCTATATTATTGTAAGAACCAGGTATTTAAGGGAGGTGGATGAGCTAACCAAACTTGGCGCTGATGAGGTAATTCCGGAAGAATTTGAAACCTCGATCGAGATATTTTCCCACGTACTTAAAAAATACCTCGTGGCTCAGGATGAGATCGACAGCTTTATTTGTGAGATCCGAAACCGGAATTATGAAATGTTGCGCAACTTACCTTCAGCCATAAACCTTATGGATGGTACGCGTATTCAAATACCTTATATGGAAATAGTTACACTTCCGGTGAAACAAGGTAACAATAAAATTGTTGGAAAAACCATTTCAAATTCAGAAATACGGGCGCAGTTCAATACCACCATCCTGGCAATAAAGCGAGACGAAAATTTTATAACCGAGATTAATCCGGAAGAAAAAATTCTGCAAGACGATATCCTCTATCTTTTCGGAAGCCCCGAAAATATCATCAAGCTCAATAAACACCTCAAAATATAATACTTCGGTCTTTTAATTCAGTACCGGACTTTCCTCCACCTGAATTACATTTTTGTTGGATTCATGGTAGATAAATGCAACAATATGACAATTTTTAGGAATCCATTCTTCTTTAAACTCTAACGTGTATTCTTTAACGAATACATCGCCATTGCTAACCGTATTACCGCCATTTACCGACTCTCCCCAATTTCCATTCAGGGTAGTGCGTAACATGTGCATGTGTACATAATTTTCTTCAACAGGCGTTTGTCCGGCATCCGGATTATTATTCTTTTGTGCAGAAACAATGCTATCCTGTGTTAAACAAACCAAGAGCTGAATGTTTCCTTCCATCGATTCCAGGAAAGTGGTAGTAACCTTGGTCGTTAGCTTTTTTGTGGAACTATTGAATTCATTCTTAATCAACATTTTGGCTTCAGCAGGTTGCTGTAACAAAGGCGCGATAGCCGTTCCCCAGTTTCCGGGTGAAATGACGTAGTTATCGTTTATTGGAATGCGGTTGACCAAGCCATTTGGATTACCCTGAGCTCCATTTCCAAAAAAAGTATCCCATGTGTTGCCGGCTTCAGTTCTGTAATCACTTGAAAACAAAGGATCAGAAGTAGGTTGAGCAAAATATCCGGCATGAACAGCCATTATCACCACGCGATCACAAAAATCATCCTGCAATGTATGAGCGAGTAAAGCAGCTGTTGGACAATTTACACATTGATGACCTGTGTAGTCCTCGAGTAAAACCTTTTTGTCACCACTACAGTAATCTACATTTTCGATATAGGGAGGATCTACTTTTTCGCAGCTGTTAAAAACAACCACTGCAGCCAGTACCAGAAGTAATAAATATCTTATTTTCATGTCTTTATACATTAAAAATTACTTGATAAAGTGATTGAAAACCCGTTGGAAGCAGGCACTTGACGACATACGCCACCTACACAAACAACCCCTTCGCGCTGACGGCCATAAGTAACCGAAACCCGTGTGGTTTTGTAGGTGTATCCAAATGATCCGGTGTAATAATGAAGTCGGTCCTCCGCAATGTCGTTTCCGTAGTTGTACTGGTCGGCAATGGAGAAAAACCAATGAGGAGAGATGGTGTACTCAAACATCAGCGCAGCCCAGTCTTGTTTGTCTTCTTTAGTCCATAAGCCCTGCAACTCCACCCTTAATGCCTTTTTCGAGGTAAATTTGTAAGTCATGTCAATAACACCGATATGGGCAAAAACATTCGGTTCGCCAGTATGCCCCAGCACTACATCCTGGTTGTACTGCTGGTTGATATAAGTATAAATACCTTTCAGATTTTTACTGAATTTCTTATCAATTTTAACTGTTAGATCGCGGTTAAAAATGGTTTTTCCAAACTTGAAGAACTCGCTGGTATAACCAAGCGTACCGTTTTGATTTATTCCTGTTGTATCGTTTACCTTCTGTCGGTCGATATCGTTTATTTGCGAGTAATTGATTTCAATTCCGGTACCATACTTTCCGCCGAGCCACGTTTTCTTTGGGATTTTATAGTTCACCTGAACCTGAAATCCAATTTCGCCATTAGGTTGAGTAGCATAAGGATACATGGCAGCCAACATGTAGGTATGATCTTCGGTAAGTGCGGGTAAATAGTTTATATCGAGCGCGTTGCCTGTTACAGCCTGATCGCTTTTATAACTCATGTTATCATATCTTTTAAACATCGCGAAAACGCCCAGACCTGTTGTTGAATAACTCCCTGTAAAAATAAAACCCTGTCCATCCTTGTAAATGTAGTTGTTAACTGCCGAAGGATCATTAATTTTATACGCATACTCAGAGGTAAAGTTAAATTTCCCGATACCTATATTAAAACGTCCGGCAAAAGCTCCAACATTTTTAGGCATTTTATAAAACGGATTGTTATCAGCCTGGTATTTACTTACGGCGCTACCACCAAGCGTTAGTTGAAGTTTGGCATCTGACATAAACTTAAAAACGTCATTGAAGTTAAGTTCAGCATCGACACCCTTTACCACTCCGCGACCATTTTTTTCCCATTTACTCCAGTAGTACCGCTGTGTACCATAAACGCCTTTAAAAATGAGTCCTTTCACCGGTTCAGCCACTACACGCACTCCATTAATGGAATTATCATAGCCCAACGACCATTCCTGATAGGTACGTAACACCAGACCATTACCAAACTGTTCATAAAAATTACCAACAGTAAAGCTATATTTCTCGGTATTATATGTCGCCCACAGGTAAGGAAACCCCTGCCCTTCGAGCTGCGTATCAAAGCCGGCAATTGGAGGCAAATAGGCTTCGTAGCGGAATCCGGCCGAAAAATTATCGAGCGTATAGATAATATCTGCGAAAGCATTAAAACCGAAATTATTGCCATTAATCGTTGAATCGGTTATGCCCAACGCATTATCCGGTTGATAAAACATAACATCCGTTTCGAAACTCCCGTGCACTTCAGATCTTTTTAAAAAATCCTGGGCGTGGAGGGCGGTGGCCATAAAATAAAGCACTGCCGAAATAAATACAATTTTTTTCATAAATCAGATTGGTTAGTGTTGATAAACCATGCGTTAGATGCTATTCGTTAGGATCTTCGCCCGCAGCAATTTTCTGAAGGATTTCAAAGATTTCATCTTCCAACCCTTCGTAATATGAAGTATGCTGGTAAACCACTTCTCCGTTACCATTAAGGATGAAAGTGTGTGGAATCATGTTAACACTCATGGCGCGTTTAAAATCACTGTTGGGGTCGAGTAACATTTCCATTGTCCATCCTTTGCCGCTTACAAAAGGCAATACCTTAGCCGTTGAGCGGGCATCATCAATTGATACGGCATATATTTTTACGCCTGTTTCTTCAACCCATTCAGTATAGTTTTCGTTATAGGCGTCCATTTCTAATTTACACGGTTTACACCACAACGCCCAAAAACTGATGATGATTGGCTTGCCATCGTTACTAATGTCCTGGGTATTAAACGAATTTCCATCGATATTCTTGATGGTTACCGACGGGATTTTAGCACCGGGGTTCACTTCCTGAGCCATTGCGGCCATTCCAAACACGACCAAAAAGGTCAATAAAAAGAGTTTTTTCATTTATTTTATGTTACTTAATTTTCTTCCTATCAGACAACCTGAGCAAAAATAATGTTGCTTATCAGGCATCAAACAATGTAAACCTCGAGCAACTTGAGTGACGCCGAAGCCGGAATAAAGTCTATTCTGCTGATAATAGCGGGTACAAGCACCGCTTCACCGGCTTTAATTGACAACTGTTCTTCACCCCATTGCAGAAGTCCGTTTCCCTCTACTCCTATGTAAACGACAAAGGAATCCATCAGTTCGAGATTTTTTTCCATTGGTTGATCAATCTGCACTTTGTTGACAGTAAACTGTGGGCAACTTAAAACAGAAGCCGTTCCGTTGCTGATGGTATGATAATTTGTTTTGTAATGGTCAACAGGAGAGAAATCGATCGCTTCGAGGGCTTCATCGGTATGTAATTGACGGGCATTGCCCTGAGCATCCTTTCTATCCCAGTCGTAAATGCGGTACGTGGTATCAGAAGTTTGTTGAATTTCCGCTAGCAGTGTTCCCGGACCAATTGCATGGACGCGCCCGGCAGGCATAAAAAACACATCTTCTACCTGTACGTTTTCAACATTAAGAATCTGCTTCAGTGTTCCATTTTTCAGATGATTTAGATAACTTGCAGCATCAACCGGCTGATTAAAACCACTGATAAGTTGAGCCCCGGGCTGCGCACCCAGGATGTACCACATTTCTGTTTTTCCTTTTCCAATATTTCGTTTCGCAGCCAGTTCATCATCGGGATGTACCTGAATTGAAAGCCAATCGGCTGCGTCGATAAACTTGATTAATAGGGGGAACTCGTTCCCAAACTGTTCAAAGTTCTCCTCGCCGACCAAATCACCCATGTATATCTCTACCAACTCGTTTAGTTCATTTCCGGCTAAAAAACCGTTTTTAACAAGAGTCTGGTTGCCGTCAACACCTGAAATCACCCACGCTTCACCACAGTTTGGAAGATCACCGTAGTCCATACCCAAGGTGGTTTTAAGCTGTTGTCCACCCCATATTTTTTCCATAAACAATGGCTGAAATTTCAACGGATATAGTTCATTCATTTCAAAAGGATTTTCAGCAAAAATAGTGAAAACCGTATTAACGGTAAAAGGATGTGTGGATGCAGCAAAGAAGCTATCTATTTAACTCAGTATTAGCCCTATCATTAAATATTATCGTTTGCCGACGAATAGATTCTTCATGCATCAGGCTTAGCAGTTGTTTTAAAAAAGCCTCCTCCAAACCGAGGTGAGTACCAATCGAAAGGCGATCTTCGATAATGCCTGCCCAGCGTTTCATTTGAAGAATTGTGATGTCATTTTTGTTTTTATACTCTCCTATTTCATCAATAATTTCCATGCGCTTAGCTAAAATCTGAAGCAATTCACCATCCAGCTTATCTATTTCCGTCCTCAGCTCTTCGAGTTTATTTTCGAAATCGATGCTGCCACGTTTTTCACGGATAACCAGTTGGTTAATCATATTCATCAAGGCAGCAGGGGTAATTTGTTGTGCGGCATCCGTTAGCGCTCTTTCCGGATCAAAATGACTCTCAATCATCAGGCCATCCATCTCCAAATCGAGTGCTTTTTGCGCTATGACCTCGAGTAAGTCGCGCCGACCGCAGATATGGCTTGGATCAACAATAATGGGCAGTTCGGGGATAAGCCGTTTCAATTCGATGGGAATTTCCCACATGGGTGCATTGCGGTAAATTGATTTCTCAAAATAATGAAACCCACGATGAATGGCTACTATTTTATGCAACCCCATGGCGTAAATTCGCTCTATTGCTCCTAACCAGAGTTTTATGTCGGGTGAAATCGGATTTTTAACCATTATAGGGATATCCACCCCCCTAAGCGCATCGGCAATGGCCTGAACCGAGAAAGGATTCACTACGGTGCGGGCACCGAGCCACAGCATATCTACTTCATGTTTCAGAGCTTGTTCCACATGCAAGGCATCAGCCACTTCAACAGCCGTTTTCAGTCCTGTTTCTCTTTTAACCAGCGAAAGCCAGGGAAGACCTTTTTCTCCGACCCCGCTAAACTCACCCGGTCGGGTTCTGGGCTTCCACAAACCGGCTCTAAACACCTTTACCTGTGGTATTTCAGCTATTCTTCGGGCTGTTTCCAACATTTGGATTTCACTTTCGGCACTGCATGGTCCGGCAATTACCAAAGGCTTGCCCTGGGTATCAATCCAATCGGAAAGTGGAATAATGTGCAAATCAGTACTCATGGGGCAAAAATAAAGATTTTATACAGGTGAAATTCTCTTTTTAATAAGGTGGAGCAAGCATTAACTAAACACAGCTAACACAGATTGAATTCTTTATTTTTTCCGTGTAGTCGTGCTTAAAACAACGATCAGGATGATTAGCAGCGTAAGCAAGCTACTTAAAAATGTTCGGTATAAGGTTTGACCGAAGTGTTGAAAACTGAAGGATTCGAGCAAAAACAAGGCCAGATGCTGTATGAAAATAAGCACCAAAGCATACCTAATAAAGCCGGATATTCCAAGTTTGACCAATCCTGGAGCTTCGCCAGTTGAGAACTCGAGATTTCGGAAAAATAACCGAAGTACACCAGGACGCGCAAAAGCCATTAAAACAGTAGCTCCGGCATGCAAACCGGGCGTGTTTAAAAAAATGTCAATTGTAAGGCCTGTGAAAAAACCTAAAAGCAACAACAAGCTTTTGTTAATCGTTTCGGGCAACAAAAGAATAAACAACACATACACAGCAGGAGTCAGATAACCGCCCAGATCCATATTGTTGAAAACAAGCACCTGCAGCAGTGTGAGCAGAATAAACCGAAGGAAGTTGATGAATAGTGTGTGGTTCATTGTTCACTTATTTGTAATAACAACGTATCGAGCTCATTGGCCTGATAATTTTCAATTAAATATACCTGTTTTAAGCTGTTAAAGTCGGTAGAAAACCTGATAACAGCCGACCCCAGATGCTCGCCTGTCATCTTCGTGTGCTCTTCCACAAAGCCAATTAAAATATCTTTCGGAAAAATAAGTGAGTTTCCGCTGGTAACAATGCTGTCGTTTATTTCGAGCTGTAAATGAGAAGGTATATCCGTAATTGTTCCAAAGCGATAATCAGGCTGATCCCATTTTACATTCACCAACTGGTCATTCTTTTTTACGCGTCCGCTAATGTGGGCATTGTGGTGAAGTAACGACATTATTACGGCATAATTATTCGAAACGCCAATTACGATACCAGCTACTCCATCTGGCGAAACGACACCCATTTCTTTTTGTACTCCCTGCTTTTGGCCTTTGTTAACAATAATCAGGTTGTTTCGGTGCGAAACGCTGTTGCTTACCACCGAAGCAGGAATAAAACGAAATAGTGAATCAGCTTTGAGGGTAGTTGTGTCCGGATCAAACAAATGAGCAGAAAGCTGCGACCGCAATCTGGCGTTTTCCTGTGCGAGCCTTAAATTTTCCTTTTGAAGTCCAAAATATTGATCAACAGAGTTATAGCTTGAGAAAACCGAACCGGCAAAATCTGATAAAGTATGATACCTCAACGATCGTTGGTACGAAAAACTGTTGCTCAAGAGCAGGATAGATACCAATTCGAGTAGAATAAATAAGGTAAAAAACTGGTTACGCCACAAGAAGTGAAACAGATTTCTCATTATTTATTCGGTTATAATCGACTATCGGATAAGGAAAGTAAATTTATCGAAATTTTTGAGTGCAATTCCCGTACCTCTGGCCACCGCGCGCAACGGATCTTCAGCCACATGAACACTTAATTTGGTTTTGTGGTGAAGTCGTTTATCAAGGCCGCGTAACATGGAACCACCTCCGGCCAGGTATATACCTGTTCTAAAAATATCCGCCGACAATTCAGGCGGGGTTTTTTCGAGGGCGTTTAACACAGCGGCTTCAATTTTTGAAATAGATTTATCGAGACAACTGGCAATTTCCTTATAATTTACTGTTACTTCCTTCGGAATACCTGTAAGCATATCGCGGCCATGCACAGCATAATCATCGGGTGGGTTGTCGAGTTCTGTTATAGCAGCTCCCACTTCGATTTTAATGCGCTCAGCAGTACGCTCACCGATGGTGATGTTGTGCTGTTTACGCATATATTCTTCAATATCAGCGTTAAAATCATCACCTGCAATGCGAATGGAAGTGTTATTAACAATACCACCCAGGGCAATTACAGCAATTTCACTGGTACCACCCCCAATATCAATAATCATGTTTCCGGTAGGTTCAAGCACGTCAATGCCAATACCAATAGCTGCTGCCATAGGCTCGTGAATCAACCTGATTTCCTTAGCTCCGGCCTGTTCGGCAGAATCTTTAACAGCACGTTCTTCTACTTCGGTAATACCCGAAGGAATACAAATGACCATACGTAAAGCAGGAGGAAAAAGGGTTTTTTTCATGCCGATCATTTTTATCATTTCTCTGATCATGTATTCGGCACTTTGAAAATCTGCAATCACACCATCGCGCAAAGGTCTGATTGTTTTAATGTTTTCATGGGTTTTTCCATGCATCATCATGGCTTTTTTGCCAACGGCGATAATCTTTCCCGTATTACGCTCTATAGCCACAATAGAAGGCTCATCTACAATAACTTTGTCATTGTAGATTATAATTGTGTTAGCCGTGCCTAAATCGATGGCTATTTCTTTTGTCAGAAACGAAAACAATCCCATATTTTTACTTTTTAGTATTCAAAATTAATGTTTAAAATGACGAACTCCGGTAGTAACCATAGCCATTTCGTGTGCATTGCAGTAGTCAATAGATTCTTTATCCCGGATACTTCCTCCCGGTTGTATTACGGCTTTTATGCCCGCTTTATCAGCAATTTCAACCGAATCAGCAAAGGGAAAAAAAGCATCCGAAGCCATTACAGCACCCTCAAGCGGCAGCTCAAAGGTACGTGCTTTTTCGATAGCTTGCTTTAACGCGTCCACTCTTGATGTTTGACCTGTGCCCGACCCCACTAATTGCTTGTTAAAAGCCAGAACAATGGTATTCGATTTGGTGTGTTTAACAATTTTATTGGCAAACAACAGATCCTGTATTTGGTTTAGCGTTGGTGCTTCGGTAGTGACAACCGTCAAATCGCTATCCGTTTCGGTAGTCAGGTCTTTATCCTGCGCCACAACGCCATTTAATAACGACCGGAATTGCTTTAATGGCAAGGTTGAGGATTTGAGTTTTAAAACAACCCTGTTCTTTTTTGAAGTTAAAACTTCAAGCGCCTCAGGTTGATAGTCGGGAGCAATGATGATTTCAAAGAAAATTTTATTTATTTCGATAGCGGTAACGATATCAATTACACGATTGGTAACCAACACGCCTCCAAATGCAGAAACCGGATCGCCGGCAAGGGCATCATTCCAGGCCTCGGTTAAATCGGTTCTGGAGGCCAATCCGCAAGCATTGTTGTGTTTAATTATTGCAAAAGTGGTTTCGTCAAAATCATTAATCAAATGTAACGCGGCATCTAAATCGAGCAGGTTATTATAGGAAATGGCCTTGCCATGTAGTTGCTCAAAAACATCGGCTAACCTACCAAAGAAAGCGGCTTTTTGATGAGGGTTTTCGCCATAACGTAATGATTCAGATTTTGTTTCGGAGAGCTTAAAGGCAGGAATAAGGCCCTTATTCATCCAGTTAAAAATAGCCGTATCATAATGCGAACTCACGTTAAAGGCTTGAATAGCAAAATGCTTTCTGTCATCGCGACCGGTATACCCATTTTTTTCGTGAAGTATCTGCAGCAGTTCATGATAAAACGATGAAGCCGGAACCACCAGTGTGTCTTCGAAATTTTTCGCAGCAGCACGAATAAGAGAAATACCACCAATATCAATTTTCTCAATGATTTCGTTTTCAACAATAGTTGATTTCACCGTGTCCTCAAAAGGATAAAGGTCAACGATAACCAGATCGATTAACGGAATATGATATTCCTCGATTTGTTTTTGGTCTTCAGCCAGATCAGGGCGCGCCAGAATGCCACCCATGATCGACGGGTGTAGCGTTTTTACACGTCCACCCAAAATGGAAGGGTATCCGGTTAGAGATTCCACGGTTTCGGCTTTAAAACCTTTACCTACAATATATTCGTAAGTCCCGCCGGTACTTAAGATTCTAACATTCAAATGGCTTAGCGCTTCAAGCACCTCATCGAGACCTTCTTTATGATAAACGCTGATTAAAGCTGTTTTTATTTTTTTCAATGCTGTAAATAATATATGATTACACAAAATGATTTCACCTATAATTTCGGTTTTGCAAAATAACATGATTTAATTAAAACTTATTATACTTTTACATGTTATTTTGGGTTCATTGTATGAATATATTTTTGACCACATTTTAATTCAATATACCGCAACATGATTGTTTTAAAACTCATATACGAAAGTTTTCTTTTTGCCATTAACGCGCTCAAGGTTAACAAAGTAAGGACTTTTTTATCTCTTTTAGGGATTACCATTGGAATTTTTTCGATTATATCAGTATTTACGGTATTCGACAGTCTGGAAAATGCCATCAAAAGTGAGATTAACTCGTTGGGAAACAACGTATTATTTGTTCAAAAATGGCCCTGGGCAATGGGAAAAGATTACCCTTGGTGGAAGTATTACCAGCGACCGGAAGCCAAAACTCAGGAAATGGACGAAATCCTAAAACGCTCAAATACAGTACAATCAGCGGCTTTTATGGTCAGTGTTCAGCGGAGTGCTTACCACGAAAACAACCGGATGGAAGGCATTCCCGTTGTGGCAGTTTCACAGGATTACAATAAAATCATGCCTTTCGACTTACAGGCAGGACGATATTTTACCTTTACCGAGTCGCATGGAGGCAAAAATGTGGCTTTAATCGGTTCAGACGTGGCCGATAATCTATATCAGGGACAAGATCCCTTAGGGAAAACAATCAAAGTTTTTGGCCGTAAACTCATTGTTATCGGGGTAATGAAAAAGCAAGGAGAAGATGTTTTTGGTAACTCAAAAGACAACTGGGTTATGATTCCGGTAAACTATGCCCGCAATGTAATCGACTTCAACAACATAGGAACGACGATACTCGTTATGGCCAAACCCAATGTTACGAACGAGCAAATGATGGATGAGTTAACCGGTATTATGCGTTCCATTCGAAAATTATCGCCGGGAGCTGAAGACAATTTTGCTTTAAACGAAACAGACATCATCAGCAAGGGATTCGATCAACTTTTTTCGGTTATCGCCATGGTAGGATGGATTATTGGCGGTTTTTCGCTGCTGGTTGGAGGATTTGGTATTGCAAACATCATGTTTGTAAGTGTAAAAGAGCGAACCAATCAAATTGGTATCCAGAAAAGCTTAGGAGCAAAGAATTATTTTGTCTTGTTGCAGTTTCTCTTTGAATCGGTATTTCTGTCAGTGATGGGAGGAATCGTGGGATTGCTCATCGTTTTTATCTTAACCCTGGTTGTTTCTGCTTTGTTTAGTTTCACACTTAATCTCACTTTCGGCAACATCATGCTGGGCATTATCGTATCGGCCATCATTGGATTGTTTTCAGGCTATTTTCCGGCTTGGACGGCTTCACGTCTTAATCCGGTAGACGCCATGCGTTCGAATTTCTAAGTTTATACGAACAAAAAAATATTCAAGCAATAAGGTTTTGATCCTGTTGTAGTTAATCAAAATGTTTGCGGTTTATTCCAATATGGTCAAATTTTAACCGTAGGGTTACAATAAATACTTACCTTTACCTGCTAAAGAAATGTGGGTATGGAAAAGCGATGGGTGCTTAAAAATAATCCTGATAATGAAGTAGTTGAGCAGCTATCACAATCGCTTAATATCAATAAAAAACTCCTAAATCTTTTGGTTCAGCGTAGTGTAACGAACTACCAGGACGCCAAAACATTTTTTAGGCCGAAGTTAGAAAATCTTCACGATCCTTTCCTGATGAAGGATATGGACAAAGCTGTTGAAAGAATACTAAAGGCCATTGAAAAAGGAGAAAAAATATTGATTTACGGTGATTATGATGTGGATGGAACAACTGCGGTATCGCTTGTATACTCATTTTTAAAAGAGATTCACAAAAAAATCGGATTCTACATCCCCGATCGATACAGCGAAGGTTACGGAGTTTCATACAAAGGCATTGATTACGCCGTTGAAAATGATTATTCGCTGATGATTACCCTTGATTGCGGAATAAAAGCGGTTGAAAAAGTAGATTATGCCAACCAAAAAGGATTGGATATTATTATTGGAGACCATCACAGGCCGGGAGATGTTATCCCGGCGGCCGTGGCTGTTCTGGATGCTAAACAACCTGATTGCCCTTACCCTTTTAAAGAATTATCTGGTTGCGGTGTCGGTTTTAAGTTGGTTCAGGCCATTGCCGAAAAAAAAGGTATTGATCAAAAAAGTGCTTTCGCTTTTCTCGATTTAGTTGCCATCAGCATTGCCGCCGATATTGTGCCTATCTCAGGTGAAAACAGAATTCTGGCCTACTTTGGCTTAAAGCAGATGAATAAAAACCCGCGTGTCGGCATACAATCGTTGCTTAAATCGGCCGGTGTAGATGAACAAAATGGATTTAAAACGGAGGATTTCTTCGATAGGGAAATTACCATCAGTGATATTGTATTTTTGCTCGGACCGCGTATTAATGCTGCCGGGCGAATTGAAAGTGCCACCGATTCGGTTAAATTGCTTATAAGCAACAATATAACCTATGCCGAAAAGCTGGGAAAACAGATTAACGAACTCAATACTACCCGACGAGACCTCGATAGCAACATTACCCACGAGGCTGTTGAAATTCTCAATACCGATATCATTAAAAACCAGAAGAAAACCACTGTTGTTTACCGCGAACACTGGCACAAAGGCGTTATTGGCATCGTAGCCTCACGATTGATTGAATCCTATTACCGACCCACCATTGTACTTACCCGATCGGAAGGATTAATTACGGGATCGGCACGGTCGATAAAAAACTTTGATATTTACGACGCCATCGACTCATGCAGCCATTTGCTCGAACATTTCGGGGGTCATACCTATGCAGCAGGCCTGGCTTTAAAACCCGAAAACCTTGATGAATTTATCAAATGTTTTGAAGATTATGCCTGTAATATACTTACAGAAGAAATGCTTATTCCTGAAATAGAAATAGATACCGAATTGTTTATCGGCGATATCAGTTCTAAATTTTTTCGCATTCTAAAACAATTTGCTCCGTTCGGTCCTGGTAATATGGCTCCTGTTTTTGTTACCAAAAATGTTATCGATACAGGTTATGCCAAATTGGTTGGAAAAGGTGATGTAAAACACCTGAAGCTTTCGGTAGTTCACCCCGACCGAACTGGTAACCCGATACCAGCCATTGCTTTTGGCATGGGTGGGTATTTCGATCAGGTGCAAAAAGGAAAACCTTTTAGCATTTGCTATCACATCGATGAAAATACCTGGTTAGGAAACACAACCCTGCAATTGCGCATTTTGGACATGAAATTCGATGAATAGCAGTCCGGCTTAAAGCAAATTTTTAATCTTTATAGCCAACACGATCAAAATAATCCCAATGATTATGGCCAGGATGCCTGTTAATACAACCACAATGGAGGCTGAGGTAAAGGGATTAAAAAACAGCAATACGCCAAAGGCTAATGTAATAAGGCCGTTTATCAACAACATTTTTTTGTTGCCTGGCGACTGAACACTTGACATAACAACCAACTGCCCAATGCCTAAAATAATAGCCCAAACACCAAAAACAATGATAAAAATCTGTATTGACTCCTGGGTAAAAAAGGCCAATACAGCACCTATACCAATGGTAATAACCGAACTGATTAAATCGTTGCCATACTGAACACCACTTTTCATGTTGGTATAAACACCGATAATCATGGCTATCCCCACAATAAGCATCACAATGCCAAAATACATGATGATTACTTTTAAAGTTTCGAGAGGTGAAAAAATAGCCATCAATCCGAAAAGCAAGGCTATTACGCCATTAAAGGCCAACACCCACCAGTTTGAATTTAGTTTAGACGTCATTTGTTTAATATTTAAATGGTAAAGTTAAATCAATTAACTGAGTCTACAATAAATCAGTGATACTAATTTCTCTCTTTATACTGCTGATTAAAGCTTTTGTCGGCCAGTTTTGGCATTTCACGCTCTTTGCCCCAACTTTTCTTCATAATCTGGCCTACGATCATGTTTTTAAGTGAGCTTGATGGCAAATCAAGTAATTTCCGGGAAGAAGAAACTTTGGTAAACCATTTCACTCTTCGCGTATTAGAAATGGCCTTAAAACCATTTTTTATTGCATAATTCCGATTATAAATCAACATGTTATGCAATGGAATGTTTACCGGACAGACCGTATCGCATTTACCGCATAATGAAGAGGCAAAGCTTAAATGACTGTACTCATCAAAACCGAGTAAAAATGGAGTGAGCACCGCACCAATTGGTCCTTGATAGGTAGTTCCATAAGCTTTTCCCCCAATCAATTTATAAACAGGACAGGCGTTCAAACAGGCTCCACACTTAATACAACTCAATGCCTGACGTTGCTTTTCCTGAGCCAAAATATTTGTTCTTCCGTTATCAATGAGTATCAATATCACTTCTTCCGGACCACCAAATTCACCCTCTTTTCTCGGACCAGTAATAATACTGTTGTAGGCAGTAACCGATTGACCTGTTCCGTGTGAAGCCAAAAGTGGCCAAAAGACATCCAGATTTTCAAGTGATGGTATCAATTTATCGATTCCGGCAATTACCAGATGTGTTTTGGGGACAGACATCGTTAATAAGCCGTTTCCTTCATTTTCGGTTATGGCAACGCCACCCATATCGCTAATTAAAAAATTAGCGCCTGTGATGCCCATTTGCGCCTCGGCAAATTTTGGACGCAAATGATTTCGCGTAAATTGCGTAATCTCCTCAGGCGTAAGATTTTCAGGAGCAGAAAGTTTTTCAGCGTAGAGCGTCGAAACATCCTCCTTTGAAAAATGCATGGCCGGGGTTACTATATGAAAAGTTTTATCTCCGGCCAATTGAACAATAAACTCACCCAAATCAGTTTCGCAAACATCAATCCCTTTGTTAATAAGAAACTCGTTTAGATGAATCTCTTCGGTAATTATTGATTTTGATTTAACTACCTTTGAAACCCCACGCTTTTTAATCATTTTAGCAATCTCGTCTCTGGCTTCTTCTGCATCGCGTGCCCAAATTATTTTGCCTCCGTTAGACGTAAAATTGTCTTCAAACTCTATCAAATATCTATCAAGTTCGTTCAGTGCTTTGTTTTTCAAATAGCCTGCCCTCTGTCGTGCAACAGTTAATTTTGAATATCTGGAGAGTCCGGTAGCAAACGATTCTTCATACTTATCAATAGCATAAGCTACCTTTTCACGTTGTGATAAATCGGCCACCGATTCGGCAGTTCGCATAACGAACTCTTTAAACTTTTGGTTGCTTCCCACTTCTAAGGCAATTAAATTAATTTATTAATTTTTTCGACACGTTGCGAATGTCTTCCTCCCTCAAAATCAGTAGATAAGAAAACTTTTGCAATAGACAAAGCCTCTTCGAACGGAACAAAACGTCCGGGCAATGATAACACATTGGCGTTATTATGTTGTCGGGTCAATCTGGCTTGTTCAACATTCCAACATAAACCTGCCCGTACATTAGCATATTTATTCGCAGTGATTTGTGCCCCATTTCCACTTCCGCACAAAATAATAGCTCTGTCAAACTCACCTTTGTTTACAGCACTGGCCACCGGATGTATCATATCAGGGTAATCTACGCTTTCTTCCGAAAAGGTTCCAAAATCCTTGATGCTATATCCTTCTTTTTCGAGTTGTTCCTTTAAGTACAATTTCATGGCAAAACCACCATGATCGGATGCCATTGCTATTATATTTTTTAGTTCGGTCATTGTTGATAAATTATTCGACAAATTTATACAATTTTCAGGGTCTAAAATTAAACAAGCTGAATGTCATGATCTTTGTTTTTTATTAAAATAATTATTGTTGCTCTAAACTCTTTGTTATCAAAAATATACTTCTTATCACACGATAATTGTTAATATCTGTTTACTTTTGTTCATAATTATTGAATAAGACGGAGGTTACTAACATGTCATTTTCCCGGACGACACGATGCAGCCTTTTGTCTTTAATTTTTGAAAAGTTTTTACATAAAATGAACAATTTTAATGATGAATTTAATAGATAAAATTATACTCAGAGTTAAAAATTGAGAGATTGTTAATTAAGTTATAAACTATTAATATTTAAGTATATAAAAAGTAATAAACTGTTGATAAAGGGTTGCTAAAATTTGGTTTTTCACATATCCAAATGTTTTGCCATAATTTAATCAAACATGTTAACAGCGCTATATTAATAAACAATTTTTAAATTATAAAAATATAATAATAAAGATAATTGTTAATTGAAAAATATGAATTACAAAGAAGAAATTTTAAAACTTAAAAAAGAAAAAAACGCTTTACTGCTGGCTCATTTTTATCAGGTTCCGGAAATACAGGATTTGGCTGATTATGTTGGTGACAGTTTAGGATTAGCACAAAAAGCTTCCGAAACCGATGCGAGCATGATTGTTTTTGCCGGTGTTCACTTTATGGCCGAAACAGCTAAAATGCTCAACCCCAATATTCCTGTTGTATTGCCTGATTTGGATGCGGGTTGTTCATTGGCTGATTCATGCCCTTACGATGACTTCAAAAAGTTTAAAGAACGCTATCCTGATCATTTGGTAATCAGTTATATAAATACTACCGCAGCAATAAAAACACTAACTGATGTGGTTTGTACCTCAGGAAATGCAGTACAAATTGTGGAATCATTTCCCAAAAATCAAAAAATAATTTTTGCACCTGACAAAAACCTGGGAGATTATATTAACAAAATCACAGGCCGGCAAATGGTGTTGTGGAATGGTACTTGCGAAGTACACGATATTCTTAGTACTGAAGCCATTATAAAAATGCAGGAAGCTCATCCTGAGGCAAAAGTGATAGCTCATCCTGAGTGCAGCGCTCCGGTTTTGGCTTTGGCAGCATATGTGGGATCTACCACCGGCATGATAAAATTCACCCAAACTGATGAGGCGCAAAAGTATATTGTGGCTACCGAATCGGGTATATTGCATCAAATGCAGAAATTGTCGCCAAACAAGGAATTCTTGATTGTACCCAGCGATAGTATCTGCTCGTGCAACGACTGTCCATACATGAAAATGAATACGTTAGAAAAATTGTATTTAGCTTTGAAAAATGAAAAGCCTGCTATATCTTTAGACGCTGAAACGATAGAGTTGGCCAAAAAGCCGATCATACGTATGTTGGAGATTTCTAAAAGATTGAAAATTATATAATTAAGTAGAATATGGTAAAGAATTTTTTCATGTTAGCAACTGCCTTTATCCTACTGTTGGTATTGGATTCTTGTTCTAATAAAGTATTATATACGCGGGAAATACGAAACAACCTGATCGAAAATCAGCTGAAGGAATTTGAAGTACAGTATTATAATTCAGGAAAAATTGTATTAAAACGTAATCTTACCTATGCCGAAACTCAAATTGCACGGGGTCAAATCAAGCTTGAAAATGGTCAGTACATCGAAGAAATTGTAATTAAAAAAAATACACCCGGTGTGGCCATCGATCAGGGGAAAGATTACTTGAATGTTTCGTTTGAATCAGGTGAAAACAGACATCTGGTTTTTAAATGCAATCCTGATGGATATTATCAATTATCAGCCCTCAGCTGGAAGGATAAGTATGGAAAAGTTAATTATGATACCACAGTTTATTACATGAATGCTGCCTCAGGAAAAGCCTTGCTGAAAGTAGAAAAGGATTATGTAAGCAAATATCAGAAGCAAAAACGCGTTTTAAAAGGCAGAACAGTTTCATCGGGCTATGAATAAAAAACTAATTCTATTTTTCATTTTATCGCCTGTTTTTATGTTCCCTTTAATGGCTCAGCAAACAGGAGATGAACAATCCGGTTATAAAATTTTTTATTCTCCCGATAGCGTTATGGTGAGTGAAGGCCTGCTGCGAGATGGAAAACCCGATGGATATTGGAAAAACTACTATGCCGATGGCACAATCAAATCGGAGGGTAACAGACTTAATTTTTTACTCGATAGTTTGTGGCGCTTTTATAATGAAAAAGGAGAGTTAATACTTGAAATAGCCTATGTTGAAGGAAAGAAGAACGGATTCAGAACTACTTACCAGGGAAGTGAAATAACGCGAGAGAATTTTGTTAACGATATAAAACAAGGCTATTCCTTCGTTTTGTATCCTGATAAAAAAGTAAAAATGAAAGTTCCCTTTGTGAATGGGTTGGAAGAGGGTATGGCCAAAACTTATGACGAGCAGGGAAATATTACCGAACTGGTTGAATACAAAAAGGGATATGTAGTGGCTCGTGAGCGAATAAATCGCTTGAATGCCAATGAGAAGAGGCAGGGAAAATGGAAGTGGTTTTTTGAAGATGAAAGCACCGTTCAGCTTGAAGGAAATTATAAAAATGGACTGAAAGACGGCTATTGGAAAGAATACGACCGGGATGGCAATCTATTAACAGCCACCAAATATGTTGATGGTGAGAAGCAGGAAATGGCTGAAGAGTTAGTTCAATTGGATATAAAAACAGATTATTATCCTGATGGAAAGGTAAAAATTGTGGCTACTTACAACAAAGATGGTCTTCCAGAGGGAGTGCGTAGAGAGTATAATGCTGATGGCGACGTAGAAAAGTCATTTATATTCAGAAAGGGTAAAATTGTAGCGGAGGGGATTTTTACGGATGCCGGCCTACGGCAGGGATTGTGGAAAGAATTTTATCCTGATGGAAAGCTGAAAGCTACTGGCTTGTACACGGATGACAAAAGACAGGGAAGTTGGAAGTTTTATTATGTAAATGGTCAGTTGGAACAAACGGGTAAATATATTAACGGAAACCCCGACAGCACCTGGAAATGGTTCTATTTAAATGGCAACTTGCTGAGAGAAGAAAACTTTTATAATGCATTGCCTGATGGAAATTATACTGAATACGACCTGAATGGAAAAATAATTTCGTCTGGTGAATACATTGATGGAAAAAAGGAAGGCTTCTGGATTCATGAAACAGGCGGTTTCAGAGAAGAGGGAGATTACAGCGAAGATCTTCGCACGGGGTTATGGAAATCGTTTTACCCTGATGGTGAACCTGCTTTTGAAGGAAAATTTGTGGATGATCTTCCCAATGGAGAACATCGTTGGTGGTGGCCAAATGGACAGATGAAGGAAGAAAGTGTTTTTGTAATGGGTCGGAAAAGTGGCGAAACAAAAAAGTATACAAGCGATGGACTTCTGCTAATTTCGATTGAATATAAAGCCGGAAAAGAGGTTAAATACGATGGAATTGAGGCGGATATAGATAATTCAGACGATTAAAGAATAATTCTAAATAGGCTATCCTTGTTTGGACGATGATCAATATTTATATCTTCGCCATCAGAAATATTACACTTTAGAACATCATTTAAAACTACTTTGATATGAAAAAACTTATTTATGGTCTGGCCTTTATGTTAGTTACACTCGCAGCTTGCGAAAACGCTCAGGTAAAAACTGAAGCTGCTTCACAAGAAGCTGTTGTTGAAGAAATTGTTGTGGTTGCTATACCTGATTTTGACTCACTTGCAGAGCAATACATTGGAGAACAAATTCAATTGGTTGGTACGGTTGATCATATTTGTAAACACGGCGGTCAGCGTGCTTTTTTGGTTAGCACTGAATCAGAAGCCCGCATAAAAATTACTCCGGATGATCACATTGCTGCTTTCAACACCAACCTCGAAGGAAACCAGGTAATTATTACCGGTGTGGTAGAAGAGCAACGTATCGACGAAGCTTACATCATGGATTGGGAACAAGAAGTTAAATCAGGTGTTGTACCTCAGGATGACAAAGGAGAAGGATCACATTTAGGTGGCCAGCTCGAAAAGGGTGGAGAAGGTGCTGACATCAGTGAAGAAATGCAAAAAATAGAAAATTTGCGCCAGACGCTGAAAGATTCAGGAAAAGCGTATTTGTCTTTTTTCTCAGTACTGTGTACATCAATTGAGGTTGTTGATCAACCCGCTGAAAATTAGACAATATCAAGGTATTTTTACAAGGTTTATTTATGAATTTTAAATGGAGGAAGTGGAATCGGGTGGTTCACCGCGATTTTGGGTATCTGTTTTTTGGCATGACGCTTATTTACGCCATTTCTGGAATTGCCATCAACCACATAAAAGACTGGAATCCTAATTATGTAGTTACTGCGGAAGAAATTCAGGTTGAAACCATCAATTCAAAACCTGATAAAACCATCATTCTTTCGTGGCTCGATGATATAGGCGAGTCTGATGCTTATAAAAGCCATTATTTCCCTGATGAAACATTTCTGAAAGTTTTTATCGATGGGGGAACGGTTTATTTTAACCTGGAAACAGGTGAGGGGCTCATTGAAAAAACTACACGCCGACCTCTTTTCAGAGAGGTTAACTATTTGCATTACAATCCGATAAAATACTGGACATGGTTCTCTGATATTTATGCCGGCGGCCTAATTGTTCTTGCCCTTTCCGGACTTTTTATTCCCAGAGGCGAAACCGGGATTACAGGTCGTGCGGCGTGGATGGCCATTTTAGGAATACTGATTCCATTGGTTTATTTATTTATCTATTTTTACTAGGTTATGGATGAGTATATTGTAATAATTACCTTTCTGTTGTGGTATATTTTCTCGCTTGTGGTTTCAGAGAACCTGGGTAAGAAGAAAAAAATAGGCGTACAATGGTCGTTTTTTATTTCTATGATGTTTACTCCCCTTGTGGGTTATCTGGTTACCCTTGCTAGTCCGAAGTCCTTAAAAGTCGTGAAATAGCCCCGCAGCTATGCCGTCAGCAAATAGCTTGCCGGCATGGGTTAATTTATAGATGTTTTTTACTTGCTGAATCTGATTTTTGCGGATGTACTGTTCTACTTTTTCGGTAAAAAACCGGGCGTATTTCTCTCCAAAAACATTGTAAATATGCTCAGTATCGCAACCCCATGAGGTACGCAGGCTCGTCATTACGTATTCGTTGTATTGTTGCTCAGTTGTGAGTTGTTCTTTTTCCAGCACGATTTGGTCAATAATTTCCGCCTCGCAATATTGTTTCATGCTTTTTACATTCCACTGGCGGGTTTTTCCATTAAACGAGTGTGCCGAAGGACCAACTCCAAGATAATGACCTCCAAGCCAATAAATGCTGTTATGTTTTGAATAATAGCCGGGTAAGGCAAAATTGGATATTTCATAATGGATAAACCCTTTTCTTTCTGTTTGTTCAAGTAGGATTTCAAAATGATCAACGGTTTGATCTTCAAGAGTTGGGGCAATTTTTTGTTTATCAATTAACACCTGAAGATTGGTTTTTGGTTCTACCGTTAAAGCGTACGAAGAGAGATGCGGCAGGCCGAAGTCGAAAAAGGTTTGTAAATTGGTTTTCCATTTTTCGTTTGTAAGGGTTGGAATACCGTAAATTAAATCGATGGTCAGGTTGTTAAACCCAAGTTTTAGTGCTTCGTAAATAGCATTTCGGGCATGTTTTCCATTATGAATGCGGTTAAGATATGCCAGATCGTCATCATAAAATGATTGTACACCGATGCTAAACCTGTTAACCGGGGTTTCATTTTTTATCTGTCGAAGAAAGTCGGAAGAAAGATCATCAGGATTTGCTTCCAGCGTAATCTCGACATCTGAATTTACATTATAATTTAAAGAAACGGTATCGATGAGGCTGATTATTTCGTTCGTTGAGAGCATCGACGGAGTACCTCCACCAAAGTAGATGGTGTTGACTTGTTGATTTTCGAGGTAGTATTTCTGTAGTTCCAATTCATGCTTTAATGCCGAAATAAACTGTTTTCGGTATCTTTGTGAAATCACCGTGTAGAAGTTACAGTAATGACACTTTTGGCGGCAAAACGGAATATGAATATAGAGACCCGCCATAGGATGGAATATATAGGATAGATATTGAGATATTTATAAATTAGAATCAGATAAACTTATCAAGTGTCTCTTTTCCTGACTTGTTTTGATTAGAAGAATCATTATCCGAAATCAGTTGCTTCAATTCCTTTGGTTTTAGTTCACCCGGACGATAGTTGAGGTAGAGATATACCTCATCCTTGGTGTAAACCAAATCACCATTTTCGTCAGTAAAGCTAAATTCAAAAATACCTGATGGGATTTCCAGATCAGGGTAATGCTTCATTAACTGACTGATAATAATTTTCTTTTGATTTTCGTTCAAAATGGCTTCTGTAGTTACTTTTGTGGAAGCCAGAATAAAGGTGTTTTTATAGAAATGTACCTGAAGGAGTAATTTAAAAACATCTGCATTTTTTCTAAAAAAGAAAACCTGATGTCCGGGCATTTCCGGTTCATGGTCAAGAATAAATGATACATCACCCATGATCTTTTCAAGGGTGTCCGGTGTAATTTTGTTTAACGCTTTACCCTGAAATTGAACAGGATGACTTGTTTTAAATCCTCCGGTTTCAGCATATATTTTTTTTATATCCCCATAGTTTTGAATAAGATTTTCCCTGTAATAGAAGGATGAATTCTTTGTCGGGGGCTTCTTTTTTGATTTACCGAAGAATGAAAACATATCTGTTGTATTTTATTTCGATTAATTTTTTTTGAATTTGTTTGCCAAAGGTAAGAAGTATTTGCAATTACTGCACATGAGTTGGTTTATTCTGTTTCTTGTTATTTCTGACCTCAAAAATATAGGCCGTGAAAACAAACGATGATAAAAGTATGGTATTGAATATTATTCTGGAAAGAAATTCCCATTCGGTTGTCTGAAGCGAAATAGTGTATAGAATTACCGCCAAAACCGAGTAAAGGATAAGTTTTAAGTATTCGTAGTTTATTTTGTAAACCCGTCGACCCCAGATAAAGGAAACCATCATAATGAAGAAATAGCATGCAAAATTAGCCCAAGCTGCTCCCATGTAACCGTATTTCGGGATCAGTATTAAGTTTAATGTGATTGTAATAAGGCTTCCGGCTACGGCAATTAAAGCACCATACAGCGTATTGTTGGTGAGCTTATACCAAACCGAAAGGTTATAAAATACACCCAGAAACAATTTAGCCGCCAGAATGATTGGAACAATGGCCAAACCCGCCCAAAAGGCCGGGCCGATGAAATACTTAAAAAGGTCTAAAAAGAGTAATACCCCAAGAAATATCAACCAACAGAAAAGCACAAAATAGGTGAGTACTTTACTGTAATTTCTTTTTGCATCTTTCTTGCCCGATTCCGCGAAAAAGAATGGTTCAGCGGCATATCTGAACATTTGGATGAAGAGCATCATAATAATGGCTAATTTATAGCTTGCGCTGTAAATTCCGAGTTGGGCATCTGCTGTGGTCGGGTCGGGTAGCAAGTATTTAAGCATGATTTTGTCGGCCACCTCGTTGATCATGGATGTAAGTGAAATTACCAATACCGGCAATCCATAGACCAATAATTGTTTTAATAAAACCTTGTTAATCCTAGGTTTATATCCTTTTATTTCCGGCAACAAAAGCAGCAAGGTTACCAGACTTCCGAGCATGTTCGCGATAAATACAAAAGCTACCAGATTTGTACTTTGGTAAAAGGGGAGGGTTGAAATATTTTTCCCGGCCAGGGTGGGTATTACGTACAAAAACAACAAGTTGAGTGCAATGGTAATCAAAACGCTCAATATTCTGATTGTAGCGAATTTTCGTGCTTTGTTTTGGTATCGGAGTTGTGCAAAAGGTATGGCGGCTAGCGCATCCAGCGCAATGATCAGCCCAATGAGTATAATGTATTCTTTATTGGCTGGATAATCAATAACATGTGCTATCGGTTTTACAAAAACAATAATGGAAACGATGAATAGCAACGAGGTGATTAGTATCGAAGTCGTTGTTGTATTAAACACCTCCTGTGGGTTGTCGCTTTTTGAAACATACCTGAAATAGGCTGTTTCCATGCCGTAAGTCAGCAGCACGAGTAAAAGAGCTACCCAGCTGTAAAGCACGGTAATTTGACCATATTCCGCCTGATTGAAAACCAGTATGGTATAAAACGGCACAAGCAAATAATTCAGAAATCGGGGAACCATCGTGCCCAGACCATAAACGGCCGTTTCGCCGGCTAACCGTTTGATTGGATTAGTTGACATTTTCACCCGACAAATGTAGTTATTTGACCTGATGTTGTGTTTGTCGTATTTTGATTTAATTATCCTGATTTAAGGCTTGATAAGTGGAAACCGGAGAGTAAACGTAGTCCCTTTACCTGTCATCGAGTGGAATTCAATTTCGCCATTGTTTTCGTTAACTATCGATTTTACAATAGCCAATCCCAGTCCGGTTCCACTTGATTTGGTGGTAAAATAGGGCTTGAAGATATTGACTTGTACCTGATCACTCATTCCTTTTCCGGTGTCGCTAATTGTTAAAACAACCTCATTTTCATCGCAAAGGCAATCAATTTTAATCAATTTTTCTTTTTGATTGGTAAACGATTGTACAGCGTTCTTTAAGAGGTTGTTAAGCATTCTGATGATGTCTTTTTCAACAACATTTATCATACAGCAAGAATTCGGGAAATTGGTAATAAACTTGATTTCGGTGTGATGTGTGAATAACTCGCTAACTCCTTTCAGCAGTTTAACCAAGTCAACAGGAGCATAGGTTTTATTTTGAAAAGTGGCCATTTCGCTAAACATATCAGCCACATTATTAAGGGTTTCAATCTGATCGATCAAAGATTGTGTGGTGGTAGCTAATTTCAAATCGAAATCCGGTTGTTTTTCGCGATAGGCTTTTTCAAGGTATTGCACATTAAGTTTCATTGGCGTGAGTGGATTTTTAATTTCGTGTGCCACTTGTCGCGCCATTTCACGCCAGGTTTTTTCTCGTTCTGAATCTTTAATCAGGGTTGCACTTAGTTCCAGCTTCTCCACCATTTTATTGTATTGCTCTATTAAAGTGCCAATTTCATCTTTATTAGGCCACAATATAGGTTCATTGGGTTTATCTATTTCAATTTCTGACATTTTCAGTTGAAGCAATGATAAGGGTCTGGTTATTACTTTTGAAATGATAATTGAAATAATTATACCCAGAAATCCGAATATAACTGCCAGATTGATAAAGTTGGCCAATAGTATACTAAACGATTTATTGATTTCTGTTTGACGAGCAAAATAGGGCAGGTTGATAATAGCAGCGGGTTGATTTCCTGAAAGATATAACGGAAGATAGGCTGAAAAATAGGGCATTTTCCCAATTTTCTCAATCGTGATAAACGACAATTGATGATCTATTATCAAGGCTTTATAGGCCTGTGGGTTTACCATGTTTGAAAGCAATCCTTTTTGTTCCATTTCTGGCCTTGAAGTCGCGACAAGCTTGCCGGAAGGCTCGTAAAGGTTAATGTCAGAAAAGAATACCAACGAAAATTTCTTGAGCAATTCCTGGAGCAACAGACTTTCTTCTTGAGTAAACTCTATTCGATCGCCTAACTTATGTTGAAGTTCGATATAAACGGAGTACGTTTTTTCTTCTAACTGCTTTTTTGTGTTTTCACGCGTATTGCTTTGCATAAAAACAAGCGTTACCGTAGCCAGAAGTATCGTAGTAATAATGATGGTGGCGATGGTAAATACCTGCAATTTTGTTTTTAAAGTGATGGAAAAAGGCGAGGTTTTTTTAATGGAAAAATAGATTAAATAGGCTAGTCCGGTTGCAAATAAATAGATTAGAAAGAACATAGAGAACGGAAAAAGCAGCATACTGACCGACTTTTTCGGAACGCTTACTATAATAGTCTCCTGACCAGATGTAGTTATAGCATAGTGGTGAAACATATTGTAGGAGAAATAACCTTCTTTGAATGCTGTGAAATTGCCTTGTGAAAGTAATATCGGATACTTGAAATCTCCGAATTTATAACCCAGGGTTCCGCCATAATAGCGTGCATACGAGGTATTAGTCAAACTGTACGCTTGAAATTGTTTGTCGATTAAAAGTTCAGGATACCCTAATCCTTCGGGAGCATATGACGATACAAATTCGAAGTAAATGGTTTTTGAGGTAAACTTTCCCGGGATTTTAAAAACACCCAAATAATAGATGTTTTCTGTTGGGGTGTTGATTAAGTAAAGCGTGGAGTCATTGATTTCTTTGCCTGAGAATTTAATAAGCTCTCTGAAGTAGGCATTGCAGCCAATAAGGTCTTCTTCGCCCGGAATATCCAGAAAATCAGTTGAATCACAAATCGTTATTTGAATGTCGTTTACTTTGAAGGCCGAATCAAGGTATCTGTGCTGAATGTATTGTATTGTTTCGTTGAGGTTTTCCTGATCGTAGATGCTATCAGATGCTGAGAGCATTTTGTCTTGCGAAAGTTTGGTAAGTAGTTTATTGAAATTATGCTCGAGTAACGGTTCGCGTTTTTGTGAGAGCATTATAGCCGTAAACTTTTGCATCTCTTTTTCTTTGTAGTTGATGGCCATTTGGTTTAGTAACCAACTCAGCAACGACATAATAAAAAGGAGTATTATTGTTTGAGTGATGCCTGATCTGTTTATTGAGTTGATGGAAGACAGCGCGAAAATGAGTGTGGTTATTGCGAAGCCAAGCAATACAAAAAATGTACCCGTGATAATAAGGTGCAACAGGCAAAGACTACCAACTATGGCAAAGGAGGTTATTGTAAAAGCCTTGCTGAGATGGTGCGCTTTGATGTCGAAGAAAATGGATAGGGATACAAAAAGTCCGCACGAAAACAAGAAGAGATAACAATAAAACGGCCAGGAAGAAGGCAGCTCAAGTAGGTTGAAAGGACTTATACTAATGTTGTTGTTTAAGAAAATTTCATTGGTCAGATGTGCGCCCACCGCGAAATAGACCACAATGAATACAAAAAGAATCGTTTTGGAGTAGCCTGGTGAGATAGTCGACCCTTTTGAACGGATGACTTTTTTAAGAACTACCAAAGCCAGAAATAGAATAAAGGTATTTGTGATAATGTTTAAAAGTGTATCCGAAGCAAATGTTTCTGAAAAAGGCTGCTTTAAGACGGGAATCAGGAGTATGGATTGTGTTATGTTGAAGTATTGATCAATAATTCGAATAAGAAATAGGGAAGCAAGAAAGAGTAAAAACCTGTTTTTTGGTAGTTTCTCCGGAGCAAAATTGAAAAGGATGGCTTTCGACAAAAAGAACACCAACAAAGCATAGGCTAACAAGTGAAGAAGGAGAAAAATGGCTTGTATATTTTCAGATACAATAAATGCGGAGGAAGGTATGAAAAATAAATCGTAAACCTTGTTTTTGGACAATCTTATGGCGCTTGATAAACCTTGACTCTTTTGCTCGGTTGTTGTAAATGTTCCTGCGATATGTTCTACTGAAGTCTGTTCATTTAACAGCAAGTCATTTTTAACCTTGTAGTGATTTGACAGAAGAGAAAAAGTATAAATTTTCAGACTGTCGGTGATATTTAAGTGGACAAGGTAAAATCCGTTGTTAAGTTGGACAATCGTATCTCCCTGAGAATTCGATATCGGAGGAAATCCCAGTGAGGTGTGTTGAATATTCCAGTATTGCCAAACAGAATCGTTAGAAATAGCACTAAAAACCCCCGAAATTTGCGCTATTTCATTTAGTGCTCCCCATGAAATATGGCCTTCCCTATCTATGCTATTTTCTATTTCCTTTGAAGCTAAAACGAGCTTATCAAATTGAATATCAATAAAATAAGACAAACTTTCTTGGATATCTGATCTGTTTTTGGATTCAAGTATTGACTTTCCGAAAACCAGAAGAACAGCCTCAATAAGTAGTGCCAGTAGCAGGTACAATATGGAAGTGTAAAATCTGGATTTGCGGGATTTTTGCATTGGATTATGATTTAGATTTTTTTAGAACGTAAATCATACTCGAGAAATTATTGCTATTCGATGCAATCCGATTTGATTTGAAGCCGTTAATGGCAGCATTTAAAAATGGAATTTTGTTCTTTAAATACTTTTCGCTTAAAAGGCTTACGTAGTAGGCGTCCATCTTCATGGGAATGGATTTCACCAAATCGAGTTTATGCAATCGGGCTAGTATGGAAATTGCTGCGGGAGTAAAATGGTGTAAGTGTCTTGGAACATCAAGTCCGGCCCAAAACCCACCATATTTATTTGCATCAGGTGAATCGACGTTGGGAAGAGCCAATAGGATTATGCCATCAGGTTTAATAAGTTTTTTAATTTGGCTTATTCTTTCGTTGAAATCGGGAACATGTTCCAAGACATGCCAAAGTGTGATGGTGTCATAAAATTCGTTCGGAAGCTGTGTTAGCTTTTCTTCTGGATAGACTGTCAGATGGTAGGCTTCCATTGCAAATTGACGAGCTTTCTGGTTTGGTTCGACTCCTGTTACTAACCAATTTTTGCTTTTGCAATAATTAAGAAATTCTCCTGTGCCGCATCCGATATCGAGCAGTTCACCTGGGTCTGAATAGGTACTTATTATCGCTTCTTTTCTTCTTAAGTTAATCGCACGGAGTAATTGATAAAGTTTATTAAGAAGCCCCTTTTCCGCAGCTGTATGTGAGAGGTAATCATTCGAGTTGTAATATTTCTCTAGTTGGTTTATTGGTGGTATAGGATGGGTAAAAGCATAATTGCAATCCACGCAACGGTATATCGAAAACGGTTCCTGCGTGAGGAAATAGTCTTTTGTTTCAAAGAGTAATTCAACATTATTCGATTTGCATAAAGCACAGTTCATTTCTGATGTCATTTGTAATTGTTTCACGTGGAACAAAAATATTTAGCGGCCTAAGAAGACAAGCAGTACATTTATATCTGATGGAGAAACACCACTAATACGTGAGGCTTGCCCTAAAGTACTTGGTCGTATTCTGGAGAGCTTTTGCCTGGCCTCTGTTGATAGCGACTTAAGGGAATTGTAATCAAAATGATCGTGGATGGTTATACCTTCTAACTTTAAAAACTTTTCAGCTAATTCAGATTCTTTACGAATGTATCCTTCGTATTTAACGTGAATTTCTACTGCTTCGAGCTCCTCTCTGTTTAAGTTTAAACGATCCGATTCATTGCGGATGTCGTGTACGGCCGCTATCATGTCTGTGATGCTTATTTGAGGACGCAATAAAACATCAGCTGACTTGATTTTTTGCTTTAACGGTGATGTTTCTTTTTCATCGAGCATCGTGTTTATATCGCTTGGAGCGACACTGTAGGACCGTAAAAACGAAACAAAACTGTAAATGCGATCATATTTATCAATAACTTGAGCGTGTCGTTCTTTAGAGATTAACCCTAGCTCATAACCCTTTGCTGAGAGGCGTATATCCGCGTTGTCTTGTCGCAGTAATGTACGGTATTCTGCCCTCGAAGTAAATAGGCGGTAGGGTTCATCTACACCTTTTGTAATTAGATCATCGATAAGAACCCCAATATATGCTTCCTGCCGTTTTAATACAAATGGTTCAAGATTGTTAATTTTTAGGTGCGCATTAATTCCGGCCATTATTCCCTGTGCCGCAGCTTCCTCGTAACCGGTTGTGCCATTAATTTGCCCGGCAAAATATAAATTCCCGACTATTTTAGTCTCCAACGTGTAATGAAGTTGTGTTGGCGGAAAATAGTCGTATTCAATTGCATATCCGGGAGTAAAAATTTTTGCATTTTCAAAGCCGGGAATTTTTCTCAGCGCCTGTAATTGAATGTGATCTTCTAAAGAAGATGAAAAACCATTAACATAATATTCAACTGTATCCCATCCTTCAGGCTCCACAAACAATTGATGTCTGGTTTTATCGCTAAACCTTTCGATTTTATCTTCTATTGATGGGCAGTATCGTGGACCAGTACCTTCAATTCTGCCCGCAAACATAGGTGAATCGCCGAAGCCTAACCGCAAAATATCGTGAACAACTGGTGATGTATAGGTGATATAGCAACTGCGCTGCTTTTGCAACGGGGGCGTATTTGTGTAACTAAACTTCTGTGGGTTTTCATCTCCTTTTTGTTCTTCCATTTTGGAAAAATCAATGGTTCTGCCATCCACTCTAACGGGTGTTCCTGTTTTTAGGCGAGCTGACTCGAACCCGAGTGAACGCAGCTGTTCTGTTATTCCATACGAAGGACTATCGCCTATACGGCCTCCACCAAATTGTTTTTTACCAATATGGATTTTGCCATTTAAAAAGGTTCCGGCAGTTAGAATAACCGTTTTGCCATATATGGTTTGTAGCATACCTGTTTTTACACCGATGACTTTGTTGTTTTCAAATACCAATTCGACCACAGTATCTTGCCAGAAATCCAGGTTTGGAGTTTGTTCTAAAAGTTTTCTCCATTCTACCGAAAACAGCACACGATCGCTTTGGGCACGCGGACTCCACATGGCCGGGCCTTTTGATTTATTTAGCATGCGAAATTGGATCATGCTTCTATCGGTAACAATTCCGGAATAGCCACCAAGGGCATCAATTTCGCGCACAATTTGGCCTTTTGCCACGCCTCCCATCGCAGGATTGCACGACATTTGGGCTATCCGCTGAAGGCTCATAGTGATAAGCAGGGTCTTTGAGCCCAGATTGGCTGCCGCCGCCGCCGCTTCCGAACCGGAATGACCCGCTCCAACAACGATTACATCATACTTATCAAACATTGAATTTTGTTTCACGTGGAACAATTATGTTAAGGCCGCAAATTTAAGTAATAATCCTCTTTGCCTCTCATTTCAATTATGTCGTCGTGCGCATGGTCATCGTAACCAACCAAATGAAGAATTCCATGGATGCAAACACGACAAAATTCATCAAAGAGATCCACCTGGTGCATGATTGCATTTTCTATTACACGGCTTAAACTAACGTAAATTTCTCCTGAAATTATTTCGGGATGATTGGCGTTTGAAAAGGTTATTATATCGGTATAAAAATCGTGTTGAAGAAAGTCCAGGTTGATGTGTAATAAATACTCGTCATCACAAATAACATAGGTTATGTCACCAGGCTTTTTTCCTTCATGATGTATGCATTCCTGCAACCATTTTTTGATTTGTAATTCCTGTATTTTGGAAAAAGGATTGTCTAAAAGAAAATTAATGGAAATCATTGCTTAGTTTCACTTTTTCTGTTGTTAGCCTGTTTAAATATGACTTTAACAAGCCCGACCTTTCAAGGTATATGCTATTGTGGATAGCGCCAATATCAAAAGAAACTTGTAGCGTATTGTCCAGTGTCTTGTCGATATTGTCTGAAAGACTTTGAATAAGAAAAACTGAACCGCTAAACAAAGTGTCATGGGTTTCACTAAGTGAAGAATTCGTAGATATTAGTTCGATTATACTCTCCTTAACACCCCTAAAATCAATAGAAAGAACCTGAAAATCAGTGTGGTAATCACAAAATAGGGTGAAATCTTTATCCATTGATTTTACCAGATTGAATACTTCGCCAACCGTAATGAGTATATTCCCGAAATAGGTTTCGTTTATAAAAAGCTTGTCACAGATTGACTCTACAAATTCTTCAATTTGATGCATCGAACTGTTGCAATCCAAGATCAATTTATCACTTTCGTTGGTTCTCATTTTTCTCATTTTCTAGCTTAAACAAATACTTTTTATACAAATTGAGATAATAGGGCGATACTTCAATTGGCATCGTGATCAGTATTTCTTCCTGACCCATCTCATCTGCTTTATACTTTAATTTTTCGTTAAGGTTTCTGTTTTTACTGTTTTTTCCTTCAGTAGATTCTCTTTCTTTTTCTTTCTCTCTTTCCTGTAGCGCTTTCTTCGACATAAGAAGCCTGGTTTCAATTTCTCTCTGACGCTCCAGTGTTTCTTGTCGGAATTGACGGCGTATTAAATCCTCTTCGGTTTTTTGCATTTCCTCGGCTACTTTATTTAGTCCGTTATCTCCCTGACCCTCAGCTTCTAACAGATCAATAAGTTCTTGCATCTGCCGCCTTATCTCCCCCTGCATGGCTGCCATTCTAGCCAGTTCCTGACTATTTCCATTTACTCCACCACCTCCCGTTTCGCCTTCTTTTTTGCCATTCTTTTTCATTCTTTCGCCCAACTTCTTTTGTGCGTTCATGATATCCTCCAGCGATGGTTTTCCGCCCGCTCCCGGGTTTTGACAGCTCCCTTTGCCACTTTTTTGTCCGGCCATTTGCATGGCTGCTTTCATCTTTTTCAATGATTCGGCAAGCATTAGCGACAAATTATTCGTGGAAGTCATGGCATATTGCTGAAAGCCGAGAGCTTCTCCAACACGTCGTTCTTCTATGCTTTTAAGTGCGCGCTCCATGTTACTGTTTATTTTTCCTGACTCATCGATAATAAAGGGTTGAATGAAAATTTGTCGTTTACTTAACGCGATGAGCGAGTCGTTTACTACGATAAAATTCGTTTGTAGCAACTTTAAAACCTCAATATTGTCAATGAAAAGCGGATCGTTGGTGGATGTATTTTTCATCCGATCCATAAGGTCTTCTTGTTTGAAACTCATATCGATCAAGTTATCGAGAAGTGTTCGAACCTGCTCGGCATCTTCACCCATTTGTTCAGCCTTGGCTCCTTCAAAGTTCATTTTCATTTGTTCGCCAAGCTCTTTCATCTTTTCACCGGCTTGTTTTTGATGTTCACCAGCCTTTTTCTCTTTGCTTTTTTCGAGGTTTTCCTCGGCTTTCTGCATTTCTTCCTGAATCGATTTTTCGGCAAGGGTATCACTTTTTACGTTAAAAGGCTCTTCCAGTTGCTGATCAAGTGAATCAATCTCTTTAAATTGCTCTTGTATTTCTGAAAACGACTTTTCAATCTCTTTTTGGTTCTCTAACGACTGATCTTTATCAAGTTCTTTTTTGGTTGTTTTTTCCGAAAGATTTAGTTGCTTTTCGGCCAATTCCATAAGCTTGTTTAACGCCTCTTCCATTTTCTTTTCTACCTCATATTGCTTATACAATTCCAGGTTTTGCTCCAGATTTTCTTTCAGTTCTTCACTGTTTTTCTTCATTTCTTTAAGCAACTCTTCCATTTTCTTTTTGTCCATGTTTTTAAGTTGCTCCTCAAGCTTTTTCAGCTCGTTTTCTAAATCCGATTTTAGCAATTCATCAAACAGTTCCTTTAATTGATTGAGTTTTTGTTCCAGTTCGGGGTCTGTTTTTTTATCTATTAGTGATTCAATCTCTTCAATTTCACGATTGATCTCCTGAATTTCCCTCAACTGGTTCTTAATGTCGAGTTCTTTTTCAAGCAATTCAGTCAGTTTATTTTTATCTATCCAGTTAAGGTCTTTTTTCTCGAACAGGCTCATTGTTGTTTCTTCAATTTGCTTGGTGAGTTTCTCTATTTCAGTCATCGACTCGCTCAGCTTCTTTTTCAGGTCTTCTGATTGATCGTCTGATATTTTTTGTAACTCTTCTGCATCAGGAAGTTGCATGTAAAAAACAGAGGTGCGTGTTTTTTTATATCCATGCAAGGCATCGTTGTCGCGTACCTCAAAATAGTACGAAATATTATCCCCCGGTTTAAAACCTGCTTCCTGAGCAAGAAATAGATAATCAAATGATTGATTGGTAATTTCTTTTTGAATGTCCAATTTTATTTCTTGCCAATCAGGCATTGGGATGCTGTCTTTGCGGTATTTGAACTGCAAACCGTTAAACCCGTAATCATCCGAAATTTCCCCAAAAAAATTCCTTAAACCGTAATCCCCATTGTCTGCATATTCCTTTACTTCTATTTTTGGAAAATCGTCTTTAATCACCCGCACATTAAAAACCAGTGAATCAACACTATTCACAAATTCATTATTGGCCGAGAGAGAATACGTGGAAGACTCCTCTATAGTTTGTTCAAAGTAAAAAGTATTGCTGTTGAGTTTATCAAGATAAATTAGGGTGTCTGCTAATCTAACGGCTATTTGCGAAGCATCTCTGGTAAAAATTTGCCAAACAATCTGTGTGCCTTCCGGAACGATCATGTCTCCGGAGTTCTCAACCATTTCATCTTGCTTTTTTAGATATTTTGGAAAGTGCAGATGTGCCTCAAATCCGAAAATTATGGGTCGGGGAAATACTTTTATTCGATAGGATTTACTTGTGAAATCCGGTGTGTTTAGTGTGAAATAAACGTCTTGATTTACCGTGTTGAAGGTGTATTGATAGAATCCTTTACCTGTTTCTCCCATACGGTAAGAAAACTGACCATCGTTGATGCTAATGTATTCCGGAATGATTGAACCTCTCGCCTCCACTTCAAGTGTGAAATCATTTTTTTGAAGTGTGGATAATTCTTTGTTGAGAATGTGCAGTTCGTAAGGGAGAGGTCTTTCATATTCCCGATCAAAGTTAATGATACGTTGGGTGGGATTTGTAATGGTTGTTGGACTGTAACCCATTAAAAATAATAGCAATAATAGGGGAGGTAGAAAGTATTTTAGGTATTTGCTGTTTTTTTTGAGGTTAATGGCCTTTTTAAACGGAACAGCAATAAGTTGTCTGGATTTTTGTTCGATTCCGGCTTCAATTAAAGCATAATTGTCATCAGTAACATATGAGTTTAGCTGTAATGTGTTTAGTAACTTATCGCTAACCTCATCGAAATGTTTGCCGATAATGCGGGCAGCTTCTTCTTTTGAAAGCGTTTGGCCCAAATTCATCATTTTTAACAAAGGAATAGCGATATAATAAACCAATATCGATGCACTTGTGAGAAGAAAAGAATAAAAAAGAATCTGTCGGATAAGCGTATTGCTCCAGGCTAGAAATTCGATCAGGTTAACAATCAGAAAAAAAGAAATAATAATGGTAAAACCCAATAAAATCCCTTTAAGTACCCTGTTTATGTAGTACTTTAAAATAAATTTCCTGAGATTTATGAGCAATATTTCGTAATTCGATTTCATTGACAACTTTTAATCCGATAATTGTGTCTTGATACTATGGCTCGGCAAAGATAGAAATTCGGTGACTGATTATTTATTTATCTTCGCCGTTTATACCATGAAACGCTTAAATATATACGTATTTGTTAAATTAATTTGAACAGCATGAAACGAAATTTAATACTTTTTATTTTATTGCTCAGCTCTGTACTTTTATCAGGGCAGTGGAATCAGGAAATCAATATCGACGGGAAATGTACGCATATTCCGGAACAAAATACCAAGCAGGAATTTTTAGGGGCTTATTATTGGCAAAGCCCTTATTTGTTTGATTACGATGTTACTTTTTACGGATTGGATATCGAAGTGACCAGCTCCTCCATTTACGTTGAAGGCAATGGAACAATCAATGGTGTGGCTTTGGTTCCGCTTGATACCTTTGCGTTTGAACTAATTCCTGAACAGTTAATTGATGCCATCTGGTTCAACAACGTGCAGTATACAAATTATTCGCGCAGCGGAAGCAATGTGTTAGTACCCGTTGACGAAATTGGGGTGGGAGAATCTTTTTCGGCTCAGATCTTTTATCATGGACAACCCCCTACAGGTGGCTTTTTTGCTGGTGTTTCAAATGGATATTCTAGCACTTACAATAAACCTGTTACATGGACTTTATCTGAACCTTTTGCCGCAAAAGACTGGTTTCCGGTAAAGCAAGACCTGGAAGATAAGGCGGATTCGGTTTGGGTTTTTCTAACAACAGATACCTCCGAAATGGCCGGATCGCAAGGTTTGCTTACCAACGTGGCCGACCTGGGAAACGGAAAACACCGCATGGAATGGAAATCGAATTACCCCATCGATTATTACCTGATTTCATTTGCTGTTGCCGATTACCAGGAATACAATGTTTATTCGCATCCCGAAGAAATGAATGGCGATTCCATCTTAATTCAAAACTTCATTTACGACGCTCCCGGTTGTCTTGAAAACAACAAAGCCGGCATGGACCAAACAGCTGATTTCATTGAGCTTTTTTCCGAAAAATATATTCTGTATCCTTTTTGGCAGGAAAAATATGGCCATTGTTTAACCCAACTTGGCGGGGGCATGGAACATCAAACCATGACCACTATCGGTAATTTTTCCTTTCATTTGGTTGCCCACGAACTCGGTCATATGTGGTTTGGCGATAATGTAACTTGTGCCACCTGGAGTGATATTTGGATTAACGAAGGTTTTGCTACCTACTCTGATTATCTGGCCAATGAGTTCATCCTGGGTTGGGAAGCTGGCAAGGCCTTTATTACTTCTGCTCAGAACAGCTCCATGTCTTCTCCCGGCGGAAGCGTATATATTCCTGAAGATGAAATATATCCGGGCAATGAATGGCGTATTTTTTCCGGTCGTCTTTCCTACGATAAAGGGGCTGTTATCGTGCACATGCTGAGACACGAAATACAAAACGATGACTTGTTTTTTGAAGTATTGGAAACTTTCCAAACGGATTTTACATCGGGAACAGCTACTGGTGAGGATTTCAAAAACACTGCCGAACAGGTAACCGGAATGGATTTCGATTATTTCTTCAACCAATGGTACTATGGCGAAGGCTATCCCATTTACGATATCGATTGGTTTTCAACCGATCAGGTTTTTTACCTTACTTCAACACAATCTACTTCCGCTACCACGCCTTTTTTCGATATGTTGATGGAATACCGCCTGTTGTTTAACGATGGAACGGATACCATTGTAAAGTTGCGCCAAACGGCCAATGTTAACACGTTTGAGATTGCAACAGGCAAAAAAGTTGGTCTGGTCGTCGTTGATCCTGAAAAGTGGACGATGGAAAAAGTGAATTCTGTAATTATTGACATGCACGAAATCGAATCACCTGTTTATTTTACTGTAGGACCAAACCCCGTTAAAGATCAGCTAAATGTGTACTTCCCGAACAGTGTAAACAGCGACATTTCGCTTGAGTTGACTGATTTAAATGGGAAACGCATCTACAAGGCCAATATACACAACGAAAAAACCAAAATTGATATGTCTGAATTGCCTCGTGGCATGTATATCCTACAGGCTACAAACGGCCAAAATTCAATGCACCGAAAGCTGCTTAAATAGCGGACTTAACCGGATATTTAACGACCTGTTCAGCTACTGATCAGGTCGTTTTTTTTTGGGAACAGAATCGAAATTAAAACACTTCCACTTAGTATGGCCAGAATGATGATCAACGACTGTAAAGTGGGCATGGCATAAAATGAGTGAATGAGCATTTTAGTGCCAATAAAAGCCAGTAAAATGGATAGCCCGATCTTTAAAAACCAGAAACGTTGAACGATATTTTCAACCAGGAAAAACAACGAGCGGAGACCGATGATGGCAAAAATATTTGAAAAGTATACGATGTAAGGATCAAGCGTGACTGAAAAAATAGCCGGGATGGAATCAACGGCAAAAATGACATCCGAAAACTCGACCACAAGTAATACAATAAATAGGGTAGTGATATGAATTTTGTGATCGATTGTAACAAAAAACTGACCGCTGTTATCTGTTTTATCTACACGAAAATACTTTTCGACAAACCTGATGATGGGATGACGTGCCGTGTCGATATGCGATTCGTGGTTTCTGTCAAGAAACATCTTTATTCCGGTGATGACCAGCAATGCCCCAAAACCGTAAAGTAACCATGAAAACTTCTGAATGAGGGCTGCACTAATAAAGATAAACAAGAAACGCATAACTACAGCACCCAGAATTCCCCAGAAAAGTACCTTGTGGTAGTATTTTTTTTGAAGGTTGAACGAATAGAAAATCATTAAAATAACAAAAATGTTATCTACCGAAAGTGAATACTCGATAAGGTAGCCCGTAATAAACTCCAAACCAAGATTTTGGCGGTAAAGCAGCAAAGAGGCTTCAAAATCGCTTTCAATTAGTTTTATCGGATGACCATAGCGGGCGACCAGGTTTTGTAACTCCTCCATGTTTTGTGGACTATGGATTCGATCGCCAAAAAAATAAATCATTCCCCAGAAAATCAAGGCCAGCGATACCCATACAATAGTCCACAAAAGGGCACTTTTAAAACTTACCGGCTTATTCTCTTTGTTGAAAATCCCAATATCCAGAAACAGAAAGAAGGTGATTATCACCAAAAAACCACCAAACATAAAAATTTCATGCCAATTCATGGATTCCAATTTTTCGACAAAAGTAAACAAGTTAGTAACAACAAATACAGTGTTATGCATGGATTAATTTGCTAATTCCTTCCGGTAACCTTTTAACCATTCGCTTCTTATTTAGAAAATAGATAAAATACTAAAAATGACCCGAAGGCTTATTTTGCAGTTGGTTTTTAGTTGTATTTTTACTGCCTCAAAAAAACGATATCATGAAAAAAGTTATTTTGCTTTACTGGGGTACCGGTGGTAATGTAGAAAAAGCAGCCCGTCAGGTTTATTCAATGTTCAACCCTGAAATTATTGATATGTCGGATGTGGTTAGCTTTGATGTAGATAAGCTAAACAACTATCAACTTGTTATTCTCGGTGGGTCAACTATTGGTGCTGAGAATTGGTTAGACGCCAAAGCGGATAACGAATGGAACAGGTTTTTCAGAAAAATAGAAAAATTAAAAGTGTTTAAATTTAACGCAGCTTTTTTTGGTTTAGGTGATCAGGTGTTATATCCGGATCATTTTGTCGACGGTCTGGGCATTTTTCAGGAAGAAATGGAAGAATTAAACATACGGGTTGTTGGCCAATGGCCTGTCGATGGC
>Ga0180009_10000750_pt1 | contig 42498 bp, 43 predicted proteins | sample OS_PC_MetaG_FD_123537 | JGI IMG/M metagenome (GOLD analysis project Ga0180009, IMG submission 123537) | Groundwater microbial communities from the Aspo Hard Rock Laboratory (HRL) deep subsurface site, Sweden - OS_PC_MetaG | ecosystem: Environmental > Aquatic > Deep subsurface > Groundwater...
AGCCGTTCACTATCCTGGACTTAGTTACCGGAAGCAGTCACTCGTTGCACTAAGCAGCAAGGTCCTGACAGGGCGGAGAACGGACATTTGCTGCGGTCGGCACGAATGACCGAAGAGGGGCCGGAAGCGGACTGATAGCTTGGGGCCATGTTGCTGCGAAAGCGGACTTTCTGCACATACGGTGCGACATGGTCATGATCGGACCGGTGGCTGTCGTTTAGGGGCCGAAGAGCAAACTCGAAACTGGATAAAACTTGGGGGCAAGGTCACTGCATGTAAGTGACCAAGGTGGCTTCACAAACCTCCGCGCCATGGCGTGAAAGAAGGTCGAAGTCGTCTTCCGATATTCGGGTCAAGTTGGTCGGGTAGTTCAGCGAGACGGCGCCCTGCTCGTCGGTGAGCCGTTCCGCGAGTGCAGTGGAATCCATCTCGAACTGCCGCATGGACACGCCCATTCGTACCAGAACGCCCTTCACTTCTCCACGCAAGATCGATCCCATCAGCATGCGGGAACGCAGTGCCCGTATCTGATCGCTTGCAATGTCGAAGAGCCGCGGCGAGTTGAGCCTGCCCTGAAGCATCCCGGTGATCGAAAAAGGCCTTGGCGCAGTCAACGGACCCGAGGCATCGCTGCAGATGAGGAAGTCACATCCCTGAAGGCCGTCAGCGGGCTTGTAGATAGCCTCCAGACCCATGTTCTCGTACGCCCCACCATCCCAGAGCCGAACGCGCGGCATAGGGCGTGAAATCTTCTCCTGTGGTTTTTTGGTCGCCCGATCCGTCTTCCACCAGCCATGTTCCGGTAACTCGAGCCGCAGGATGCCAATCGCGTATGGAACCGCTGCCGACGCCGCAATGGCCTTTGCGATCGGGACGTCCGGGCTGAAGTGACGCCCGAACTGCCAGTCCCCCATCAACCTCTTCGAGAACCGCCAGTTCTTGCCGGTCTCGAAGCAGGTCGTGTTGATATGCCATTCCGGTGTGTCAGGCAGATCCTTCACGGATCCTCTGACACCCCAGCGAGCGGCGAGAAGCTTCGGAAGGATTTCGGCTCTTCGAAAAAGGATTCGAATGTTCTCGCGAAGGATTCCGCGCCAACCCAGGGCGGTGAGGCTGAACAGGTCGCCGGCCGTGAGCCTCTTGCGAAGTTCGGGATAGATATCGTCCAGGAACTGTCTGGAGGTCGGCCATTTGAGATCAGCGTGGGAGAAGATCGCGCCCACGATCAGGCTCCCTCCGGACACGGTCGAAATCTGCGTGACTTCCTCGAGGCGGCCCAACATTGAAAGATGCCGGAGAACGCCCAGGTGAAACACCGCCGCACGGACACCGCCGCCCGAAAGAGCGAGGCCCAGCCGCAGCCTGTCTTTGACGCTATCCATTTGCCGACCTCCTCGTTCCGGCCAAGAGCACCGACATGTCGTCTTCCGCAACGATCAATGACACGGCAGGTAGGCCGTCGAGTTCCATGGCGTCCCTTAGTTGCCTGATCTGTTCGAGATCGGTGCCGCTTGGACGTGAGGAACGGCCGGCCGGATGCGAATGCCATTCGCCGATGTACCGGATCTGGTTACCTGTCCGGGCGGCAGCAGCCTCGATGTCCGTGCGCAGCCGGGAGATGCCGCGAGTAAACGACGACGAAGTGCCGACGCTGTCGCTGGGCGGAGGAAGTGCTCCGACGACGTCGACGCGACGGCGTTCGAAATCGAACATTCCCATCAGCGATCCACCGGTTTCCGATGGCAGCGCCGCCGAGCGGCGTTGGCGGACTTCAAGCTTCAAAGAGGCTGGCAGGACGACCGACCAACCCTCGGCCTTCGTCGTCGCCATGGTACCGGACACCGTAGTGATCCTTACGCCATCCTCGTTCATAGTCCAGATCTTGAGCGCCGCATTCGTCGTCCTGACACCGGATGCGATCCCTGCAGCGATCAGGCCCGAAAGCACCTGTATCGACGCCATCGGGATCCTGTTCGTAAGCGCCCTGCACGCCCCGGTATACTGCATCCGGTCGACGGCACCGAGGTGGCCTTCGAGAGCGGGGTTCTGCAACACCTCGCGGAGATACAGCGTCTCGAGATCGCGGAGTGTCAAGGAGCGCGCCTCGTCCTCGATCATGAGAACCGCGGACTTCCCATCGGGCGTGAAGAACGCGCAGAGACGCCGGGCAGCGCTCGGCAGGTCGGACGCCCACCGGGAAACGGGAACAGAGGCAGAGGCGTCGAGGATGAATTCGGCGTCGCCGATCTGCTGATCCAATACCGCCTTGTCGATTGGGGTCAGGACGTTGTCGACGACAGGACGCGCATCAACGTCGTCCCTGATCCCCATGAGCATGTTCGCGAGCCCGATGGCCTTGCTTCTACCGACGAACTGGCTGTTGAGCGTATGCCTCGCCACGTTGTGCGGAAGCAGAGTGTCGTCGTCTACGATCGTCCATTTGAAGAGCCCCTGTCGGGCGAGTATTTCCGAGATCGCCGAACCGGCGGATCCAGCGCCGATCATGAGCACTCGACGGTCGTCGGCATGGGGCTCGCCAGAGAGAAGGGCCGCACCGGCTGCATCGAACTCCTTGTGAACGAAGGACATGGATACCGGAAGGTCGCGCACCGCATCCATCGATACGCCCGCGCCGACACTAGGGAGGAAGTTGACCTCCTTCGCCTCGCCGGAGACGTTGCGCAAGAGGAAGCCCATCTTCTCGCCGATCTCTCCGGGGCTGGATGCCGTCACGAACGCTACCGTCTCGGTCGTTCCGACATCACCGGTGGTCGGATCGATCTGGGGCATTGTCACCAGAAAGCAGGTGATACGCTTGCCGTCTCCTATTTCCTTCTTGCCATTCACCCAGTCCTTGATGGACTGCTGGAGCAGAATCGGAAAATCGACCCCAGCATCGACCAGAAAGTCCGACAACTGTCCGAGGTCTCGGGGCGCCCTCTTCATCCGCTTCATCTGCTGTGGCTCGATCACGCAATGGAAGGCCATCAAGCGGATATCGTCGCCTCTGACACTCGACGGCCTTGATCCCCCAATTAAGATGCACTGGGCTTCTTGGTCGACGGCCCAGATGAACAGGCTCGAGCCGAGCCGAGCCGCCTCCCAGAAATCGTTCTTCAAGATAATCTGGCTGAAATTGTCCGGAAGGAAGAGAGGGTCGAGGGGCTGACCTGCACCGTGAAGCTCGCCTTGGCATGCCTTCTCGAACCAGCCACTCAGACGACCCATGAGTTCGGCGGCCGTGTAGAAGCTCCGAGTGTCCTGCCATGGCCGGTCGTCGATGCAGATGCAGGCGGGGAATCCTTCCGGCATCAGGTTCTGATGCGGAGTGTCGGGAAAATCCGGGCGGGCGACGAGGACCGCAAACGACATTGAGCCGGTCCGCGCGAAACACACGGTCAATGATTCCACAGGCAGTATGTCATAGACGGGACGCTGCGGCCGCTCGACCACTAGGTCGAAGGAAAGAAGATCGAACTCTCCGAACCGTCGGCACTCTCCGAGGGTAGTGTAGCTGTCGCCCGGCCCCACGACATAGTCGTGAAGCGCCTTCGCAAGAGGATTGGCGAATTCTTGGACGTCGACGACGTCCGATCCTTCAGGCTGCCAATACATTCCGTCAGCCGTTCCTGCCGGCCCGCGTAGGTGTCGACGCGGCGACGCTTGTAGCGGTCGCCGCCGCCGCGAGCATGACAGCGACACCTTGGGCGGTAATCTTCAGATGGATAGGCTTCGGCCGGGCTTCACTGGGGGTCTCCATCGTGACCAAAAACTTGCCGTTGGAATCCTTGATGATCTTTTGGTAGTAGGCCGCGGCCTGACGATGCGGAGGCTGCACGTCCTTATCGGCGTCCGTACCCTTCACCGGGATCGGCTTGCTGGGGGACACGATGATTTCGTTCTCGCGAGCGAGCTCTTCGAATAGCCACCTCACGTCGTCGACAGGCTCCGTCATGTCCTCGCCCTTCTCAGGCGACAGCGACAGGTAGGAGCAGTGGTGGAACAGCTTCAGGACGTCCCAGTGCAGGCGGTCCTCGTTGTCGTGTTCGCGGCTCGTCCGGACGATCTGAGAGAGGCTTTCGTGATCGATGTCCGCACCGAGCAAGACATAGGACTCCTTCAGGCCTTCGCGCAGAGTCATCTGCACGACGATCGATCCCTGATTTCGGTCGACCAGGCCAGCATCCGTGCGCCAGGCGAAAGGACTGTGCACGAAGAACTCGACAGACTCCGAACCCCACTTGTTAAAACCAGGAACCAGCTCGCCCGCATTGACGATGCAGTGCATCCGGGACTCAAGCGTAAGACCGTTGTCCGCAAGGTAGGATTTGAGGGCATCCGGACGAGAGAAAACCTTGATGCCCTTCCCTTCCTTCAGACGGTGCCGGGCTTCCTGCCGGATCACGCGGGCATCGTCGTCGAGAGCGACCTCCGTCAGGACGCCGGCGGGCACCCAGAGCTCGTCGATCTTCATGCGGTCGCCGCCTTGATAAGCGGCCGCATGTTCGAACCAGAAGAACTCGCTGGAACGGAAGATATGGTCCTTGTCGAGATGAGTGAAGGCAACCACCCGGAAGGATTCCTGACCGGCCTCGTCCATGGCATCCCGGATCGCGGTCGGGAGGTCGATCCGCTTATCGAAGGGGTCTTTCTCGTTGCGCATGTGCGCGTAGTCCATCAGGACGACCTGATTGTTCGCAAGCTGAATAAAGGTCGTGTCAGCATTCCCGGTCGGGAAGAACTTCATGTGTGCCGTCATCTGCAGGGATCCTCGTCGCCGCGCCGCATTGGTTAGAATTTTACATGTCAACCGGAAGGTGGGGGTGACATGAGCCGACTGCAAGAGGGTGCGTTCACTTTTGTTCCGTTTTCCACTTGAGAACTCACCACTCAGAGACATGGCATGCATGGCACGACAAGTCGCTGGCGCGGTTGACGTTTTAGAACTCCGTGAAGGTATCGATGCCGGGATGGTTCCCGCGTCTTCACTGTGCTCAAGCCGACGTACTGACCTTCGGTGAATTATCTTCGCACTTGAAGCAGAATTCGCGAAATGCGTGCAATAAGCTAGCGTGCCGACATGACAGCTAGAAATTGACGTTCTGTGCTTGCAGTTGAACCTGAACCGCCTCCGCATGAATCGTTACGCTAGATGCAAGCCGTCAGCTCGTGCTTTTCTGATATATCTAACGACGGAGCGCCGCAAACGCTGCTCCGGAAGAGCAGCTCGTAGGGAAGCCCCATAAAGAAGCCTCTCGGTCGCCTACTAACCCTGACACAGAAGGCTACCGGTCAGACCTAACGTCCGCTTTCAGGCAATTGCTATGTCGCTTGGAACGACTGAAGTGGGGGCGCAAAGCCGTCGTACAGTTTCGCAAGGTCCAACGGCAGCTATGGGCCGAAAGTGCCCGTGTCTACACCGAAATCGAATGTCCGCACTTCACAGCTTACCGGTGAATGCAGTCTGTCCGAATCCTGTCCTGAAAACTGCTGATTTGCGAATGGCCCCTTGATGGATCTTATGTGATCATTCGGGGCCGATTCACATATTGTAGGTGATTTTGGAAATCCCATTTATGGTATCTGTTGCCCAGGAAATTCATTTTTTGGTATTAATCCAATGCGAATATGATACCGTTTAATGAATGTGACTGGTCTGCAATGGTATAAACGGTATGAAGCCTCTCCGACTGAACGCATTGCCGGGCGATGTCCGGCAGCAATTGATCGACACCCGAAAACGCAAGAACCTGACGCAGAAGGAACTCGGCGCGCGGATCGGCTTGTCCCAAAAGCACGTGTCCGAAATCGAAAATGGAAAGATCGCGCCGCGCTACGACACGGTCCTTGAACTTCTGCGCGTCCTCGATCTCGATCTTGTGGTCGCTCCCAAGCGGCTGGTGCCTGTGATCCGAAGCATCATTGCCGATCATTATGGAGATGATCGGCATCAGCAACATGAAGATGATCGTCCCTTGTATGGGAGAGGTGCCGACGTGGATGCCGATGATGATCAAGAAGGCGAGCTGTCATGACAATCGACATCGCCAATATCCGCCAACTGGAAATCAGGCTCCATGGACGGCCTATCGGCAACATCACGCGCTTGGCGAGTGACCAGCATGTCTTTGGCTTCGATGAGGCCTATCTGGTGGACGAGGATCGAGACACACTGAGCTTGTCCTTTAAGCGCCGCGGAGGTGGCCTGCTGGAGACGACCCGCACTGTTCGCCAGAGGTTGCCGGAATTTTTCTCCAACCTTCTTCCGGAAGGCCATCTGCGCCAATACATCGCTGAAAAAGTTGGCGTTCATGCTGACCGTGAATTTGCCCTGCTTGCCTATCTCGGGCAGGACCTGCCTGGTGCGATCACGGCCGTGCCTGTGGGCGATGACGGTTCCACTTCGACAGGTGCAGATCCCGGCACGGCAGACGCCGATGCCGATGAGGGCGCGTTGCGGTTTTCCCTAGCCGGCGTTCAACTGAAGTTTTCTGCGGTGATGGAAGCCAATGGCGGCCTGACCATTCCAGCCGATGGAATTGGCGGCAAATGGATCGTCAAGTTGCCATCAAACACCTATCCATCCGTCCCGGAAAACGAATACGCCATGATGGAACTCGCGCGCGCTGTCGGGATCGAAGTTCCGGACATCAGCCTCGTTCCGATCGACAGTATCAAGGGCCTTCCTGCTCCGGCCGCAAATATGGAGGGTCGGGCCTTGATTGTGCGGCGGTTTGACCGGGCTGCAGAGGGAGGTCTAGTCCATATCGAAGATTTCGCCCAGGTGTTCAGCATATTTCCGTCCGAGAAATACAGGCATCGCAGCTATGCCAACATTGCTGCCGTCATCGCGGCAGAATGCGGTTCGGGGGCAGCCGAAGATTTTTTCCGCCGTATCGTGTTTACGACCTTCATCGGCAATGGCGACATGCATCTGAAGAACTGGTCCCTGATCTATCGCGACCGGAAAATCCCATCGCTTGCCCCGGCCTATGACTACGTAGCGACGCTTCCCTATATCCCGGGCGACAGCCATGGATTGAGTTTCGGTAAATCCAAGGACCTCCATACCATCACGCGTGATCAGGTCCGGCGCTTTGCTGACACGGCCGGCCTGGCCCCAGCTCCTTTGTGGTCGATAGTGGAAGAGGCCATTGAAACCATTCCGGTTGCATGGAAAACCCATGAACCGCGTGCCGCGCTCTCCGGACAGCTGGATGATGCCATTGATCAGCATATTGGTGCCGTGGCGATTGCCATTGGTTCGCAATCGTGAAAATTGGGGATGCCAGAACGAATAAAGAACATTTGGGCTGCCTGATGTTGATTTTGATGTAGTATTTCTCAATACCGCAGCGATTCGTTCGGGGCAGAAATGGCAAAAGACATCCTCATATTTTCAGACGGTACCGGTCAGATCGGTGGCTTGCGCCCTGATCAATGTCTTTCGAATGTTTACAAGATGTATCGAGCAATGCGGCCAGGGCCGGATTCGCCAATATCTCCAAACGAACAGGTCGCGTTTTACGATGCTGGTCTTGGCGCCGGAGAAACGGGCGGGCTGACCTTCAAACGCGTCAGGAATTTCTTTGCCGCTGCCGTCGGTACCGGCATCGATGAAAACGTGATCGATTGCTATGCGGCTATAATCGCTAATTATGAACCGGGTGACCGGATACATCTGTTCGGGTTCAGCCGCGGTGCTTACACCGCAAGGACTGTCGCCAATGTGCTCAATCTGTGCGGTGTTCCTACAGAAGACGGAAGAGGGCGACCGGTACCTCGGTTTGGTCCGGCCCTTCGCAAAATCGCATCCGATGCTGTGCGGTATGTCTACAATCACGGAGCCGGCAAGAAGCGCGACAAGTACGAGGATCAGCGTGAGGAGAAGGCCCGGCGGTTCCGAAAGAAATACGCCAGTGAGGGCATCGGAGCTGAAGGCGAGGGTCAGGGAAACGTCCAACCGACATTTGTCGGCGTCTTTGATACCGTCGCAGCTCTCGGTAGCCGCGCAGCGACTCTGGTGTCATTGTTCGCGTTCACCGTCGTCTTGCTCCTTGCCATATATATATACTCGATTGCACCAATTTGGTTGTGGCTGCCATTTGCCCTTCTCCCGGCGGTCATGGCTTTCTGGGCGCTTGGCAGCTTCTTCAGTCAGTTCAAATATTTCTTCAAAGATGAATCGCGTCGTTTGCGATTGTGGAATCCACTCGATTGGATCGCTGCGGTTCGTCATGGTCACATGGCTTGGTGGAGCGGAAAAAACTACGACCGCTATGTAGATCGCGAGGTACCGTTTCTCCGCCATGCGCTTTCCATCGACGAAGCAAGAACGAAGTTCCCACGGGTAGGATGGGGCCGAGGTGAGGATGTTGCCTGGAACGCTGAGCGCGGAAACTCCGGATGGATCAAGCAAGTGTGGTTCGCCGGAAACCATTCGGACATTGGCGGAAGCTACCCCGAGGAAGAGTCCCGCCTGTCGGATATCGCGCTGCAATGGATGGTCGACGAACTGGTTTCTGCCGTCCCGACCGTGAAAATCCGCCGTGATTTGCTCGTGACGTCACCAGATCCACTTGCACTTCAACATGACGAAATACAGGCGGTTCTCGATATGCAACCTGGCTGGTTCAGAACGGTCACGTTCGACAGGCTTACATGGTCGCGAAAGCCAAGGCAGATCCATCAAGAGGCGGATCTTCATCCAACCGTTCTCGAACGTCTTGATGCTGAACATGTCGCGCAAATGGACAAAACTATGCGGTACCGGCCAGCAAATCTGAAGCAGCATAAATCTGCGGCGCGTTACTTTGCGGGCTGAGATTGTAAGGCGGCAAAAGTCGAATTCAGCTCAGGGAAAACAGCGAACCGGCCGAATCTCTGCCGATCTTCCATTTCTGATAGAATATTGATTTAAAACGGCATTTGTCGATTTATCCCCCGCGTTTGCCGATCTTTGTTACCGATGTCTTCCAAGGTGGGCGTGCGCGGTTCTTCATTTGAAGGCAGGGCTCAGAGTTGGGCAATGGTGTTGTGCGGAATGCGCGTGAGCGCTTATTCAAATCTCCGGCGCTTCAGAATTTGGGCTAGGAAAGTGCGCACCCATGGCCTTTGCGAATTTGCCGTTTCAACGGGCGTGCGATCGCATCTCGATCATTTTTGCAGATCAACTTCTCGAACATCAATCAACTATTTGGCATAATTTCGCAAAAGCGCCAGAAAACTGAACAAGATCGATCGTCATCTGCAACCACGATTATTTATGCGTGACCGCGCCGCTTCGATCATGCAGAGTACTTGTCGGGTCTGAAATATTAGGGGGCGTTTCTCATGCTGAAAGCTTTCGCAGCCTTCTTACTGCTCAACATGCCGGGTGATTTTACAACCATGGTACCGGTTCAGAGTAATGGCGAAATGCAGCTTGCAGGCTGTAGTGGGTGTGGTTGCCGTGGAGGCCCTGGCTGGCGGTCGAAAAAGACCGGCAAATGCGTCAGCGACAAGCAGTTGCGCAAGCAATGCGGTAGTCCACCGTCGAAAAAGCTCTGCACCAAAGAAAACTGAACCGCCCCCGGTTTGCCGGAGGCTCCAAGTTCCAAATAGGATGGAGCCATCATGAGCAAAACGACGAACAAGTTTTCCCCCGAAGTGCGCGAGCGCGCTGTCAGATTGGTGCTGGATCACGAGGGCGATTACCCCTCGCGTTGGGCTGCCTGCCAATCGGTTTCGGCCAAGATCGGCTGCTCGGCGCACACGCTGCTTGACTGGGTCAAGAAGACTGAAGTCGACAGCGGCAAGCGGGCCGGCATTTCCACGGATGTCGCCGAGAAGCTGAAGGCGCTGGAGCGCGAGAACCGCGAACTCCGGCAGGCCAACGAGATCCTGCGCAAGGCGAGCGCTTATTTTGCCCAGGCGGAGCTCGACCGCCCGTTAAAACGATGATTGCTTTTATCGACGATCACCGTGGAGCCTATGGGGTCGAGCCGATCTGCAAGGTATTGCCGATTGCCCCCTCCACATATTTCGATCACCGGGCGAAGCAGGCCGATCCCGCGAAGCTGTCGGCAAGAGCGCGCCGGGATGCGGCGTTGCGGCCGAAGATCAACCTTGTGTTCGAGCAGAACCTCAAGGTCTACGGGGCTCGTAAAGTCTGGCTCCAGATGAACCGGGAGGGCATCTCTGTTGCGCGATACACGGTCGAGCGGCTCATGCGCGTCATGGGGTTGCACGGGGTTATCCGCGGGAAGGCGATCAAAACCACGACGCCAGACAAGGCAGCCCCTTGCCCGCTGGATCATGTGAACCGCCAGTTCCATGCCCCGGCACCGAACCGGCTCTGGGTCTCCGACTTCACCTATGTCAGCACCTGGAATGGTTTCGTCTATGTGGCCTTCGTCATCGATGCCTATGCCCGACGGATCGTTGGCTGGCGCGTATCGCGAACGCCGCATGCGAGCTTCGTGCTTGATGCGCTCGAGCAGGCTTTGCACGAGCGCAGGCCGGTCAATCGCGGAGGACTGATCCACCACAGCGATCGTGGCAGCCAATATGTCTCGATCAAGTACTCGGAGCGTCTGGCTGAAGCCGGGATCGAACCCTCGGTCGGCAGCGTTGGCGACAGCTATGACAACGCACTCGCCGAAACAATCAACGGACTTTACAAGGCCGAGGTCATCCATCGGCGCGGGCCCTGGCGATCCTTCGAAGCTGTCGAGTTCGCTACCCTCGAATGGGTCGATTGGTTCAATCACCGCCGCCTGATGCGCCCCATCGGCGATATCCCGCCAGCCGAAGCCGAGGAGCGCTACTACGCCATGCTGGACCAGCCAGCCATGGCCGCATAACTTAACCCAAACGGCCTCCGGCAAACCGGGGGCGGTTCAAACTGACGGGAGGATGCGACGATGAAACTCGGAATGCGAAAACCCAGTCTGAAGAAGAGCCTTGCGGCCCGGACGTCTTCAAAACGGATCATCAAAAACAGTCTTGGACTGAGAGCACCGCGCGGTTCAGGCATGATCCTCAATCCGAAGAAAGCCGTGAAAGCGAAAATCTATCGGAAGACAACATTTTCTCTGTGGGGGCTATTGGGAAAGCTGTTCCGATGAGCGGCTATGACAAATCACCCGACTATGGTGGTCCGCCGTTCCGCTGGCGGGAATTGATCATCCCGGCAATCGTGATCATTGCCGTTGCCCTGGTATGGGTGTTTTGGCCTTCAAAGGCGGGTGCTGGAAGCCAAGTTCGCGTCGTCGATGGAGACACCATCGAGCTTGACGGGGTGACCTACCGGCTACACGGCATCGATGCGCCGGAAGCTGGCCAGAAATGTCGAAAGGCGTCCGGCGGATGCTGGCCCTGCGGGAAGGATGCCATTGCCGTTATGGAAAGCTTGGTCATTGGCGAGGCGGTAACCTGCGACAACCGGGGCATTGATGACTACTCACGCGTCATCGGTGTTTGCAGCGTCAACGGGCAAGACATCAATGCGCGAATGGTCTCGAAAGGTTATGCATGGGTGTTCCGGAAATATTCGCTCGACTATGCAGCCCTTGAAGACACGGCAAGAGCGGCGCGCCTCGGAATCTGGCAAGCGGATACCCAGACGGCTTGGGACTACCGCGCCGAACGATGGGACGTCGGTGTACAGGAATCGCCGGAAGGTTGTCCGATAAAAGGCAACATCTCGAAAAACGGGCGCATCTACCATGCGCCGTGGTCGCCTTGGTATTCGCGTACGAAGGTTTCCGTCGACAAGGGCGAGAGATGGTTCTGCGATGAAGCAGAAGCGCTTCAGGCCGGTTGGCGTGCCCCCTATTGGGGGCGATGAAATTTGAGAGAAGAACCAGTTCCGCAAGAACAGCGTCCTGCACCCAGAGTGGCAAACGAGCTGGTGATAGGGTTTGCCGGCCACGTTGGCCGAGGTGGGCGTTGCCCTTTGGGCCGGGCTGTCGGCAGAGCTGAAGCCCGCGAGCGGTCTTCCCCATCCGGGCTTTTATCCCTAACGCGATAAACAAATCCCATGGCAGTCAATTTCGGCGGACCTGCCGCTTGCGCGCAGCGGCCGGCAAGGGAAGCTGCGCCGCGCCTGATGCGATCATCACGCCCCGGCAGAATTGCCGTCTTTCCAGCCGCGCCCTTGCCTGCCTTGCTCTTCGCGGCCTTCGGGTTGCGACCCTTCGGAAAAGGGAGCGGAAACCCGAACGGAAGGGGCGCGAAGAAAATATGGAACAGTCAGAGCTGGAAGAGCTGAAGGAGAAGGTTTTCTGTCCGGCGGTGCTGGAGACCGCGGGCTTTGCCATCGACAAACGCGAAAGCACCCGGTTGGCGGTCAAATACCGCCGCGACAATGAGATTATCATCGTCATCCACGGTGGCAAGGGCTGGTTCGATCCCTTGTCCGATGCCAAGGGCGACGTGCTCAGTCTGGTCGAGAACCTCGAACGTGTTCCCTTTGCGGCCGCGCTTTCTATCGTCGCCGACCTCGTCGGCTTCATCCCTTCCACTCCAGTCTGTAACCGGCCGGTACAGAACCGAGCCGCGGAGCAGACGGTTGAAGAACGCTGGACTGCCCGCCGCAAGCCGCGACCCGGTTCGGCCACCTGGCGCTATCTCACCGAAACACGCGGCATTCCCGAAGCTGTGCTGCGACAGGCGATTGCCGCGGACGCCCTGCGCGAGGGGCCACAGGGCAGCATGTGGGCTTGCCACCGTAATGAGGACGGCCAAATCACTGGCTGGGAAGAGCGCGGTCTCGAGTGGCGCGGCTTTGCGAGTGGCGGTGCCAAAGTCCTGTTCCGGCTTGGACCTGCAGACGCCACGCGGCTTTGTATCACCGAGGCAGCGATTGATGCCATGAGCCTGGCCAGCATCGAGCGCCTTCGCCCCGGAACAGCCTATCTCAGCACCGGCGGTGGCTGGTCGCCTGCGACCGAGGCGGCGCTGCGTAGCCTTGCCGCGCGCCCGGATGTCCTGCTGGTCGCGGCCACAGACGCCAACGATCAGGGCGAGCGATATGCAGAGCGCCTTCGCGCACTCGCGGAGCAAGTTGGTTGCAATTGGCAGCGGCACCGGCCGCCGGCCGAGGACTGGAACGCCTGTCTGTCCAAGGAGAGATGAGCGGGAAGGAGGAAAGGGACGAATGGGAGGAAAGCGAAAAAACTGCCGCATGCCCGCCTTCCGCCTCAAGGGTGGCGCTGCGCCCGGCTGACGCCGGCCCTTGACTCAGGCAGTCGGAGAGGCGGCCGTGGGGGAGGGGTCCGGAAGGGCTGAAGAGGATGGTGATGCCGCAAAGGCGTACCGCGCTTGCAGCCCGTGACAGGCTGCAAAGGAGCCCGCCATGACCCCATCCATCCGCAAGATCCAGTTCGGAATTGTCGATCGCCGCCAGATGTACCGTCTCTTTGACCGCCATGCCCAGCGTCCGAACCGCTGGCAGGAAGATGGCAGCGCGCTCTATACCGGTGAGTGGTTCGAGATCGCCCGTTCCGAACATGACCATATGCTCGAGATGCTGCCGCCGCTCTGGATGCGCGGCGAGATGTTTGCCATGCGCGAGTTCCTGACCGGGAGTGTCACCGGCGTTTTCTACGCGCTGCGCATCAATGGCGTGACGCGGTTCTTCCATGGCTACTGCGATCTGTCTGACCCGCATTCGCCGGAGATGATGCGTGCCGCCATCATCGAACGCGAAAGCCATCCGGTGAAGGCGATGACGCGCAAGGAGCGGATCGAGCATATCTGGAGCGCCACCCATGATGATTATCGCGGCTATGCGGGTGAAGCCTTCGATCCCGCTGTTCGCGGCAAGCGGACGATCCTGGTCTACCGCCCGCAGAATGGAACGGTTCTGAAGCTGCTTGAGGAGCTCACCGAAGAGGAGATTTCTGCAAAGCTGCCCGTCCAGCTCCGCTTCCTGCCGCTTCGCGAAGCAGCGTGAGGTGGACCCATGTTCACGTTTCCGATTGAGGCGGTGCGCAGGGTCATTGCGCGCGGCAAGCAAGATGCCGTCGCCAATGGCGGCTTCCGCACTCCGGATCAAGGCACGAAGACGGGCGAGGACGACCAGCCCGGCTTCTGGCTGATCGGCGACCAGGGTGTCTACATCATGTCTAACGGCAAGCTCGCCGAAGGCCAAAACCCTCTCGTCGTCTATTCGACGGAATGCCACCCGAAAGGCGATCCCGACTGGTGGGATTACAAGCGGCGGCATTTCGGGCGCGATGACGGTGTCGAGTTCATCGATGCTGGTCTGCTGATCCCGAGTTTCGACCGGAATTTCGGGGCCACCCATCTCGGTATCCAGCTCAGTGAGAACGAAATCTCCTTCACGCTGATCACGCGATAGGTGGCCGGTTCGCGAACCGGCCGCCTCAATCGCTCACACTTTCCCAACACTGCGCACAGACAAGCCTTCGGATTTCCCGGCGGCGCGGTCGCGTGCGCCCTCACTCCAGGAGGATTTTTCCATGTCCGATCATGATACATTCACGCTCGACGGTTTCAGCAACCACCCAGACGCGCTGTCATCGGGCCTCGGCCTCGGCGTCGGCACCTTCAGTGACAGCCCGGAGCCAGACGCCCGGACGGGCCATCCGCAGTTTTCCGAGGAATTGACCAAGCCGCGTGTGAGCAGTGGGCCAATCCAACAACCGGATCGAAAGATCCAAGAGCGAGGCACCAATTTCCACCTCTCGGCAAGCCGTAATCTCGCAAAGGGCTGGAAGGCCCGGGCGCGCGACAATCTTGATGCTATCGCGCTTGCCGAAACCATTGTGGGCGAGGACCGAGCGGCAACACCCGAAGAACAGGCCGAGCTGATCAAATTCACCGGCTTCGGTGCCTCCGATCTCGCCAATGCGATCTTCACCCGGCCGGGCGAGACCGGCTTTGCCAAGGGATGGCACAATCTCGGGGAAGAGTTGCGGGAGGTTGTCACCGAGGCGGACTATGCGTCGCTTGCCCGCTGCACCCAATATGCGCATTTCACGCCGGAGTTCATCATCCGGGCGATCTGGCAAGGTCTTGAGCGCCTCGGCTGGCGCGGCGGCCGCGTGCTCGAGCCTGGCATCGGGACGGGGCTCTTTCCGGCGCTGATGCCGGAGAAATTTCGCGAATCTTCTTTCGTCACCGGCGTCGAACTCGATCCGGTCACCGCGCGCATTGCCAGGCTTCTGCAGCCGGTTTCCCGGATCATCGAAGGCGATTTTGCGCGCACCGATCTGCCGGCGCATTTCGATCTCGCCATCGGCAACCCGCCATTCTCGGATCGGACCGTCCGCTCCGACCGCACCTACCGGTCACTGGGTTTGCGGCTGCATGATTACTTCATTGCGCGGTCGATTGATCTTCTCAAACCCTGCGCGCTCGCCGCCTTCGTGACGTCTTCGGGCACGATGGACAAGGCTGACCGAACCGCCCGCGAGCACATCTCTAGATCGGCCGACCTGCTTGCCGCCATCCGCCTGCCCGAGGGCAGTTTCCGGGCCGATGCGGGTACCGACGTGGTGGTCGACATATTGTTCTTCCGCAAACGCAAGCCCGGCGTGCCGCAGGGCGATACGAGCTGGCTCGATCTTGCCGAAGGCATTCCGGCCAGCGGGGACAGCGAGGCACTCCTGGTCAATCGCTGGTTCGTCGATCACCCCGATCATGTGCTGGGCCGTCACGCGACCACATCCGGCCCCTTCGGCGAGACCTATACATGCCTGCCCGATGACGGGGATCTGGAAGCCAGGCTGGACGCGGCCATCCGACTACTTCCGGAAGCGGTCTATGACGGCGAACCTGGTCTCATCGATGTCGAATGCGAACTGGGTACCACGGCTGAAGATATTTCTGACGCCCATGGGTCCCATGTCCGCGAGGGGAGTTTCGTCTTCGATGCCTCGAAGGGCTTGATGCAGGTAGCCGACGGCAAGTCCGTTCCGGTTTCCGTCCGCAAGGGCCGGTCGGGCGAGGGGTTTTCGGAGCGGGAGATCGCCATCGTCCGCAAACTCATTCCCGTCCGCGACGCCGTGCGCGCGGTGCTGAAGGCCCAGGAAACCGGCCAGCCCTGGCGCGACACACAGATCAAACTTCGCATCGCCTGGTCGAGCTTCGTTAGAGATTTCGGACCGATCAACCACACGAAAGTGTTGATCACGGAAAATTCTGACACCGGCGAATCCCGCGAGACGCATCGCCGCCCCAACTTGCAGCCCTTTCTCGATGATCCCGATTGCTGGCTGGTCGCCTCCATCGAAAACTACGATCTCGACACCGATACCGCCAAGCCTGGTCCGATCTTTTCCGAACGGGTGATAGCGCCGCTTGTCACCCCGGTGATCACCAGCGCCGCCGATGCGTTGGCCGTCGTTCTGAATGAGCGCGGCCAGGTGGACATTGATCATATCGCCGAGCTCCTGCATCATGATCGTTCTTCCGTGATCGCGGAACTAGGCAGCGCGATCTATCGCGATCCGGCCGACGGGTCATGGCAGACCGCCGACGCCTATTTGTCGGGTCCGGTGCGCGACAAGCTGGTCGCAGCGCAAGCCGCCGCAAATCTCGATCCAGATTACCGTCGAAATGTCGAGGCGCTTGCAGCCGTCCAGCCTGCGGATCTTGGGCCTTCCGACATCACCGCACGGCTTGGCGCACCTTGGATTCCGGCAGAGGATATCACCGATTTCGTGCGCGAGACATTCGGTGCGGAGATCACCATCCGCCACATGCCGGAACTCGCCTCCTGGACGGTCGAAGCTAGGCAACTGGCGTACCGCGCCGAAGGCACATCCGAATGGGGCACCAAACGCCGCCATGCCGGAGAACTGCTTGCCGATGCGCTGAACAGCCGCATCCCGCAGATTTTTGACACGATCCGCGAGGGAACGACCGAGCGCCGCGTCCTCAATGTTGTCGACACGGAAGCCGCCAAAGAGAAGCTCACCAAGATCAAGACCGCCTTCCAGAGCTGGGTTTGGTCTGATCCCGACCGCACCGACCGGCTGGCGCGGGTCTATAATGACCGCTTCAACAATATCGAGCCGCGAGCCTTCAACGGCGATCATCTTCAGCTGCCGGGCGCTTCCGGCGCCTTCACCCTCTATAGCCACCAGAAGCGAGGCATATGGCGGATCATATCGTCGGGCGCAACCTATCTCGCCCATGCTGTCGGTGCGGGCAAGACGATGACCTTTGTTGCGGCCATCATGGAACAGCGTCGTCTCGGCCTGATCTCGAAGGCCATGCTGGTCGTGCCCGGTCATTGCCTGGCGCAGGCCGCGCGCGAGTTCCTCGCACTCTATCCGGCAGCCCGCATCCTCGTTGCCGATGAGACCAACTTCACCAAAGACAAGCGCCAGCGGTTTCTGGCCCGTGCCGCGACGGCCAATTGGGATGCGATCATCATCACGCATTCGGCCTTTCGGTTCATCTCGGTGCCTGCCAGCTTCGAACAGCAGATGATCGACGATGAACTCGCGCTCTATCAAGACCTGCTGATCCGCGTCGAGAGCGATGATCGTGTGTCGCGCAAGCGCCTCGAGCGGTTGAAGGAGGGATTGCGGGAGCGCCTGGAAGCGCTTGCGACCGTCAAGGACGATCTCCTGACGATTTCCGAGATCGGCGTCGACCAGATCATTGTCGACGAGGCGCAGGAGTTCCGCAAACTCTCCTTTGCGACCAACATGTCGACGCTGAAGGGTGTCGATCCGAACGGGTCGCAGCGCGCCTGGGACCTCTATGTCAAATCCCGCTTCATCGAAACAAAGAATCCGGGCCGGGCGCTGGTTCTGGCGTCCGGCACGCCGATCACCAACACCCTCGGCGAGATGTTCTCGGTCCAGCGCTTCCTTGGCTTCGCGGCCCTGAAAGAGCGGGGCCTGCACGAGTACGACGCCTGGGCCTCGACCTTCGGCGATGTGGCGACCGAACTCGAATTGCAGCCATCCGGCAAATACAAACCCGTTTCGCGCTTTGCCACCTTCGTCAATGTGCCGGAACTGATCGCCATGTTCCGCTCCTTTGCCGATGTCGTGCTGCCTGAGGATCTGCGGCAATACGTCAAGGTCCCGGCGATCTCGACGGGCAAGCGCCAGATCGTCACCGCGAAACCGACTGACGACTTCAAGCTCTATCAGCAGGTGCTGGATGCCCGCATCAAGGCGATCGAGATGCGGGACGGCCCGGCCAAGCCCGGCGACGACATCCTGCTGTCCGTCATCACCGACGGGCGGCATGCTGCTATCGATCTGCGGCTGGTCGACTTCGTGGAACAGAACGAGCCGGACAACAAGCTCAACAAGCTGATCGGGAATGCTTTGCGCATTTGGCGTGAAACGGCCGGCAACACCTATCTGAAACGCGACGGCAAACCTTTCGACCTGCCGGGTGCGGCGCAGATGATCTTTTCCGATCTCGGCACCATCAATGTCGAAAAGACACGCGGGTTTTCAGCCTATCGCTGGATCCGCGATGAACTGGTCCGGCTTGGCGTTCCGGCCTCAGAGATTGCGTTCATGCAGGACTACAAGAAGACCGAGGCCAAGCAGCGGCTCTTTGCCGACGTCAATGCCGGAAAGATCCGCTTCCTGATCGGCTCATCAGAGACCATGGGCACCGGCGTCAATGCGCAGCTCCGCCTCAAGGCGCTGCACCATCTCGATGTGCCCTGGCTCCCCTCCCAGATCGAGCAGCGCGAGGGCCGCATCGAACGCTAGGGCAACCAGCATGAGGAGATCGATATCTTCGCCTATGCGACCGAAGGTTCGATGGACGCGCAGATGTGGCAGAACAATGAGCGCAAGGCCCGCTTCATTGCGGCAGCGCTCTCCGGCGACACCTCGGTGCGCCGCCTTGAAGATCTGGGCGAGGGCCAAGCGAACCAGTTTGCCATGGCCAAGGCGATTGCCTCGGGCGACGAACGGTTGATGCAGAAGGCCGGTCTTGAAGCCGATATCGCAAGGCTTGAACGCCTGCGTGCCGCCCATCTTGACGATCAGCATGCGGTCCGCCGTCAGATCCGCAACGCCGAACGCGACATCGAGCACAGCACAAGGCGGATTGCAGAGATCGGTCATGATATCGAACGCCGTATTCCGACGGCGGGCGATGCCTTTGCCATGACTGTGGTCGGCCAGTCGTTCACCGAGCGCAAAGCGGCGGGGCGGGCCCTGATGAAAGAGATCATGACGCTCGTTCATCTGCGCGAGGAGGGCGAAAAGACCATTGCCAGGATTGGCGGCTTCGATCTGGTGTTTTCCGGAGAGCGTTTCGGGCGGGATGATGTCCGCTACGAGGTGACGCTGGCCCGTACCGGCACCGACACTGACATCGATCTCGCGTTGACCGTCACGCCGCTCGGCGCCATCGCCCGCATTGAGCATGTCTTGGCCGGGTTCGAGGACGAACGGGCGCAACATCGCTTCCGGCTCGATGACGCGAACCGAAGGCTGGCCTCCTACCGGTCGCGCACAGGCGGCGCCTTCGGGTTCGAAGACGAACTGGCAGACAAGCGCTGTCAGCTTGCCGCCATCGAGGCCGATCTCGCGGGTGAGGTTGTAAGGGACGTGAGGGCAGGAGAGGAAGCCGCCTGACGATCCCGGTCAGTCTTGCCGGTTGATGATACGACCGGCTTTTTGGCGCTGCGCTTCGAGAATCCCCTTGCGCAAGGTTTCAAACAGGCCGCGTGGCAGCATGCCGTAGTCGTAGCGCCCGTCGGATCGCGGGCGAAGATCGTATCCCGGCCACAGGAAACTGTTGAGCTCGTCGAAACGCAACCAGTGCCGGCCATCGTCAAGCCCGAGACTCCGGCAAATGCCTGCCGGGATTTCCAGCGACGTTTCCGGATCGTCGGGTGCGCTGTGGGTGTTGGGCGCAACGATCGTCCGGATATGGCCGTGTTCATCCCTGGGCGCCGCGACGACAATGGCGCAGGGACGATCCTTGGACCCTTCCACCGCGCCTTGCCGGTGTTCCGAACTCCAGAGAAAGCTGTATCTGATGACGAGGCCTGGCTTCGGCGTCGGGATACTCACAATTATTTACCTGGGTTCAGCGCCGTACTCGGCGGCTTCGATATCCGCAATGGTTTGATCGTCCAGTTCGCCGATCATGAGAACCTTGCGCTCGCGGCGCTTGAGGTCTTCGAAGTGTTCAAGCTCTGCGGCCGACAGATAGGCCCCGACTATCCGGCCATGGCTCGTCACATTGATGACGCCGGCCGAAATCGCTTCGTCCTGATACTTCCCGAAATTCCGGGAGAAATCGCTTGCAGCAACCGTTGGCATCGGAGGCTCCTTGATGGAATTACATTCTGCGCAATTTACGTATCTTGCGTGAAAATATCAAGAGCTCATTGTGCAACCGCGCGAATGCTTTGAACGCCCAGAAATTGGGGAGAGGAAAGAGGGAACAGAAGAAAACCGGTCGCAGAGCGCGCATGCCCGGCGACGCTTCGCTCAAATGCGGCCTGCGCATACCGGCCCGTCATCCTTCGCAGGGCTGCAAGTAAGGCTTGCGAGCCCCGCTTGGCCTGCCGGGCAGGCATGCTCGCCCGCACTTGCGCCGGTCCGCACGCTCCGCGGTTCGGGATGTGTCTTCAAGAAGATGACCAGAGAGGACACCGGCAGGACGCCGGGTCCTGAACCCCCAATGATCAATCTGGAAGGAGCAGTTCCCATGCATATCATCACCATCGACCCGCGCGCACTGAAGGACAATCCCGACGATGCCCGCCGGTCCAGATCCAGTCCCCAATCTGACGCGCTGATGCTGGCGACGATCCGCGCTGTCGGTATCATCCAGCCGCCGGTCGTCTCGCCCGAGACTGATGGCGGCAACGGCTATGTCATTCAGGCGGGTCACCGGCGTATCCGGCAGGCAATCGCCGCGGGCCTCGAGGAAATCTCGGTCGTCGTGAGCGATGCGGCAGACGATGGCGGTGCCATGCGCTCCATGGTCGAGAACATCGCCCGTGAACCGCTGAACCCGGTCGACCAGTGGCGTGCCATCGAACGCCTCGTCGCACTCGGCTGGACCGAGGAGGGGATTGCTGCGGCGCTGGCGCTTCCCGTCCGCCAGATCCGCAAGCTCCGTCTCCTCGCCAATGTCTTGCCCGCCATGCTCGACCAGATGGCCAAGGGCGACATGCCGTCCGAGCAGCAGCTGCGCACCATTGCCTCGGCCTCGCTCGAAGACCAGAAGCAGGTCTGGAAGGCGCACAAGCCGAAGAAGGATGAAACCGCCGCCTGGTGGTCGGTCGCCAATGGCCTTTCGAAGACGCGTATGTATGCCCGTGACGCGAGCTTCGGCGAGGACCTCGCTGAAGCCTATGGCATCGCCTGGGTCGAGGATCTGTTTGCACCGGCCGATGAGGACAGCCGTTATACGACGCAGGTTGAAGCGTTTCTCGGCGCCCAGCAGGAATGGATGGCGACCAATTTGCCGAAGAACGGTGTGATCACGGAAGCCAATACCTGGGGTCAACCGGAACTGCCGAAAAAGGCCGAACGCGTTTATGGCAAGCCGAAGAAGTCCGATCACACCGCCATGTATCTCGACCGTGACGGCAAGGTGCAGTCGGTCGTCTACCGCATGCCGGAACCGAAACCGGCAAAGGGTATGGCCGGGGAGGGCCGTTCGGTCGTCACTTCGGCGCCGCGTCCCGATGTCACCCAGAAGGGTCTCGACATGATCGGCGATCTGCGGACCGATGCGCTGCACGAAGCACTTCAGCGCGCACCCATCGAGGATGACACGCTGACGGCGCTGCTTGTTCTCGCCTTCGCAGGACAGAATGTCCGCGTCGATACAGCGTCCGGTCCGTCCGGATCGTTCCGCAACGCGATTGCCGCCCATGCTGCATCGCTTGTCGATGAAAATGGCACGCTCACCTTCGACAGGGAGACGTTGAGGATCGCGGTCCGCTCGGTCCTGATCGAGGTGCTATCCTGCCGCCGCACCATGTCGAACAGCGGCATTGTTGCCCGGATTGCCGGAGACATGGTCGGCGCCGACAGTTTCCTTGCCAATATGGGAACGGAAGAGTTCTTGTCCTGCCTGTCCCGGCAGGCACTCGAGGCGACCTGCGCGGAAACATCGGTGTTGCCCCGCAACAATGTCCGCGAAACGAGGGCTGCTCTGGTCGAGCATTTCACCAACGAACGCTTCGTGCATGGCTCGGCGCGTTTTGCACCGGATGCGAACGAACTCGCCGACTGGAAGGCGCGCAACGAGATTGTCGAGACGGACGATGTCGACGACGCTGAAGCCCCGGACGATGCGCCGAACGTCCGCGACGGCGATGCCGAAACGATTTCCGAAGGCTTCTGCGAAGCCGTCGAGTAGCGGCTCCACCTCACCACCAATGCCATTCACGCCGCCGGTCCCGTCCGGCGGCGTTTTCGTTTCCATGGCCAACTAGAAAAGGAGGACGTCATGTCCGCTCAATCGATCTTCGACCATGCGCCGCTCGGCGCGATTATCCGCTACTCTGACTGTACCCCGCGCCCGCCGGAGCGCCATCGTCGCAAGGTGCAGGACTGGCAGCGCCGGAACAGTTCCGGCCGTCTCGTGAAGAAGCAGGCAGCCACATGCGTCGGCCAGACCATCATTCCCGCGAGCTTCACGCTGCACGAAGGAGATTTCGGCAGCCAGGGCATCATTGTGCTCAAAGTCTTCAAGACGTTTTCGGTGGGGAGCGATCTTGCCTTCACGGTCACGGAAAGACCGGTCACAGGTTCGACCCTCATTTTCGACCGCCCGGGCGACCAGGGCGAGCTGGTCCATGTTGCAGCCAACCAGGTAGACGCCGAACACTGGCTGTCACGCCATGGCTATCCGCAAGCCGTGTTGCAGACCGTCACTGGCGAACCGATAGACGGCGATCCGGTTGAGGGGAGGGCGGCATGACGCAGGCTCTCACCTCATGCAATCCCGATCCTGAATTCCGGGACAGCCTGGCTCCCGAATTCGGAATCAGTGCCGAAAACTTCCCGGTCGCCCGTGTTGGCGATACAGTCTACGCCCTGCTTCCCGGTCGCGGGGATACATATTTTCTCGCAACTGCCTGGCGCAACGATCGGCCGCTTGGCGAGCTTCGACGGGAAGACTTTTATGGTCATGGCGGCACACTGCCCGATGAAGCGGCCTTCCGCGCCAAGGTGCTCGAACAGGCGGAGAACGCCAGGGAGCTGCGCGCCTTCGACCGTCGTGAGTTCCATTCCCGTGAAACCACGCCATGGGGCGTATCGCAGGGCGCCACACACTACGCCGAGGGTGTTGTCTTCCATTCGACCGCCAGTCATGGCGGGTTCCATCTGTCCGACAAACGCAATGTTGACGTCGATCACCGCCTTCGCAGGCACAATGGTTGGTACGAGGAAGATGCCGAATGGGCCATTGTCGCCATGACCTTCCCAAACCTCTTCACCAGTCTTGAACGACGCTCAGCCGATCAGACCGTGAAGGACTCCTGGCCGGATGCATGGGAGGCGATCACAGGAACATCACTCGAACCCGGTCAGTCCCTCGAAAAGGACCGGCGAGCTTTCCATCAGCGCCATGCCGAGGACTGGATCGTTATCTCGGCCATCCGCTCCGATCATCATCCCGAATTTGTCGAAGCCATTGCAACCCGTGGCGGTGTGCGTGGCCCATCCGTTGAAGAGCGGCGCTTCCTCGTGCCCACCGCAGACTATGACCCCGGCCGGTTCGGCTTCGTGATCGACCCGGCGCGCCACTCTGCTTATGACGGCCCGTCCAGATTCATCGGATGGGGGTGTTGATGGTCATGCCGTGGAGGTTCCTTGCAACGCGATTGGGTTGGCGCGCCCGTTTCGCCATGGACGGCGCCCATCCCCGTTTGATGATCTGTCATCCCCGCCACTACGACCGCTTCATCGGGGCCGATGGCTGGAAGAGGGCGGTTTGTGTATCGCTCCGCCATTGCCGTCAAAGACCTGTCCGGCGCTTGGTGTTCATATCGATGCGACGGCGCAATCAGCCGTGCCGTTCCGGCACGCCCCTTTCCGAAACGCCAGACGCAGATGGCGAGTCAACGTGAGGGACACGGTTTGGTGTCCGTATACCTTGGGGTATGCCTTTCGTGACGGCCGGAAGGAGAAGTCCAGGTGTCACGCGATCTCTCTAGTTGTCCGGGTGGTCCTACGTGCTTTCCGGCCCGTCCTTCTTCGGATGGGAGCACGGTTGTGGACCGGCGGCCGGACGTTTCAAGGCCGCTGACGCGCCGCAAGGCGGCCATGTACGCCGCGCTCGCAAACCGGTCTTTCGGGCAGCGCCGGAGCTGACAGCTCGGCTGGCCCGCAAGACAGGTTCGCTCACGCCTGGCAGCCATGGACCCTGATCCGTCCTTGTCTCCGCCGGTCCTTGGTGACCGCGCCCGAAGAAGGGCTGGCCGGAAGCCGGTCAAAACCCTTCTGGAAACCAAGGAAAGGATATCGCCATGACCAAGACCAATCGCTTTTCACGCTCCTCTGCAAGGGTCGTCCCCATCCGCAAGGCTGCCACCCTCGAAACCGTCCGTCTCGTCTGTCCCGACAGCGCCCAGGCCGGACTGATTTCTGAAAGCTTCGGCCTGCCCGTCATCGACAGCGACGGTATCCGCGACCTCCACCGCCAGATGATCCTCGACACAGCCGACAGTCTCGAGGACGGGCTTGGCGAACGCGCGATGCAAATCCACCTCCAGCGCATCGTCGGCGCCTTTGTCGGATCCGCCCATGGCGCCGGGCAGTTCTATTCCAAAGCCGTGACAGAGGCCCGTGATGCTACGGCCAAGGGCGCCAATGATCTCCGCGACGAGGACCTCGACGGTCCTGTCGGCTTTGACAGCAATGCCCAGCGCAAGCGAGAATTCGCGGCCGACATGGGTCTGCAAGCGCACGCGCTCCGCTCAGCAGCCGAAGGTACCGTCACAGCCTACGAAGACGTTGTCGGGGAAGCCTGGAAGCCGTTCGAGCGTACCATCGAGAACCCAGGCCAGACCGTCGATCGCAAGGCAGCTGAGTTGCAGATGGCGGCGCTCGGGTGAGCCGAGAGGGCGGGGCTTCGGCTCCGCCCGAATGACTGAATAGGGGCCGTAAGCTGACTGACGGCATTCAGTTGCGGATTCGGCAAAGCAGATATGCGTTGGACATTGAGAACAGACTCAGGTTTGAATCCCGGTCAGCGCGCATTCACGTACAGAACTGGGCACCCCGCTACGCTCCCCCATCAAAACGCGTTCGACGCCGTCTGCCTGTCAAGACAGGCAAATAGTATTCATACTCCTGGCGCGCATTCGGCGATTGACCGTAATCGCAAGTAAATGTTGATTGTTCGTCTTGGATATAGGCTTGGGAGAACTTATAGCAGCGGCTTGCGCGCGCTGGCCGCCAAACGCCGGGCCTACGGAAGACATTGTTGGGAGGGCGAATGGCAACGCTGCAGAAGATCATCGACATCCAGAAAGTCGGCCGCTTTGAAAGGCTAAGCGCGCCGGGCAGCCTGCGCTTCTCGCAGGTTACGCTCATCTTCGGCGAGAATGGCTGGGGCAAGTCCACATTAGCCGATATCCTGCGCTCGCTGACCCGTAACCATCCCGATATCATCAGGGGCCGCGAAACGCTTGCGACCGGCGGCCGGCAGAAGGTCCTGCTGCTCGTGGACGGACAGCAATGCGGCTTCGATGGCGCGGCCTGGACCGGTACGCGCCCGAGCATCGCGGTCTTCGATCAGGCCTTCATCAACGAGAACGTTTTCTCCGGCGACTCTGTCTTGCTCGATCACATGAAGCGCCAGTACGGCCTTGTCGTCGGCGCGGAAGGGGTCACGCTCATCGGGCAGGCTCTTGAGATCGACCAGCAGTTGAAGGAAGTGGGGCAGGGGCTGAAGGAAATCGACCAATACCTCACCACGACTGCCGCCGCGTTTAATCTGCGTATGACGGCAGCCGCGTTTGCGGATCTTGCCGCACTCGACGCGGCGGATGAACAGATCGCTTTTAAGGAAGTCGAAGTCCGGCGCGCATCCGAGAAAGAGCAGATCAGGACTGCGGCGTTGCCGCAGGCCCTTCCTGTGCCGACCGCGGCCGCTGAACTGACAGCCATTCTCGGCCAGACTATCGATCAGGTCGCTACCGACCTGCACCGCAGGCTGCAAGATCACATCGCGCGGCACGCCACCGGGCATCCCGCACCGGTCGCGCACGAGACATGGCTCGAATCGGGCCTTGCCTTCGACGACGCGCACGATTGCCCCTACTGCGGGCAGAAACTGCGAGATCGCAGCCTGCTCGACCTCTATGCCGCCTATTTCAGCGAAGCCTACAAGAGCCTTGCCGCCGCCGTAAAGCAGCGCCGTCAGACGCTGGAACGCTACGGACGCGGTGATTTCAGGCAGGCGCTCGCCGGCAAGGCAGATGCCAACCGCGCGGCGATCGCAAACCTCGAGACCCTCACCGGCGAGGGCAGCGTCGCCGCGCTCGACGTCACACAGATCGCCACCCGTATGGAGGACGCCGCTGCGGCCCTCGATCGGGTTTTCCAGAACAAACAGGAGGATCTCGTCTCGCCGATCGAGGAGGGCGCCTACGAGGCGCTGGCGCGCCAGTGGGACGAAGGGCGGGCGGCTGTAGTCGCCTATAATGCCGAGATCGCCGCTTTCGGCCAGCGCATCGAGGAAGTCCGGCGCGTCCAGGCGAGCGCCAACCTCGACTCCCTTAAAAACGAGCTAGCCGTGCTGCAGGCGCGCCGCAAACGATACGAGGCTGCGGTGACTGCGATCGTCGACGAGCGTAAGACTCATCTCGACAAACAGGAAAAGCTGAAAGCGCATAAGGAAGAGCTACGCAGCAAGCTGACCGCTCACACCAACCGCGTGACCTCAACGCTCGGGACGACGATCAACGCTTATCTCGACCGGCTCGGGGCTGGGTTCCAGATCGACTATCAGCCGCCCAACTACAAGGGGAAGGAGCCGGCCGCCGCCTATTCTATCCTGATCAACCGAACCGCCGTGCCGCCACGCGCCGATGACATTGCCGCGCCCAGCTTCAAGAACACGCTTTCGAGCGGCGACAAGTCGGTGCTCGCGCTCGCGCTGTTCCTCGCGACCGTCAATGCCGACCAGCATCTTACTGAGACCATCGTCGTGCTCGACGACCCGTTCACCAGCATGGATGAGTTCCGCCGCACCTTCACCGTCAACGAGATCAACAAGCTGACCGACCGCGCCGCGCAGGTGATCGTGCTCTCCCACGAGCTGGGATTCTTGCGCCTGCTATGGGACCGCATCGACCAGGCCAAGATCACGTCATGCGCCATCCAAACGGGCGCGCCGGGCATGGCAAGCCTTGCTGCATTCGATCTTGAGAAGGCAACCCAGCCCCGCAATGAAACCGAGCGGATGAAGATGATCAAGTTCATCGACGCCACCGAAGGCGAGCCGGGAGAAATCCGGGCATTGCTGCGCAAGGTGCTAGGCTCAGGACCTATTAATTTGCATTGAAGAGCGTGATGTGATTCAGGATGGCAAAGGAGTTTGCCATGACTGATTTGTTTTTGCTCACGCCCGCGCAGATGTCGAAGATCGAGCCGTTCTTTCCGAAGTCCCACGGTGTGCCACGCGTGGATGATTGCCGTGTGGTGTCCGGCATTATCTACGTATTGAAGCACGGCTTGCAGTGGAAGGATGCACCGAAGGATTACGGGCCGCACAAGACGCTCTACAACCGTTTCCGGCGCTGGACTGAACTCGGTGTGTTTGACAGGATTTTCAATCACTTGGTTGCAAGCGACGGACCGCCGGACACGATGATGATTGACGCAACCCACCTCAAGGCTCACCGCACTGCGTCGAGCCTGTTAAAGGGGGGATACTTTCCCGCCATATCGGCCGCACGAAAGGCGGGCTGAACACCAAGCTCCATGCTGTCTGCGACGGGGATGGCCGACCGATCGCGATGTGCCTGACGGCAGGCCAGGTTTCCGACCACATCGGTGCCAAGATCCTCTATCCCGTTCTGCCCGATGGCACCCGTGCGACGATGATCGCGGACAGGGGATACGATTCCGACGAATATCGCGCCGCGCTCCAGGCCAAGGACATCACCTCCTGCATCCCGCCGCGCAGAGGCCGAAAAGACCCCGCATCATTCTGCAAAATCCAATACAAACAACGCCATAAAATCGAGAACATGTTCGGGAGGCTCAAGGACTGGCGCCGCATTGCAACCCGTTACGATCGCCGAGCCGACGTCTTCATGGCCGCAATCACAATCGCAGCAATCGTTACGTGGTGGCTTCAATGAGTCCTGAGCCTAGAGCATTTCTACCGCAACGGCGATCCCGACCTGTTCGCGCCGGATGAAATGCTCGACGGGATTATCCGCAAGCTGGAGACAGCGCCCGCCGACCATCGCTACAAGGGCGCGCTCGATGATCTCAGGGATATTAATTTCTATACGCGCAATTTCCATCATGCGCCCGTCGCCGGCAGTGTGATCGAGAATACCCCGGTCGAAGAACTGAAGACCCATTGTCGGCGCGTCCGCGAATTGACCCGCGGTAGCCCCTGAAAACACCGCCAGATCGGCATTGTTGCCGGCTCGGTCGTTGAGCGGAGGGATGTCCGCTTCTAGGCGGCGATAGTGTTAAGTTCAACGACCAGAACGAGGGCGCAAAGCGGTCGTGTGGGTTGAACCTGGCTGACGTCCGCGCGAGCATGGATATTCAGTCATCTGCGGCGTTTAGGACGGTGGTCAAGGGTCGGAATTTCCCGCATCCGGAAGGCCGTCGATGAGATCGTGTACCTCCAAAAAGCTCACCCCTGAATCAGACCAATCCCGCTCTATCAAGAGATGGCATTCCTGGTGCGCCCGCGGGACTTCCACGATCAACCCATGAAGGGTCCGCTAGCTGCGCTGCGGCCGCTTGGGCTTCGCCTTCGCGGTGATCGCATCCGCTGGGCGCACACTGACGGAGCCATCAGAGCGGGAATCGGCCCGCTCCAAAGATGGAGCCTCAGATGTCACACGATCTTTCCCTCGCACAGCAACATGCCTGGAACCTCGCCCGCACCCTCATGACCCCGGTCATTCTCTTCCAGTCCGATGACGAATACGGTGTCTTACCCGCCGACGACATCGATGGCGCCGACCTCGTCATTCTCTACGAATACGATCCCTATCTTGGCGGCCAGCCGGTTCATTGACCGGCCACGCCTTCGAGTCCCGCCGGGCGGCGCAAGCGCCGCCTTTTGGCCTGCCTCGCTCGCCGCACGCTGTCCGTCCCGGGTCAAGGCCGGGCGGAGCCGTCAGGGTCGGCAACGGCTTTGCCATCCTCCACTTCGTTCCGGCCCTTTCCTCGCCGAACAGGGTGCACTTCGCACAAACAACGTACCCGGTCGGGTGCCTTCCCTGCCTCCGGGCTCCGCCATGTCCGGACCCCGTGACGGACCGCGATCGGCGCGGTCCAGAAACCGGAGGTTTGGAAATGAGAAAAGAAGGAAATCAGTCCCGCAGCGACATCTACGAGCGGATCACCGGGACGATCATCGCTGATCTGGATCGTGGCGTCCGGCCATGGACAAAGCCCTGGTCTGGCGGAAACGCTGATGGTCGGATCACGCGACCGCTTCGCCATACCGGCGAGCCCTACACGGGCATCAATGTGCTCCTCTTGTGGTCAGAAAGTCTCGCCAGAGGATTTGAGGCGCCGCTGTGGATGACATACCGGCAGGCGAGCCAGATCGGCGCGCAGGTCCGCAAGGGTGAAACCGGTGCGACCGTCGTCTATGCCAGCCGGTTCACGAAGACAGAAACCGGTTCCGATGGCGGGGAAGTCGAAAGGGATATTCCGTTCCTCAAAACCTACACCGTCTTCAATTGCGACCAGATCGATGGGCTGCCGGACCACTACTACCACCGGCCCGACAAGGTGATCGATCCGGTCGAGCGGATTGATCATGCGGACCGGTTTTTTGCAAACGCTGGCGCGCGTATCCGCCATGGCGGCAACAGCGCCTTCTATGCGCCAGCAAGCGATCACATCCAGATGCCGCCCTTCGAAAGCTTCCGGGATGCGGGGTCATACGTCGCCGTCCTTGCCCATGAACATGTCCACTGGACGGCGCCGGAGCATCGGGTCGGACGCGACCTGTCGCGCTATCACAAAGACCGCATTGAACGGGCACGCGAAGAACTGATCGCGGAACTTGGAAGCTGCTTCCTCTGCGCAGATCTCGGTATTGCGCCTGAACTGGAACCGCGACCGGATCACGCCAGCTATCTTCAATCCTGGCTGGAGGTCCTGAAGAACGACAAGCGGGCTATCTTCCAAGCAGCGGCGCATGCCCAGCGGGCGGTGACTTATCTTCACAGCCTGCAACCGGCCGGAATCAGCGCGGAACGGGAAGCCGCATGAGCTTCTTTTCCGGAAGGCACGGCGGAGGGCGACCTGCCCTCCGTCATCAGTCGGCGCAGTTCTGTTTCTCGCGAACCAAGTGACCGCTGGGTTCTGCACATAGCTTTCGATCACATGCAGCGAGGAGAAACGCGATGCGCACAATCTTCCTTGCATGCAGGAGACGGCATACGGGTCCCGCCTCGCGGCTGTTCCTCCATTCGTCGGCCCATTGTCGCGCGATCGGGCGGCGGAAGCAGGTCAGCCAATCCGTCGAATACCTCGCGGCAACGAACGAATATTCCGGTTGTCGCGACAGCTTCGATCATCTTGCTTGGCACCGTTTCGCGAACGGCGGTATGGACGAATAGATTGCCTGTCTTCACCCCCCTTTCAAATGCCAACACCAGGCCAGCCTTTGCGGTCTCGACGAGGCATGTCTGACCGGAAACCGACTTTGTCTCGTCCGGCTGGACGCAACGGCGATCCGAAACTTTCTTCCCCTTCGACGTGCCGTCGAATTCCTCGCGAGACAAGAAAGCCTCTCCCCGCCGTCCTCCATTTCATTTCGGTCCCTGACAAGCCCACCCCATTGCGCGAGCGCAACGGGGACCCCGGGGGGATGCGCGCCGTCCGTTCCCGGTCTCACGACAGCCATCGAGACCGCGATTGGCGCGGCCCGAACCATCGAAAGGATGAACACAATGGCAAACATCGGCTCTTTCACCACCGTCAAGAACGGCTTCTCTGGCCAGATCAAGACGCTCGCCCTCAACGTCAAGGCCCGCTTCGAGCGCGTCGAGAACCCCTCCGAGAATGGCCCGCAGTTCCGCATCTTCTCCGGCGCGGTCGAACTTGGCGCCGGTTGGCAGAAACAGGCCAAGGGCAGCGAGCGCGACTATATCTCGGTCAAGCTGGACGACCCGAGCTTCCCCGCTCCGATCTACGCGACCCTGATCGAAGTCGAAGGCCAGGAAGGCCTGCAACTGATCTGGTCTCGCCCGAACGGAAACCGCGACTGACCGAAGACGATGAGGGCCTCGCCACCCGGTGAGGCCTTCTTCCTGTCACAAGACAACGTGTGGCTTCAACGCTCGTTCTCGCCCGAACTGGCATCACGATATCCGCGCCGCCGCTTGGTGCGTTCCAGACGATTGAATGCCTTATCGACATCATCGGCCGTGTCGAATGTCTCCATCATGGTCTGGCCGCGCGTGCCGATCCTTCCCCAGTCGCGAATGAGCGAAGCGCCGCCGAACAGCGTCGGCTGAACGGTCAAACAGTAGAAACGGCGCATGTTCTGTTCCGGATCAACGCGCTTGAGATGGACCGGATTTGGAGGTGACAAAGACATGGCGCGAGTCTGAGTCATGCAGGCGCAAAAATCCAATCAGTTTCTTGAATCGGTGATCAATCTTCGATTCAAGAAACTGATTGCTGATCGCAGAATCCTGCGAAGCAAATTGCAAAGCTGCGAGAGTTCGGTTGGAACCGATTTGGACATCTATGCGGCTAAAAATACCGCCGAACCTTGCTTCTGTATTCTCGATATGAAGTACCGTAACGCTCTTCGAGCCAAGGTTCCTCTGCAAATGGTGCGATGAGAAGAACAGCAAATCCGAATGCCAGAACTGGAAGCGCCCACACCGATGCGGCAAGAATGCCCCATCCAATCAGAATGGTGATGTCCGCAACATATTGGGGATTGCGTGACCACGCGTAGAGGCCATCCGTTTTCAAGCCCGATGCTTCGCCGCTTGTTGCTGCGTAACCAATTTTATTGACACCCCACCAAACGGCAATGTTGCCTAGAATAACGAGCGGCAGGCCGACACCCCATCGGAGGGATGCGGGCCAACCAAAGCTGTTCCAATCCATCACACCAAGCAGGAATGCCGCCGCAAAAATCGCGGTCGTGATTGTCCATACGCGCAGTTTGATGCCAGTTTTCGCTGCTTGAGGTGGCCATGTTCTTTGGTCAGGTCGAGCAATCGACCAGAGTAGCATTCCGAGCATGTAGGCGGCGGCGGCGATACCAATGGTAAGAATGAGAATACGCAGATCAATGGGCATGATCATGCCCGTGGTTATCGAGTGCGTTCAAATTTTCGCCACTGTGGAACTCTTGCCATGCCTGCACCAAAATCAGTTGAGCAGACCGCAGGAACAGCCCTGCCATGATGATGGCTACAATCAGGTCAGGCCAAGCGGTCGTAGTGAGCCAGACGGCAATACTGGCGACCATGACGGCCACATTGCCGATGGCATCATTGCGTGAGCAGAGCCAGACCGAGCGCACATTTGCGTCTCCGTCTTTGTAGCGCATGAGCAGCAAAACGCTTGCGACGTTGGCTGCGAGTGCCAGAACGCCGATTGCGCCCATGATTTCGGCTTTGGGAACACCAAGGACGAAGAACTGATAGGCGGTCGAACCGAACACCCACAGACCCATGAGCAATAGGCTCACGCCCTTGATGAGAGCAGCGGTCGAGCGGACTTTCAGGCTCATGCCGATGACTGCAAGGCTCAGGCCGTAGGTGAAGGCATCACCGAGGAAGTCGAGGGCATCGGCTTGCAGTGCTTGAGAACCTGCCAGCTTGCCTGCCGACATCTCGATGAGGAACATCGCGGCGTTAATGACGATGACAGCCCACAGAATGCGTTTGTAGGCTAGATCAAGGCCGTCGAATTGCGGATTGCCAGAGCAACCGCAGGCATTGTTCTGGTCGCTCATTGCGCCACTCCCTGACGAAAGAGTAGCCAACGCGGGACGCGCTCCGCATAGTCTCGATAGGCGTCACCAAACTTATTCAGAAGGGCGCGTTCTTCGATCGCAATTTGGTTTCGGTCGATAAGGAAATAGAACGGCAAGACCATGGCCACAGCGCTGACAGCGCTGAGCCAGAGAACCAGCCCGAGCAGCAACAGCAGCATTCCCACATACATCGGGTTGCGCGTGATGCTGTAAACGCCAGCGGTAACCAGGGTCGTTGCCGCATCTGGTGAAATTGGATTGACGGTCGTTTTATGCTTTCGGAAACCGAACGCCGCAGGCAACAAAAATGCCAGGGCGACAACCACCTCAAAGCTGACAAGCCAGAGTGGAGTGTCGAAGTTGTAAAGAGGGAAAAATTGCGCGAGCAGGTAGGCCGCGACGGCGCAGATGAACAATAATGCGAGTGGTGGGACTGTCATTTTCGATCTTTCAAAATCTAACTGACAGGAGCATAATCCCTCTAGTGACTAGAGCTTCAAGAGGTATTTTTCATGTTTTCGATTGGCGAGCTTTCCAAGCGCACAGGCGTGAAAATTCCGACCATTCGGTACTATGAGCAAATGGGGTTGATCGAGCCGCCACAACGTTCAGAGGGCAACCAGAGACGCTATACCAGAGACGGCTTGCGCCGCCTGTCGTTCATTCGTCACTCCCGCGATCTTGGCTTCACTATAGAAGACATCAAAGGGCTACTGGAATTGAGCCAACACCCTGAGAAACCATGTCGAGACGCTCATGAGATTGCTGTTCAACACCTCAAGGATGTTCAAAGCAGGATCGGCAAGTTGCGGCGCTTAGAACGTGAGTTGAAGCGCATTTCAAATTGCGATGCTGGCCATATCGCAGATTGCGCTGTGATCGAGACTTTAGCGGATCATTCACTCTGCGAAACCGAGCACTGAGTTTGATGGCTTTGTCCGCATTGCCGCCATTCTACAATCTTTGCTGAAACCTGTTCTTGCCGACGACGCCTTGCATGTCCCTGCGCCGGAACCAGATGGCGCGGCCGCAGCGCAGCGGCGGATTGCCGGAGGTGAAGACAATCTGTTCGTCGCCACGCATGCGCAGCACCTCCTCGGGCAGGATCAGCGGCCGTGCAGCCAATTGCCGCGAGCGTGTCCGTGACGATCCCGACATCTGCGAAGTGCGGCTCGTTTGATCGACCTCGACGGTCGTGTTGCCGCAGCGCCGGGAAATGTAGTCGGCAGTTTCGGGATCGTTGATCGCTGCGAAGGAAATCCAGGATGCGCTCTCGAACCATTTCGAAGTGGCGTCACGACCGCCCCAAGTCTCGCGCATCTGGCCGATCGACTGGAACAGGAGAAGCAGCGTGATGCCGTATTTGCGGCCTGCATCGCGCGCGGTCTCGAGAATGCGCAGGAAGCCGAGCCGCGCCACCTCGTCGAGGAGGAACAGGGTTTGGCCTTCTATCTCACCATTCCGGTTGTAGATGGCGTTGAGCAATGCGCCGATGATGGTGCGCGCCAGACCCGGATGGGCTTCGAGCGTCTTGAGATCGAGATTGACGAAAATGTCGGTTCTGCCGTTTGCCAGATCGTCCGTCGAAAAGCTCGAACCGGAGACGAGCGCGGCATAGTTCGGATAGGACAGCCAATGGGTCTCCTTGATCGCATTGGCATAGACGCCCGAAAAAGTTTCCGGGGTCATGTTGACGAAGGCGGCGACGTTTTCGCGCACGAAGCTTGATGCGGAATTGTCGTGGATGCGCTGCAGACGCTCGCGCAGTTTCGGTTCGGGCTCGGAGAGGTTCATGCGGACCTGGCGCAGCGTCTGTTGCTCCGGTTCCGTGTGCCCTGACAGGCAGACATCGGCGATTAGGGCGGTGATCAGCTGCAGCGCGGAGGCGCGGAAGAAATCATCGCGCATCGAGGTCTGGCGGCCCGTATCGGTCACCACCCAACTCGCGACGGCAACGATGTCTTCCTCCTTTGTGCCACCGAAGCGGCCGATCCAGTCGAGGACGTTGAAGCCGATGGACGGATCTGCCGGGCTCAGCACAAAGACCGTGCGCCCGGCCTTGCGCCGGTGATCGGTCACCATGGGCGCGACTTCATTGGAGGGATCGAGCGCGACGAGCCCGCCGCCCCATTTGAGGGCGGTGGGAATGGTGACCGACGTTGTCTTGAAGCCGCCGGAGCCTGCAAAGACGAGCCCATGGGTCGATCCGAATGAGGCGTCAAAACAGAGGAGGGGCGATTTGCCGCCGTTGCCCCAAGTTTGTTTGTCATCGGCGCGAAATGGATGGGTGGCGACACTGTCCTTGTCGACGCGGCAGGCTTCGCCGATGACGATCGCGCCACTTGCGCCGAACAGAGTTTTGGCTTCGGTCAGCGTCATCCAGTCCGCCGCGCCGTGGATGGCGCGTTTCCCTGATACCCGGCGCGGTTTGCTCGTCGCAAAGGCGGCGTCACCGCGCAGCGCAATACGTAGCCCGAACAGGCCTGTTACCATGCAAAGCAGGACGCTAACGGCGGTTGACGGATCGACATGTTCCAGCAGGCTATGGCCTTCGGGAACCTTTTCAGCGACGCCCTTGAGACGCGATAGCTCACTGCCGCCGGCAATAACAATCACGGCAATCGATCCGAACAGAACGCCAAGGCCGGCCGACTTGATCGCCAACGCACCGCGTGCAGCAAAGAGGACGATCACCCCAAGCGCCGCGGCCGATACCGTCGGCAGTGCAAGGCCGATCCGCCACAGCATGCGTTGCGCCTGAACGGCGGTTCCGAATGCCACAAGCCAGCTCTCCGAACCCGTCAACGCGATATAGGCGCCGATCATCAGGCCGACCGGCGTGATGAGGAGTAGAAACCTATTCAGCGTCATCGGCAAAGGCTTCCGTCCCGATGGCAAGCAATCGGGCGCGCTCCTGTTCGTCCGCCTTGATCCGCCGTGCGCCGTCCACCAGGAGACCGAGCAGCAGGGCGCGTTTTTCGTAACGCAGTCCTGCCTTGGCAATCAGGCCGCCGAGCTGGATTTTCTCGCGGGCATCCTTTTTGCGGGCTTCCGTCTGGCTCGCCTGGTTCATCCGCTCAAGCCTCCTGATCCGGGCGCGAAGCCGTGCCAGCCTGTTCTGTCGCAGGCGTTGCTTTCCGCTTGTTTGACCCAGACCCCCGAAACCGTTTTGCCAGTTCTTCGAAACCCTCCAGCAGTTTTGCTTCGTCGATCTCGACTTCGCCCAATCCAGCCTTGAGCGCGATCCGGCCGATGCGTTCGGCTTCGCGCGTTTCGGCGGCTTTGAGCTGCTCCTGCAATCTCGCAATCTCTTCCCTGATCTTCGACGATGGTTTCTTCATTCCGGTTGCTCCTTATTTGCGCGACTGGTGTTCAGGCAGGCGCAAAATGAACCGGGTGCGCGTCCAGCGCATCCCGGCAGAATTGCCGGGTCGGCAGACCCGTCTCATTGAAAGATGATCCCGGCGTTCCGAAGGAATGCTCCAAGGGCGCAGTAATACGTCGCGGATCGCGACGAGGGCGCTGCCGGTTTTCGAACCGGGCAGGGTGTTGCCTCCGGAACGGGCATGAAACTCCGATTCGGGAACCCTTGGTGCAATGGCGATCACGCATTTCACACCCCAGCTGATTTCGCGCGGCAATGGCCGTAGCGCGGTTCTGTCGGCCGCCTATCGCCATTGCGCGAAAATGAGCCATGAGGCCGAGGCCCGCACGGTCGACTATTCGCGGAAACAGAACCTCGCCCATGAAGAGTTTTTGCTCCCGCCAGATGCGCCAGACTGGGCGCGGATGCTGATCGCCGACCGGTCAGAGGCGGGGGCAGCGGAGGCGTTCTGGAATGCGGTCGAGGCTTTTGAAAAACGCAGCGACGCGCAGCTCGCCAAGGAGTTCATCATCGCGCTGCCGGTCGAGCTGAGCCAGGCGCAGAACATCGACCTCGTCCGGCAGTTCGTCTTTGAGCAGGTGCTGGCCCGTGGTCAGGTCGCCGACTGGGTGTTCCATGACGAACCGGGGAACCCGCATGTCCATCTGATGACCACATTGCGCCCTCTGACGGCGGACGGGTTTGGGCCGAAGAAGGTTGCCGCGATTGGCGATGATGGGAACCCGGTCAGGACCAAGATCGGCAAAATCCAGTACCGGCTCTGGTCCGGAGAGAAGGCGGAATTCCTGGAACAGCGCCAGCGCTGGCTCGATTTGCAGAACCAGCATCTCGCCATGGCCGGACTGGAGATCCGCGTCGATGGACGGTCCTATGCCGAGCGCGGCATAGACATCGAGTCAACCACCCATATCGGCGTTGGAGCCAAGGCGCTGCAGCGAAAATCGGTCGAGAGCGGCACCGCCATCGATCTCGAACGGCTGGCGCAGCACGAGGCCATTCGCCAACGGAACGCCGCGCGCATCGAAGCGCGGCCTGAGCTCGTTCTCGACATGCTCACCGCCGAGAAAAGCGTGTTCGACCGGCGCGACATCGCCAAGATTCTCAACCGTTCCATCGACGATCCGGGCCGTTTCCAGCAGCTGCTTGCGCGGATCACCGAGAGCCCCGATTGCCTGACACTCGCCGACGAGATGATCGACTTTGCGAGCGGCGCACGGATACCTGCGCGGCTGACGACACGGGCCATGATCCGCCTCGAAGCCGAAATGGTCAACCGCGCGAATTGGCTTTCGGAAAGGAGCGGGTTTGCGGTCGCCGAGCGGATATTGGGCACCGTCTTTGCCCGGCATGCGCAGCTGTCGGACGAGCAGAGGGCTGCCATCGAGCATGTGGCGGGTCTTCAGCGGATTGCCTGTGTTGTCGGCCGGGCAGGCGCTGGCAAGACCACGATGATGAAGGCTGCGCGGCAAGCATGGGAACTGGCGGGCTATACCGTCGTCGGCGGCGCGCTTGCCGGCAAGGCGGCGGAGGGTCTCGAGAAGGAAGCGGGTATACCGTCCCGCACACTCGCCTCCTGGGAGCTTAGCTGGAGCCAAGGCAGACGCCCGCTCGATGCGAAGACCGTCCTCGTTCTCGATGAAGCGGGCATGGTCTCGTCCAAACAGATGGCGCTGTTCGTGGAAGCCGTTACGAAGGCCGGGGCCAAGCTCGTACTGGTGGGCGATGCCGAACAACTTCAGCCAATCGAGGCGGGCGCCGCCTTCCGCGCGATTGTTGAGCGCACCGGCTACGCCGAACTCGAAACCATCTACCGCCAGAAAGAAGACTGGATGCGCGCCGCGTCCCTTGATCTGGCGCGCGGGCAGGTTAGCCAAGCGCTGTCAGCCTACAGGGCCAAGGGCAAGGTGATCGGCAAGCCTGTAAAGGCCGAGGCCATCGAAACGCTGATCGCCGACTGGAACCGGGATTACGATCCGGGCAAATCCACTTTGATCCTTGCGCATCTGCGCCGTGATGTCCGCCAGCTCAACATGTTGGCCCGCGCGAAACTCATTGAGCGCGGGTTGATCGAAGACGGTCATGCTTTCCGCACAGAGGACGGCGCCCGGCAGTTTGCAGCCGGAGACCAGATCGTCTTCCTGAAGAATGACAGCGCGCTTGGCGTCAAGAACGGCATGATCGGCAGGATCGCGGAAGCGTCACCCGGTCATGTTGTCGTGACGGTTGGAGAGGGTGAAGCGAGCAAGCGCATCGAGATCAGCGAGCGGGTCTATCGCAATATCGATCACGGCTATGCCACAACGATCCACAAGAGCCAGGGCGCGACCGTCGACCGGGCCAAGGTGCTGGCATCGCTCTCGCTCGACCGCCATCTGACCTATGTGGCGATGACGCGGCATCGCGAGGATGTGGTGCTCTATTTTGGCCAGAAGAGTTTTGCGGTGGCCGGTGGACTCGAGAAGCTTCTGTCCCGGAAAAACGCCAAGGAGGTGACGCTCGATTATGCGGGCAGCCGCTTCTATGCGGAGGCGCTTCGCTTTGCCAATAACCGCGGGCTCAAACTCGTCCGTGTCGCCCGCACGCTGATCCGCGACCGCGTCCAGTGGACGATCCGGCAGAAGCAGAAGCTTGCCGAGCTCGGCCAGACACTGCGTGCTATCGGCGCCCGCCTCGGTCTGGCCGACCGGTCACCCTCACAATCAGAACATCTCTCGCGAAAGGCGGAACCCATGGTCAAGGGTCTCTCCAGCTTCCCCGTTTCTGTTGCCGAAGCCGCCGAAGAAAAACTCCGTGTCGATCCGGCGCTGCAAAAGCAATGGGACATTGTCTCCCACCGCATCCGGCTGGTCTATGCGGATCCGGAAGCCGCCTTCAAGGCGATGCGCATGGAGGCGGTTCTGGAAGACCCAAGCGTCGCCCGGCAACGCCTCGCTGAAATCGAACAGAACGCCGCGACCTTCGGGCCCTTGCGCGGGCGCACTGGGTTCCTCGCCAGCCGCACGGATAGGGAAGACCGGCGCATCGCCGAACTCAACGGCCCGGCGCTGAAGCGTGATCTTGAACGCTACCTCGCCATGCGCGACACCGCGCTGAAGACATACGCCCGTGAAGAGGAAAGCCTGCGCCAGCGAACAGCGATCGACATCCCCTCGCTGTCGCCAGCGGCTTCCCGTGTCCTCGAAAAAATCCGCGACGCCATCGACCGCAACGATCTGCCCTCAGCACTCGGCTTCGCGCTCGCGGACAGGATGGTCAAGGCCGAACTCAACGCCTTCAACAGAGCCATCTCCGAGCGCTTCGGCGAGCGCAGCCTGCTCATCAATGCCGCCCGGGATCCGTCAGGCCCAGCCTTCGAGAAGGCCGCAGAGGGCATGACGCCGGACGCGCGCCATAAGCTCGCGACTGCATGGCCGCTCTTGCGCGCCAGCCAGCAACTCGCCGCCCAAGAGCGGACGCAACAGGCGCTGAAGGAAAGCGAGGCGCTTCGTCAGACACAGCGTCAAAGCCAGGGGCTGAAGCAATGAGAAGGCGTCACCACCTTCGGGGGATTGCCGCACTCCTCTTCATCCCCGCGATGCTGTTTGCAGCGCTATATGGGGCAGGGCTGCGGATCAACTGGACGCCGAGCTATCCGCTCGGGCTTTGGCGCATCTCGCCCTTGAGTCGCCCGGTCCATCTCGGCGATCATATATTCATTTGTCCGCCCGGTACGGAGACGTTTCGTCAAGCGCTCGCGCGCGGCTATCTGCGCCGTGGACTTTGTCCCGGCTGGCTCAGCCCGCTCATCAAGACGGTTGCCGCCTTACCTGGACAGCGGGTCGACATCAACTATTCCGTCGTCATCGACGGCAGCGAACTGCCGGACTCGACCTTACAGCCTTTGGACGGTTCAGGCCGGGCGCTAACGTCCGCTGCCGGCGGGATCGTTCCGCCCGGCATGGTCTTTCTTCATTCTCCTTACAGGGGGTCCTATGACTCACGCTATTTCGGGCCGGTTCCGGCTGCCGGTGTTCTCGGACTTGCGGAACCGGTTGTCACGGTCAAGCCATAGATGGTTCACAGGTCTCGGCCTTGTAGGCGCGTCCATGGCCGTCGGTGCCCTGGCCTGGAGCGGTCAGGTGTTGACCCTTCCGTTCGCCTGCCTGTTTCCGGCGCTCTGGGCCTTCGCACCGACGCGGCTTGTGGCCGCTCTGGTCTCGATGACATACTTCCTCGCAGCATCGCGGGATCTGCCGCAAGGCGCCTCGACCTATCTCGGGATCGGTCTGATCGAAAGCACCGGGCTCTGGTTTGCCGCGTCCGCCAGCTTCGTGTTCGTGCACACGCTGCTTTGGACATCGAAGTCCGGATGGAATCGCGCGGCGCGGTATAGCGTGGCGACGACCCTGATGGCCTTGCCGCCTCTCGGTATCACCGGATGGGCAGGGCCGGTCACAGCGGCTGGTGTGATGTTTCCAGGATGGGGATGGTTCGGGCTCGCAGCCACGGCGACCGGCCTGCTCCTCATGACGACGAGAAACTGGCCGATCGCCGCGCTTGCCCTGGGAGGAGTTTGGGCATGGTCCGCCGCGACCTGGACACCTCCAACTGTGCCCGATGGATGGATCGGGATCAACACCAGCTTTGACTATTCCGACAAGGCCAAAGCGAACGATTATGAGCAGCACCTCTCGACCATAGCCATGGTCCAAAAGGCGGTAGGCGAGGGGCACTCGGTGATCGTCCTGCCCGAAAGCGCATTCGGAACCTGGACGCCGACAACCGAGCGTCTCTGGACCCAGAACCTCAAGGGAAGCGACGTGACCGTTCTCGGCGGCGCCGTCGTCCTCAACGCCCAAGGCTATGACAATGTGATCGTCAAACTGACGGCGACCGGCAGCGACATCCTCTACCGGCAGCGCATGCCCGTGCCCGTCGCCATGTGGTGGCCCAGATCGATTGAAGGAGCGAAAGCCCATTTCTCCCAGAGTCCGTCCGCAAACTTCGTCGGTTACCCAATCGCGCCGCTAATCTGCTATGAGCAATTGATTGTATGGCCTGTTCTTCAATCGATGCTATCTTCACCGGGCGTCGTCGTTGCAATAGGAAATACTTGGTGGACAGCAAGCACTGAAATTGTCGAAACTCAGAAGGAGATAACGAAATCCTGGGCATCTCTGTTTCATAAGAGCCTCGTTACTGCATACAATTACTAATATACATAGCCGTATAGCGAAAGTGTTTCGCTAGTAATTACTTATATTAACTAAACTAAAACAATTGGATTTAATATAAATAATCTATATAATATAATATTTCGTATAATATTTTTTAAGAACTATTAATTTTAATAGGAGTATTTAGAAATACTATAATTGCAAATATGCAAATCAACTGTGTATTTTCGCTGGCTGCGCACGGATGGTCTGCTGCCTACAGACGCTTTTGAGCGTGGTTGATGCAGGGGAGTCTGACGCCATGCTTTCGGTGGGGCTCCGAAAGAGGCACACCCGCATCATGCTCCCTCAGGGCCACAATGATTTGCTCTTCGCTGAACCGACGGCATTTCATGTTCTGGTCCTTTCAATTCGGTCAGAACGAACTTCAAGCTGGATTAGATGCAGGGGGCAATGTCAAACCTGCGCGGTAATGCGAACCTCACGGATCGCATCAATCCGAGCCATTCCCTATCCAACAAGTAAGTCAACCTGCCGCAACTTCGTGACAATTAATTCCGGCTTGTTTCGTTCGTTCGCCATCTCCAGTCCTCATTATCTCAACCATTACGGTGGACCAGGTCAGTTTGGAGGCTCGCTAAATAAATGTTGTCAATGGCTGGACGGATGGCATTGTCTGATTTAGATTAATTAGATCGCTAATTATACGAGGAAAAAGGAGGAGCCATGCTCACGCCCGAAGAAAATGACGTTTTGACCCGTGTCGGACCGGACAAGCCGATGGGCAAGCTGATGCGTCAGCACTGGACCCCGGTCTGC
>Ga0180009_10000751_pt1 | contig 42467 bp, 42 predicted proteins | sample OS_PC_MetaG_FD_123537 | JGI IMG/M metagenome (GOLD analysis project Ga0180009, IMG submission 123537) | Groundwater microbial communities from the Aspo Hard Rock Laboratory (HRL) deep subsurface site, Sweden - OS_PC_MetaG | ecosystem: Environmental > Aquatic > Deep subsurface > Groundwater...
ATGAATTAACCAGAAACCTTAATAAGAGTCAACGGCAGACTTGATCCCTTTATTATGGCGTTATGTTTCACGGAGCTTTGCGGCAAATGATCAAGATTCGACCTTTTGAAGAAGCGGATTGGGCTGCCACTTGGCAAATTATTGAACCCGTGTTCCGGGCCGGTGAAACCTACGCCTTTTCGCCTGATATTACAGAAGAGGCAGCACACAATGTGTGGGTGGAGACGCCTTCCGCGACCTTTGTTGCAGCGGTTGAAAACAATGAGATCGTTGGCACCTACTTCATCAAACCAAACCAGTCTGCCCTCGGAGCTCATGTCTGTAACTGCGGTTACGTCGTTGCAGAAAATTCTCGCGGTAAAGGGGTTGCATCCAAAATGTGTGAACATTCTCAGCGTGAGGCCATATCCCAAGGCTTTCGGGCGATGCAGTACAACTTGGTTGCCTCTACGAATGATGGCGCCGTCCGCCTTTGGAAAAGGCACGGGTTTCAAGTGGTCGGAACCCTGCCAAAAGCGTTCCGGCATCATCAGCTTGGCTTCGTGGATGCGTATGTAATGTATAAGCAACTAGAAACATAACAACGCCTTCGAGAGAGACCTCGGAAAGCACTGCACGCTTCCCTCGGCCTCTCAAGGCGAATGTTAGGTGGGTAGCAATCGACTTGCGAAGCCGATATGGAAAAGTAGTCAATATGAAAAAGCTCATAGATGAATATCTTCCCTTGTTTCACTTTTCTGAAACTCATGCAACAGAAGTGAACGCTCCAGCCAATGTAGTATACTGCTCCGTCTTGGCATGTTACTTGGGTCGGTCTGCAATTGTCAGATTCGTTTTTCGCCTTCGACGCCTCCCTAAATGCGAGATGACTATTGAGGGTTTGCAACAGATCGGCTTCCGTTTGCTTGCCAGGCGTGAAGATAGAGAAATAGTTTTTGGGCTAATTGGTAAATTCTGGACTTCTTCCGCAGGGATACTCCCATTCCAGCCTGAAGAATTTGTTTCATTCGATTTCAAAGGCTATGCAAAGGTTGCTGGCAATCTATTGGCAGTGCCAATTACATCGCATCGCACTCGCCTAATAACAGAAACCCGCGTTCAATGCACCTCGTCTTTGAGTCGTGCGCGCTTCGCTCTCTACTGGTCACTAATCAGACCGTTTAGCGGGTTGATCAGGAGGGAGTGGTTAAGGTTGATCAAGCAACATGCAGAGAACGCTCTGTCCACCTAACCAATAAATCCAGCAGACGCAAAAAGCTGCGGCTTTTGGTTCCCTCTTTTCGGTCGGCGCGGGTTAGCGAGGCGTTAGCTTTCAAAATATCTTAACCACTTCGATCTGCCGAAGAACATAAAGGACAAGATGAATTTTCCTGTTCTCTCATGGCTTTTCGCGCTGGCGATTACGCTACACAATCTGGAAGAGGCTCTCTGGTTGCCGGGGTGGTCCCAGTCGGCGAGGCGTTGGCATCATCCGGTGGGAGCGCGGGAATTTCGCTTCGCGGTTGGTGTGCTCACAGCGCTGGCTTATGTTGCAGCTTACCTTTCGGTGGCTGGCGGCAAAGAGAGTGTGGGGGCCTATTTCATTGCTGGTTATGCTCTAACCATGCTGATGAATGTGTTCTTCCCTCATCTTCTAGCCACACTCATCATGCGACGTTATGCTCCGGGAACGGCCACGGCACTGCTCCTGAATCTCCCGGTAACGGTTCTGCTGCTCTATCAGGGATTGCAACAGGGCTACATCCGGTTTTCAACGTTTATGTGGGCTGGGCCCCTGGTTGTCGCGGCCATCCTGAGTGCTATACCCTTGCTATTCGCCATCGGCCGGTGCCCTTGGAGTGTAAGAGAAAGCTAATAAGTGCATCAACCTGACGCTGAATAAGCGTGGGGCGACTTTAGCAAAGCTATTTGCCCGCGCAGGTTATGAAAATCGTTAAATGAGCAAAAATATGAAATTTGAGATAAAACAAATTGGGACAATTTATTCACCATACAAAACAAAAGATGAATGCCCCATTCTAGGCTCGGTTAAACCCGAAGGCAAAGGAAAAATTGAAGTCTTTCCCGAATATGAAGAAGCATTAGAAACAATTGAATCTTTTTAACATATCATTCTTTTCGACATTTTCGATAAAGCAGGAGAAATAAAACCATATATTCCAAGATTTGATGTGGCTGGCATAAAAAAAGGTGCCATTAAAAACCCTTTATTTCAATAAGTTGTACAATTTCCGAGACGTTTAATTATATAACGTTTTCGAGGGACTTAAAATCTTCAACCAATCAAAGGAGGTTGATAATGAAAAGGACATTATCGAGTGGTTTCTGGATTTTACTGGTTATATTTTTCCCCATCGGCTTGATGGCTGCGAACTATGTGGCTGAGGCCGACAAACTTTTTGACCAGGGAGGACTTGCAAACTACAAGCAGGCCATTGACTTATATCAGAAGGCGCTGGCCGAAAATTCCAGTGATTATGAGGCCACCTGGAAATGCGCCAGGGCATACCGGGAGTATGGGAACAAGGCGAAAAAACAAAAGGTCGATGGCTGGAAAGATATATGTGCAAAATACGGCAAAGAAGGTATGAAATACGCCCAAAAAGCCACCGAGCTTGAACCAGGAAAACCCGACGGATACTATTACTACGGCCTCAATGTGGGAATTTACTCTGACGGCGTCAGTATTTTTACGGCCCTGGCCGAAGGTCTTAAAGACAAGACCCAGAGCAGTTTTGAAAAAACTTATGAACTTGACACAATGTACAAAGAAGCCGGGCCGATGATCTCCCTCGGCCGGTTCTGGGCGGTTCTCCCCTGGCCCATGCGAAACCGGGAAAAGTCTTTGAAATACTACCGCGAATACCAGGGAACCGAGTATTTCGCCGATGACACCGAAGCACAGATTTATTTAGCTGAGTTGCTGATCCAGATGGGTGGGAAAGAAAAAAAAGCCGAGGCAAAAGGCTATATCGAATAAGCCTTACAATCCGATGATCCGTATTTTAGAGATTGGGCGAATGACCTAAAAGCGAAATTGTAATACTTGCTCTGCCGAAGGCGGATCAAAAGTAACTTCTCAAAAAGTTCGGAAAGAGTTGACGCCCTTCCACACCAAGCCTTAATGTTATCATTCCGTACCAATGGAGAAAACGGGGATCTGCTTTTCTAACCCTCTGAGCAAACGCGAGGGTTCTTGGGTGACGCGAAATCGTGAATCCAGTTGGGACTTTACACTTTCTGTAATTAGTATCTGCCCCGAAGCAGCCTCTGACGCCAGGCGCTGTGCAATATTGACGTCTGTGCCAATGACCGTGTAATCGAGCCTTCTCTGAGATCCCACGTTACCCAGGAACATTTCACCTGAACTGATTCCAATCCCAAGGCCAACTTGACCAAATGGTTCCTCTGTTGATGCCCACGTTTTTTTGAGTTGTTCGAATCTTCTCAGCATCTCCATGGAGGCAGAAACTGCCGCGTTGTGTGGCTTTTTGATGTGATTAGGGGCCCCGAAAATGGCAAGCACCGCATCTCCCATGAATTTATCCAGTGTGCCTTTAAACATGAATATGATACCCGTCAAAAGATCAAAAAAATCATTTAGCAATGACCGAAGGGTTTCCAAAGGCAGGTGCTGGACCAGGTTGGTAAAATTTCTGATATCTGCAAAAAGGACCGTTATATCCCTGATCTCGCCAACTTCCATGGGGTTCTGTTCATGCGAAATAAGCACTTCTGCCACTTCTGGCGCTACATACTGCTCAAAGAGGGCTCGCATCCTTATTCTTTCTGCCTTTTCGTCCATAATCCTGACATTTTCCAGTGCCATGACAGCCTGACTGCAAATAACCGAAAGCATTTCTATATCGGCCTGACTGAAAGGAGATCCGGTTTTAACCCTGCTAACATTGAGCACTCCCAGTGTAGTGCCTCTCGCTTTGAGGGGAAGCGATATGGCTGCAATAATGTTCCTGGATTTCAAAAAGGATGCGAGCCGGGGATTGTCTTCCGAACCCCCGCCCATTATTATTGGCTCACCTGTTTGAAATACCCTGCCTGCGATTCTCTCACCTGGTTTTATTCTGACCTTATGGACTATTTCTTCTTTTAAACCCTTGGCAGCGGCAATCCTGAGGCAACCATCAATCTCGTCGTAAAGCATAACTGAAATTCTTTGGGTGCCGGTCTGGATAGCTACTGCCCGGATCAATTCACCAAGAACGTCTTCTTTTGTTTGGGATATTATGAATTTTTCTCCAAGTCTGTACAGAGGAATAAGCGTTTTAAGACGCGTGTTTTCCTCAAAAAGCACGGCTTTTCGAAAAGATTCTTTGACAACATGGACCAGTTCGACCGGCGTAAAGGGTTTTCTGATAAAGCCGCTAAACCCAAGTTCCATGGCCTGAATTGCAGTATCCATAGTGCCATGTCCAGTAATCAATACGCCAAGGAGCTCAGGTTGTTGTTTTTTTAAGGCCAGAAATGTTTCGAGCCCATCAATCCCGGGCATCAACATATCCATAACTGCCAGATGAAATTGTTCGGGGGAGGCAAGCTTCAATGCTTCTTTACCACTGGAGGTACATTGGACGTCGTACCCTTCACTCGTAAGCACGCGCCGGCACAAATCAACAATCATCTCTTCATCGTCTACGACAAGGATTCTTTTCTGTGCCATAAGATTCTTTCGCGCCTTAGTGATGGATACTTGGATTGTAACTGATCACGGGGTAGCAGGGTCTATTCGTCCTCTTTTTTCCCGGCCAATGGCAAGATAACGATAAAGGTGCTTCCTTTATCCGGAATGCTTTTAACTTGGATAGTACCACCGTGAGCCCTGATAATTCTATAACTTACCCACAGACCAAGACCAACTTCGCTAATCTTATCCTGGGTTGAATAAAAAGGCTCAAAAATCTTTGAAAGGCGGCCAGACGGTATCCCCGGACCGGTGTCCTTGAAGGATACATAAACCATGTCCTTTTTTGACCCACTTTCTACCTTGAGTAGAAATTCTCTTCCTTTTCTGTCCAGGCCATTTTCCTCTGCCCCCAGAGACACCTCAAATGCCCCGGTCATTGCATTTAGAGCATTACTTAAAAGGTTAAAAAACACCTGCAATACTTGAGCTGGCTCCAACATTGTGGGAAGCGGTTTATCGGCCAATTTGATTTCAAGTTGGATGCCACTGTCGCGCAATCTTCCCCGCCCCAATAAAAAGGTCTTTTTTATAAGCTCATTTAGATCTGTCCTGATTTTTGAACCCGGCTCAATACTGACAAAATCCAAAAGACTCCTTGTAATATTGCTTGCCCTGATGGCCTGGGTTCGAATCCTCTGGAGCATCTCTTCCGTCTGATTGTTATCAACAGTGGAGGCAAGAATGAGATCCGTATAGCCCAAAATTCCTGTAAGCGGATTATTAAGCTCATGGGCAATATTGAGGGACAGCTCTCCAAAGACAGCCATTCTGGCTGAAGCCAACATCTGGTCCTGGGCCTTCCGTTGGGATTCCATGGCAGCCTCCATCTTCCTGTTTGACCGCCGCAGATTTTCATAAAGCATGGCATTTTCAACGCTGTATGCGATCTGCTGGAGTAATATCTGGAGAAATTGTACATACTCCTCTTCGAAAAAGGATTGTTCTTTATCCCTTCCAAGGGCAAGCACTCCAATGGAAGTTCCTTTTGCGACAATTGATAGATATAACAGGCGAGGAAGTCCAATGTCAGGGGAATTAAGATTTTTCTTATAAGGGTCCTCATCTATATCTTCGATCAAAATAGGGGACTTGTCTTCGATAACCAGCCCTGCCAATGTTTCATTCGCATCAATCGAAATTTCATCCGGGAGTTCTTCGGATATTCCTAATGAGGCTGCTATGTGCAGTGCTGGGGACCCGCCCTTTTTCACTGCCAGATATCCGGCTTTAGCGTTGACCGCCCTCATGACCCGCGAAAGGATGGCCTTGGCAATTTCCTCCATATTGATGCTCTTTGAAACTATTTCTCTTATTTCATTTAATGTCGCAGCCTGAACCGCCCGTACACCCAGTTCCTGGGCAGTGTCTTCTAATTTAAAGAGGGTTCGGTTAAACGTATCTGCAATAATCGCAAATTCCCTGGTTGCGCCACCATCTTGAACCTTTTCTGCCTTACCTTCCATTGCATTTATCATAGTTGAGGACAACTGCTCAACGTGATCAGCCATCCTTCTGAAAATCATAAATCCCTCAAGCACAATTATCAGGACCAGTGCCACAAGGAATCCGGACAAAGCAGTGGTGAATGCTCCAATCCTGAGATAGATAAATGCAAATACGACAAAGGGGATGGCTGTAAGGCAGAAAAAAACAAGCTTTAGGTTATGCCTTATGGACCTGTAACGTTTATAATCTACTGTAGGGGTATATTCTATTGCTTGAGTGTTCATGGCGTATTGCAGTCCTTGAAGAAATATTTTTATTTTGAATAAGTTGTAGAGTTTCCGATATGTTAACATATCAGCAAAATAGATGCCACCCTCACAGCGTAAGGCTTAGCCACTTAACCACTTGATTTTTCTAATAATTAAATGCCGGCAAAAAAGACTTGAGTGGGAAGGGGTTCAACTTAGATGGGCCAAAATGGATTTAATTGTAAACCTGTCAGCTTATTGACAACTGGCAAGAAACCCGCGTCCAGAAAACATGGCTTTTATTTGTCCACATGGGGTTACCGGTGCCTGCCATCTCAAGTGGCTTGAGGAGTAATGGAAATTCCCTTTGATGTTTCAGGACAAAGTTTCTATAATGCCATGACGAGAGTCAAACACCGTGGGTTAAGGAGGTTTTTTGTTGCATGTCTCTTATCTTTATTGGCGCTACAGGCGATCGGGCAGGCCACAGCCTCATTGCCTGGTCCATAGCCCGAAGGCTTGTGGAGAGAGGGAGCAGTGTGGGCTTCATAAAGCCCTTCGGAACCCATCCCGTTAACATAGATGGGGTTTGGACTGACTGCGATGCCTTACTTTTTAAAGAGGTACTGAATCTTCAAGAACCCTTCGAGCGACTCTGCCCTTATCTCCTTTCAGAAGAGGCATGGCGGCAAAGGGGGAATAAGGAGGTCCTTGAGGAGATCAAATCCCTTGTTAGGGAACTGTCCGTTGGAAAAGACTTCCTCCTTGTTATGGGCTCCGAGCACATCTTCTCTGACGATTCCTCCCGCCCTATTCCCGATGTCTCCCTTATCACTGAATTGAAGGCAGATTTCGTTCTCGTCAGTCGATTCAGAGACACCGCTAAGTCCATTTACTCCATTCTGTCTGTCAGTTCTCTACTTAAGGACAGAGTCAAGGGAATCATCCTTAACCGGGTGGCGCCGGAAAAACTTGAAGAAATCAGCAATAAAATGATCCCTTCCCTTGCACAGAAGGGGATTCCAATTATAACCGCACTTCCCGAGGATCCTGTCCTTTCCTTCCGGAGCCTTGGGGAGATAAGAGATATCCTTGATAGTGAAATCCTTTGGGGAGAGGAATATCTCGGGCAGTCCGTCGGAGGGATGACTGTTGGTTCGACAGACCTAAAGGGTGAGCTGCGTCTGTTTAAAAGAGCCTATAACAAGATTATTCTCCTAAAGCCATTCCCTCTCGACGCGGAAACAGGTGAACCCCCAGCCCACCGGGATGTCGCAGGGATTCTCTTGACCGGAGGCCGAAATCCAGCGCCACAGCTTTTGCAGGTGGCCAAAAACTCCAAGACTCCCCTTATGCTGGTGAAAGATGACACTTTTGCGGTCCTGGAACGTTTGGAGAAAACTACTTCCAGCCTTGCACCAAAAGACGAATTCAAGGTACAGCGTATCACAGAGCTGATGGATAGCGATGGAGCCCTTGACAGGCTTCTGCACTCCCTTGGAGTCAGCCAATAGTATCCGATATGACCCCGAGGAGCTTTTCAGGTGATATTGGCTTTGATAGAAACAGATTGGCCCCTGCCTCAATCCCCTGAGCCCTGTCCTTCTCCTGGCTTTTGGCCGTTAAAAACACGATCGGCGTTTCTCTATAATTTTCTTTTTCCCGGATCTTCTTACAGAGCTCAAAACCATCCATTTCAGGCATGATAATATCGAGCATCAGGAGGTCATAGCCATTCTGTTCGAGTCTCTTGAGGGCTTCGGTAGCACTGGACAAAGTATGGACCTCATAACCCTCCGGCCTGAGTAGCTCATTAAGGGCAATAAGGACCATTTCATCATCATCAACGATAAGAATGCGTTTTGCCATTCCATTACTCCTTTCCCGAATGTTTCGCTGGCAGAAGGATCGTCACCTCAGTCCCTTTACCAGTTTGGCTTTTGATTTCAATCCTGCCTCCATGGGCCTCTATTATGCCAAAGCAAAGAGAAAGACCCAGACCTGTGCCCTTTCCCACCGGTTTGGTGCTGAAGAAAGGCTCAAGGACTTTATCAAGGTGTTCTTTAGGTATCCCCTCCCCCGTATCTTTTACCGAGATGCCGACCAAAGGAACTCCCTCATCCTCAGTACTGTAAGAACTAATGGTCAACTCCTTTGGCCTATTCACCTCATCCATTGCATCCCTGGCATTGGAAATCAGGTTGAGGAAGACCTGTTCGAGCTGATTTGAGTCGCCCATGATCTTTGGCAAATTTTGTGCCAGCCTCTTTTTGATCAACATGTTGTGGTTGAGGAGTTGTTGTCCTGTGATCATCAGGGCATTCTCTATGGGCTGATTTATGTCAAGCTCACTAAACTCGGGCTCGGTCTGCCTGGAAAACTCCCTCAAGTGTTCAACAATTCTCTCGATTCTGTTGTTGCATTTTTTGATGAGTTCCAGCCGTTCCCGTTCCGGGTGATCTTCACGGAGGTTTTTGAGGAGTACGTACAAGATGGTTTGCGAGGCCATGAGTGGATTATTCAACTCGTGGGCAACACCGGCAACCAATTCCCCAAGGGCCCTCATTTTGGATGCCTCAACGAGACGGACCTGGGCCGTTTTGAGCTTGTCCTCCAGACGCTTTTTCTCAGTGATATCATTAAAAATTCCGGCCGTGCCGATAACCTGGTTATCTTCATCCCGAAGCAAAAAAAGGGAATTCAAGATGACAAGGATCTCACCGTCTTTTGTCCTCACTTCCATCTCGTAGTTTTCAGCCCTCTCATCTGCCCGCAGGAGGGCCATGATATTCCTGGCCTCTTCAATACCCCTGACATATGCACGCGAGATGTGTTCTCCCAGGATCTCCTTTCTCTTGTATTTGATCATTTCCTCCATAGCGCGGTTCAGGTAGGTGATCTTCCCTTTAAGATCAGTGGTCACAATTCCATCAACTGAACTCTCCATGATATTTTCAAGGAACTCTTTGGTCTCCCGGAGTTCTTTCTCGAGACTTTTTCTCCATGTGAGGTCCCGAACAATCTCCACGAAACCCGCGGTCTTTCCCGAGGGATCCTTAATGGCCGTAATCGTCGAATGGGCCGGAAAGCGGTCACCATTTTTCCTCATCCGATACATATCCAGTTCACAGACTCCTTCGGTTCTGGTCCGTTTTGACATCTCTTTCTGAATCTCTCTCTTGCAGTCCTCAGGAACAAGGGTGATGCCTGTTTTCTCTTTATTGAGGACATCCTCCTTTTTCCACCCGAAAATCTTTTCTGCCCCTTTATTGAATTCGATGATCCTCCCGTAAAAATCAAGTGCCATAATGGCATATTCGGTGGCACTATCCAGGATGCTGTTCAGAAATCGTGAAATATCACGGTATTTCTCCCTTGATTCCTCAAGCTCCTTCGTCCTGGACCCCACAATCTTTTCCAAATTTGATGTGTAATGCTGGACCTGCACTATCATCCGGTTAAATGATACTCCGAGAACGCCGATTTCATCTGCATTGCGGACAATGACCCTCTCAGAAAGGTCTCCGCCTGCCATCCTGGTGGTTACCTCTGTGAGCTCTTTAATGGGCCTCGTCAGCACTGTCGAAAGGGTGAGGGTCAAGACAAGGACCAGAACGAGGCCCATGAGCACAACGATTATGATGAATCGTTCGGTCTCGTAAAGGGAACTGTAGATTTCCTCCTCATAGGTACCTGCCGCAATAATCCAGTCCCACGGCCCAAAGTATATGTATTTATTGATCTTCTGCCTCGGTTTTGTTTCCCCCAGCTCTGGATTAATCCAGGGGTAACGGATTGTACCCACTTTACCCTCGTGAAGGCCAACGGCGTCCATTATCATGGCGCGGATGTATTCAAATCCAGATGAGTCTTTGGAATCAATGATGCTCTTTCCTTCCTTGGCCGGATGGACCTTTAGGGCGCCTTTGCCATCCAAAATGTATACATACCCCGTATCTCCGACCTTGATTTCTTTTACCTCGTCCCTAAAGGACTGGGCACTTTGTTCCCTAACCCCCACATAAAGGGCCCCGATCACAGCTCCATCCTGCCCCCTGACAGGCTCATAGGCCGTAATATACCAGTCGTTCACCACATATGCCCTGCCCCTATAAGAGCGTCCTGCCAAAATCGCCTGTGCCACAGGGCTGTCCGGGGGAATAAATGTCCCTACAGCCCTTTTCCCATCCTTTTCTTTGACATTGGTGGAAATACGAAGGAGTCGATTACCATCAATTCTTTGAAAAATTGTGCAGGTTCCGCCTACGAGCTTCTGGACCTCATCTACAAAATGATTATCCCGGCTCAGAGGCCTGTCCCCTATCTTCCAGAGGGGCACAGTGACCGGATATCGCTCCCTGGTGATCTGGTTAACGCCATCAAAACGGAGTTTTTCTCCCGGCACAATTTCGATTGCACGACCGTGAAGGTAAAGGAGTTCCCGGGCAACGTTCAGATCGGAGGTTACCTTCATCTGGACCATCTCCTGCTGCACCTTACATATGGAATAGATGTTTCTGACGAGATGATCCAGATCTTCCTCGGATGCGCTTTTAAGGGCATTGCCAAAACGATTCATTGAAAGGTAGGCAACGCACAGAAGAGGTAGCAAGACCAGAAAGAGGGTTACGCTGATCAGCTTTGCGCGGATACTCCAATCGCTAAAAAGAGGCATGAACATTTAGGTTCCTCACGAGGCCATAAATACAATACTTTAACTACGCTAATTTACGATAAAAAACACTAATATACCGGATCGGGGAATGTGACCATACCTCTGGGCTTTCCCACCATCCGGTACATCACAGGTGAAGCCCAACCCTCGTCGAGCACATCATCTTCAATGTCCGCAAGAACGCCGTCATGAATGGCCCAGCTACGGCCCCTCACGGTGTGAGCAAACTCAGGTTTACGGAAGGGTGTGCTATTATCCAATTTGTTGAAGAGCGCTTTTCCAGGTTGAAAGAGTTCATGTATCCTTTTCATTTGGGCATATTCGTCAAAATAGCTGAATCCGTGCCTTTCATACGTAATTGCATTGTGATAGAAGAGGGCCTCCAGCCGCATGCTCTTGATATCAAAGATCCGGCAGAAAAACTCCAGAACATGGATCACCTCACGGGTCAGCCCCAGGCCCTTGGTAACCTGTCCGGGAAAGAGCCCGGCTTCCACAGCCTTTTCCTCCTCGGCAAGATTCCTGGATGCCCACCCGAATAACGTGTCTCTCCCCTCCTGGTCAATATGCGTTGTGAATACGGGTGAACCAGGGTCATTAACAACGAGAAAATCCCAGTCAATCTGGGTGAAATCGTTTAAATCAGTAAGCTGTATAGAGTAAAGAGCGTGCTCTGATCCTGGTAATTTTATTTCCACCAGACAGGTTCTGTCCCCTCGGGGGCAGAAAAACCGCACAATCCTCTCCCCCTTTTCGTTACGCAAAGAAAGGGGGTCAATCCTGAAACGACTGTACAGCGAAGGAGGAATGAGGATCCGGTAAAGCCCCTCCTTTTCAAAGGGCGACAGGCGGCTAATTCTTTGAATCCAGGGCATACGTCGTCATCTCCTACTATGCTCTTAATTAGCCCATTTTCACAGAGAAGTCAAAAAAAAGGAGTGAGGTCCTTTCTTGTACCGGGAAACTCAGTGTTTTTCATTGACCCTGCTTGCACACGTCTGTTAGTCTGCCGAGGTAGTTTAAAAACGCCCCCTTTTACACAATCTCTGCGCCTGCCCCGTGTAATGCGTAGCCTATTCCTCTGGGGTCATGCTCAAATTTTAATCCTCGAAATACTCAATGTATGAAGGAAAACCTTTGGGAAAAGACGATGTTAAAACAATGGGGTCAATCTTTGTCCATTCAGACGAGATGGGCCGGTTTGATTTTGGGCCTGACCATCCATTCAAGCCGGAAAGGGCATTAAAAACGTATGACCTCTGCACGCGCTACGGCGTTATGAACTACCCCTGGATGAAAATCCTGGATCCTGAGCCCATAGACCAGGCCCTCCTTACCCTTTTTCATGAACCAGCTTACCTCAGCCTTCTCAAGGATGCAAGCTCAGGACAAATGCGTCCCGAAATGCTTGTCGAAATGCTTGAGCGAGGTATTGGAACCGAAGACACCCCAATTCTTTCCGGAATATACGAATGGTCTTTGCGGGCAGCCGGTGGCACACATGTTGCTCTGCAAAAAATCATCAATGGCGATGCCCTGATTGCATTCAACCCCCTGGCAGGGTTCCACCATGCCCTGCCTGACCATGCAGAGGGCTTTTGCTATATCAATGACATCGTGATTGCCCTTAAGGATGTATTACGTAGGTCGCCCGGGCTAAGGCCGGTCTATATCGACCTCGACGCCCACCACGGAAACGGCGTTCAGCAAGCATTTTATGATGATCCAGGAGTTCTTTTCATTTCCCTCCACGAAACCGGAAGGACCCTCTACCCCTGGTCAGGCTATGAAACCGAGGCAGGAGAAGGCCAAGGTGTGGGTTTCACGGTCAACGTCCCCCTGGAGCCTGGGACCGATGACGAGGTCTATGATTTTGTCTTTGACGCAGTGGTCCCGCCGCTTGTTACATCCTTTTCACCGGATTTCATTGTGGCCGAACTCGGGGCTGACACCCTGATCTCTGACCCTCTTACCCACCTTAAACTGACCAATAATGGATATCAGAAGGCTTTAAAGGGAATCATGGCCCTTTGCCCAAAAATCCTGGGCCTTGGAGGAGGAGGCTACGACCTATATAGAACTTCCCGATGCTGGACCCTGGCCTGGGGCATACTAAACCATGTGGAACCAGTGGACGAGTTTGCCGGTCTTGTGGGAGGTATGATGTTCGGGCCGGAAAACGAGGTGGGCAGTCTCTATGATCATCCGTACTTCACAAAGGGTGAAGTCAAAGACAAGGCCTTCGAGGAGGCCCGAAGAGTCGTTTCCTATATCCGGAAAGAGATCTTCCCTGTCCATGGCTTATAGCCCATGAGATAATGCTTTTAGATTTTTTTATCATTGCGACGAAATCTCTAACCTCAACATATTATAAATGATGGCAAAAGACAAAGGCGATAGGATTGAGCACAAAGGGCTCCGCGAGTCGGAGGACAAATACCGGACTATCTTTGAAACTACAGGAACCGCAACTGTCATCATAGAGGAAGATACAACCATATCCCTTGCAAATAGAGAATTTGAAAAACTCTCCGGTTATTCAAAAGAAGAGGTGGAGGGGGAAAAAAGCTGGACAGACTTTGTCGCTCACAAAGATGACTTGGACAGAATGATGGTCTATCACACCGCCCGAAGAATTGATCCAAATAGGGCCCCGAGGAATTATGAATACAAATTCATAGACAAGAATGGCACTGTAAAAGAGGTATTCGCTACCCTTGCTGTGATTCCAGGAACAAAAAAGAGCGTGGGGTCTTTTTTGGATATCACGAGGGCAAAGGAACTGGAACACCTCCTGAGGATTCAGGACAAGATGACTTCCCTGGGGCGTGTGGCTGCAGGCATTGCCCACGAAATAAGAAATCCGCTTTCGGGCATCAATATATATTTAAACACCCTGGAAAAAATTTACGACAGAGCGGAAAGCTTAGATAAGGTAAAACAAATTCTTAGGCAGATCCAATCAGCTTCGAGTAAAATTGAGTCTGTGATCAAAAGGGTCATGGACTTTTCCAAACCCAACGAACCCAAATTAGTCTTAACAGACATAAATCAACCCATAGAAGAGGCCATTAATCTTTCCTCGGTCACGTTACGAAAAAGTGGGATTAAGATTGAAAAAGACCTGGCCAGGGATTTACCACTGTGCCATGCGGATCCGCTCTTGATAGAAGAGGTGATTCTAAACCTTATCACAAATGCTACTGAAGCCATGAAAAATGTGGATGGCGCCAAGAAAATTGATGTTACATCATCCGTAAAAAATGACCGTATTATCGTGAGCGTTTCCGATTCAGGTCCTGGTGTGACTTCGGATCTTAAAGGCAAGATATTTGATCCCTTCTATACAACAAAAAACGGCAGCACAGGCATTGGGCTCAGTCTCTGCCATAGGATTATCACTGATCACGGCGGATCTCTGCGGGTATCCACAAGTAAATTGGGTGGGGCCGAATTCGTGATTGAGATTCCAGTTAAAAAAAACTAAATGCCTACACAATTTCTATCAAAAAGGCGCACGACGTAGGTTAAGCAAGAATACACCAATACCGAATACCCAGTACCCAGTACCCAATACCAGTGAGCAAAGCGAACCGTATGATCACATACTCCATATACATAGTTGATGATGAAGAGACCATAAGGGAAGGGATAACTATGGCCCTTGAGGCGGATTACCGGGTGGAGGCCTTTTCCACAGCCGAGACCGCAATTGATGCCATGAAAAACGATCCCCCGGACCTGGTCCTCCTTGACATAGGGTTGCCTGGCATGAATGGCATTGAAGCCCTTCGAAAAATCAAGGTCCTTTTCCCTGATATCCTGATCATTATGATAACCGCCTATGAAGATATAAACACGGTGATCTCTTCCATGAAGCTTGGCGCCTACGATTATGTGGTGAAACCTATCCATATGGATGGGCTGGAGGTAACCATTGGCAATGCCCTTGAAACGTTAAGGCTAAGGAAAGAAGTTCAGATCCTCCAGGAAAGGTATTTAAAAGAAAACCTTCCCTGCTTTATTGGAGAAAGTAACGCTATCCATGATGTGATGGAGTTTGTTGGCATGGTGGCAAAAAGCCCTGATACACCAATTCTTATTCTTGGAGAGACAGGCACAGGCAAGGAATTGATTGCCAGTGCCATTCATTTCAGAAGCCCAAATTTCAAAGGACCCTTAATGACTGTAAACTGCGCTGCCATCCCAAAGGATCTTGTGGAAAGCGAGCTCTTTGGATATGAAAAAGGGGCCTTTAGCGGGGCAAGTGCGTCAGGTAAAAAAGGCCTAATCGAAGACGCGGCAAATGGGACCCTGTTCCTGGATGAAGTGGGAGACTTTAGCCTGGAAGCCCAGGCAAAACTTCTCAGGTTTCTTGAAGAGGGTGAATTTTACAGAATAGGCGGGACAAAGAAATTACAGGTTCAAACCAGAGTGGTCTCTGCCACCAACAAAGATCTGGACAACATGATAGAAAAGGGGCTTTTCAGGAATGATCTTTATTTCCGGTTGGGAGTTATTAAAGTACAGATCCCCTCGCTTAATGAACGGCCCGATGACATCCTGCCTCTTGCCAAACACTTCCTGTCAGAGTTTAACCATAAGTTTGATAAGTCATTTACCGGCCTATCTCTCCAGGCTGAGAACACATTGATGGCGTACAGGTGGACAGGCAATGTGCGCGAATTAAAGAACATGATTGAAAGAGCTACCCTGATCGGTAAAGGGCCGGAATTACGAGTCGAGGATCTCGGCATAGAAGGTTCGCATAAGCCCGAAACTCCAAAACAATCAGGCACTGAATTTTCTTTCCCCTCACTTAATGATACAGGCATCGACTTGTCTTCTGTTCAAGAAGCTCTTGAAAAGCATTATATTATACAAGCGCTTGAAATTGCTAACGGCAATGAAAGCAAGGCAGCCAGGCTTCTCAACATAAATCACCACACCTTCCGTTATCGGAAGAAAAAACTGCAAATAGAATAGATTTCATCTAAAAAATACCCCCCAAATCTTTTATTTCACAACTTCCCTATCATCCATCCCAAATTTTCCAGTACCTAACAGTATCCATTCCCATTGCTATAGTTTGCGCTCATTCTTCTAATTTCGAACTTTTGCGAAAAAAGACTTAGAAGTTTTTCTAAATTTTCATGTCCAATAAAATGACCTAAAGAGTTAAGTCATTATAACTATTTGAATTTTTTGTGGTTTTCCTTGAAGCGATTGATGGCATGCTTGATGCTATTAATAATTTGCAAAAGGGATTTCGAGGAGTTCTTATCAGTATAGGGCAAGATGTTTGGGAACCAATAATCAAGATTAGACAAGTAATTAGAAAGGAGACAAAAAATGTTAGTAGAAAACTGGATGAGTAAAGACGTGGTCACTGTGGATGTAAACGATTCAATGCAATATGCGACCAGGCTTTTAAAGGAACATAATATTAGAGGTCTGCCGGTCATGAAAAATGGGAAATTGGTGGGGATTGTCACGGACAGGGACCTCAAAAGGGCCTCTGCCTCAGATGCCACCACATTGGAAATTCATGAGCTTTTGTATTTGATTTCTAAAATTAAAATCAAGGAAATTATGACTAAAAATCCCATTACCATCCCGCTTGATTATACCATCGATGAAGCTGCGGCGATTCTTTTGGACAACAAATTATCCGGGGCACCCGTGGTGGACAATGAAGGGAAGGTGGTGGGGATCATCACACAGACCGATATTTTCCGGGTGTTGGTATCATTTACCGGTGTAAAAAAAGCCGGGATCCAGTTTGCTTTTCAATTAGAAGATCGTCCCGGTTCTATCAAAGAGGTTGCCGATATTATTCGAAAGTATGGATGCAGCATAATGAGCATCCTGGGTAGTCACGATGATCAGGTAGATTATCGGTATGTTTATATCAGGGTAAGTGATTGTGACCGGAAAAGACTCGGAGAGCTGAAAGAAGAGCTTAAAGCAAAGGCCAATATGCTTTACATGGTAGACCATGTGGAGAGGAAAAAGGAAGTATATCAAGACTATGAAAGGCCATCAGGGAGTTGGGTTGTTGGCTGAAAGGAGACGAAAAAATGATGGAATATCCGAAATACAAAAAGGTGCTTTTCTGCACGGATTTTTCTGAAAATTCAGATTATGCCTTTGAGTTTGCCTTTGGTATTGCCAAGAGAGATGAAGGCCTCCTTTATATTTTACATGTGATACCTCATAATCCAAATCAGGAAAGATTAAGGGGTTATGTATCCGAGGATATCTTCAGAAATATACAAAAAGGTCTTGAGCAGGAACTGGACGATAACTACAAAGAGCACTATACAAAAAAGATAGCGGATGCGGTTAGGTTTGAAGTCATTACCAAATCCGGCAGAGAAGATGAGGAAATACTCAAGTTTGCAAAGGAGGAAAAGGTTGATATTATTGTCGTTGGCACGCACGGTAGAACAGGAATAGAACATGTCTTTTTCGGCAGTGTTGCTGAAAAGGTCCTGCGGCACAGCCCCTTTCCTCTTTTTGTAATCCCATGTAGAAAAAAGCTTGAATGGCCTTAATGCAGGTGAAAGATGGAACTGTTCAGTAAGCTAAGGCAAATGGAAATAATGCTCATAGACGACGATGAGTGGATAAGAGATTCCCTTGGGCTATATTTTGAAGGCGAGGGATGTCATTTGCTTGCTCTTGAGACTGCCGAAGAGGGTTTAGAAGCGCTTAAGAAGCAAGACTATGATATTGTCATGGTCGATTACAGATTGCCGGGAATGGATGGTCTTGAGTTTCTCAAACGGATTCAAAAGACGCAATCTCATGCCATGAAGGTACTCATTACAGCCTATAGAAGTGAAGAGGTTGTTTCAGCGGCTTTAAAGATGGGAATCCAGGATTTTATTGAAAAACCCTTCACTACAAAGACGATTGAAGAGTCCCTGACCCGGTTGATCGAAAATCATGAACAGGAAATTAATGAAGGCCATGTCAACCATTCAGAATAAGATAAAAAAGATGAACGTTATCTCTTTGCCAATTTTGGAGTCAAGGGACTGATATGTAAGCCCCCTGATTACCTTGTATCCGTCCAGAAACGAGACAATTTTTGCAAAATAAAAACAATGAAATACTGGATGAGATGATGAAGCGGTACCCTGAGAAGGTTGTGTCAGAGGACCAAATATTCAGTCACGTCCACAGAGGTGACCACATATTTATCAGTACGGGCTGTGGTGAACCTCAGTACCTGGTGAACGCCCTCACAAATTATACACGATCTCATCCAAAGGCTTTTTTCGATGCCGAGGTGTTTCATGTATGGACACTTGGTGTTGCGCCCTACACGGATCAAAAATTAAGGCATAATTTTCGGCATAACTCCTTCTTCATAGGAAACAATACCAGAGAGGCAATCAATAAAGGGGTTGCGGATTATACTCCTATATTCTTGTCGCAGGTCCCCAAACTCCTTTATCGCAAACTTATACCTGTTGATGTGGCCATGATACAGACCTCACCACCCGATGGTCATGGCTATATGAGTTTGGGTGTAAGTGTTGATATAACGAAGGCAGCAGTGGAAAATGCTTCAACGGTGATAGCCCAAGTTAATTCCAATATGCCTCGTGTCCATGGAGATACCTTCATACATATAGATGATGTTGATTTTGTTATCCCTCATGACGAACCAATATTGGAATACAAAACAGAAGTTTCTGACGAAATTGCCCATCAGATCGGGAAATATGCTGCGCGGATCATCGAAGACGGGGATACAATTCAAGTTGGATATGGAAGCATACCAAATGCAATACTCTCAAATCTCAGCACCAAAAAGCATCTTGGAGTACATACAGAGCTATTGAGTGATGCAATTGTGGAACTGATGAAGGATGGGGTTATTGATAACACAAAAAAGAGTATTGACCGCGGAAAAACAGTGGCAACCTTCTGTATGGGCAAAAAGGAGACCTATGAATACATTCATGATAATCCAGGGATAGAATTCAGGACCATTGAGTATACCAATAATCCCCTGGTTATTGCCCAGCATAACAATATAGTTGCGATAAACAGCGCCCTGGAAGTGGATCTCACAGGTCAGGCGACTGCAGAATCCATAGGAAAGATATTCTATAGCGGGATAGGAGGGCAGGCTGACTTTATGAGAGGTGCCGTTTTATCACCTAATGGCAAAACAATACTCACAATTCAATCAACTGCAAAGGATGGTACAGTTTCAAGAATAGTGCCATTTCTCAAAGAGGGAGCGGGCGTCACTTTGAACAGAGGAGATATTCACTATGTTATAACAGAATACGGAATAGCATATCTGCACGGGAAAAACATCAGAGAACGTGCAATGCAATTAATATCCATAGCACATCCAAAGTTCAGACCTTCACTCATAGAAGAGGCAAAGAATCTGAATCTGATATATAAGGATCAAGCGTTCATACCAGGCAAGAAAGGGGAGTACCCTGAAGACCTGGAGACCTTTAGAACTACAGAAACCGGCCTTGAAATCTTTCTAAGACCTGCAAAAATCAGTGATGAGCGATTACTTAAAGACTTCGTGTATTTTCTTTCAGATCAGAGCCTGTATCGGAGGTTTTTTTCCAGACGGACTGATATGCCGCATGAGTTTTTACAGAAATTTGTAATTATTGACTATGCTGAAGAAATGGCAATTTTTGCAGTGATAGAGCATGCACAAAAAGAAGAGATCATTGGAGTGGGACGGCATTATATTGACAAAAACACACATACTGCAGAGGCAGCATTCGTGGTAAGGGACGATTTTCAGAAGAGAGGAGTAGGTACGGAATTACTCAAGTATCTTACGTACCTGGCCCAGAAACAAGGGCTTCTTGGCTTTACGGCAGAGGTGTTGGCAGATAACAAACCAATGCTTCATGTATTTCAAAAGATGGGCTTTGACATACAAAAAAGTATAAGTGCAGGTGTCTTTGAATTGAAAATGATGTTCAGGGGGTAATTTGGTATGACGAATATGAGATACCTCTTCGAGCCGCGATCCATTGCAGTAATCGGGGCATCCCATGATACGGCCAAGATAGGGTATACGGTGTTGGAAAATGTCGTGTGAGGTGGTTATCCCCACAAGGTGTATCCAATAAATCCTCAAGGCGGTGAAATACTTGGTCTTCGGGTCTTCAGAGAAGTGGAGGAGATCGATGAACTCATTGATCTGGCATATATTGTCATTCTAATTTCGAAATTTTGCGAAAAAAGACTTCGCAATTTTTCCAAATTTTCATGTCCAATAAAATAATCTGAAGCGGTAGGTCAGGATAACCATTTGACATTATTACGGTTATTTATACCATATTTAATGGCATGGTTCATGCTCTTAAAGAATTTCAAAAGACAAAACGGCGTACTTATGAACCAATAATCAAGATTAGACAAGTAATTGGAAAGGAGACAAAAAATGTTAGTAGAAAACTGGATGAGTAAAGATGTGATTACTGTGGATGTAAACGATTCAATGCAGTATGCGACCAGGCTTTTAAAGGAACATAACATTAGAGGTCTGCCGGTCATGGAAAAGGGGAAGCTTGTGGGTGTTGTAACGGACAGGGACCTCAAAAGGGCCTCTGCCTCAGATGCCACCACATTGGAAATTCATGAACTTCTATTTCTGATTTCTAAAATCAAGGTCAAGGACATCATGACCAAAGATCCGATTACAATCCCCGTGGATTCTACTATTGATGAAGCTGCTGAGGTCCTTCTGGACAATAAATTATCCGGCGCTCCAGTGGTGGACAATAAAGGGCAGGTGGTGGGAATCATCACTCAGACCGATATTTTCCGTGTCATGGTTTCTCTAACCGGTGTACGGGAAAAAGGTATCCAGTTGGGTTTTCAACTGGAAAACCGGCCTGGCTCCATTAAAGAGGTTGCCGACATTATTCGGAAGTACGGTTGCAGCGTGGTGAGTATTTTAAGCAGCTATGATAAAAAGTCCGACTACCGGCATGTCTACATAAGGGCATGTAATTGTGATCGGGGAAGACTGGAACAACTGAAAAACGAGCTTAAGGAAAAGTCAAACATGCTCTACCTTGTGGACCACGTTGAGAAGAAGCAGAAAGTGTATCAAGAGTATATGAGACCATCAGCGAGCTGGGTTGTGGGATGAAAGGAGAAGAAAAATGATGGAATATCCAAAATACAAAAAAGTGCTTTTCTGCACGGATTTTTCTGAAAACTCAGATTATGCCTTTGAGTTTGCCTATGGTATTGCCAAGAGAGATGAAGGCCTCCTTTATATTTTACATGTGATACCTGCTAACCCGCATCAGGCATTTGCAATGAATATGATAACCAATGAACAGTTAGACCAAATCCAAAAGGCTATAGAAGAAGATCTCGATAATAACTACCAGGAGCGCTATGTAAACAAGATTAAGAACGGGATCAGATATGAAATCGTTACCAAATCCGGCAGGGAAGATGAGGAAATACTCAAGTTTGCAAAGGATGAGAAGGTGGATATTATTGTCGTGGGCACACACGGCAGAACAGGGATAGAGCATGTCTTTTTCGGCAGTGTTGCTGAAAAGGTCCTGCGGCACAGCCCGTTTCCTCTCTTTGTAATCCCTTGTAAGAAAAAGATCGAACGGCCTTAGAGTAGTCATATACAGCCTTTCTGAGAGTCGGCATAAGACGAGATTTGGAACACATGCACAAAGATCCGTAAAATTAGTCCGGAGAAGTTAATATGGATTATCCATCACACTATGAGACTGAGGTTCTTTTAAAGGATGGCTCAAGAATTATACTGAGGCCCATAAGAAGCGAGGATATTGAGGGCTGGCTTGGCTTTGTTTCCAGGATTAGCAGGCGAACCAAATACTTGCGGTTCCATTCTTTGCCGAAGTTGGGCCGAGACGATGCTATTCGATTCTGCACGGTGGATTACAATAACACCTTTGCCTTTGTAGCCGAGGTACGTGGGGATCAGCGAAAGGATATAGTAGCTATCGGGCGCTACTATCGCCTTCCAAAAAGGCACTCTGCAGAGGTGGCCCTTGCCATCGAGGATGCTTACCAGGGAAAGGGCATTGGAACCAAACTCGTGGAGTGGCTGGCTAACGTGGCTCGTGAAAACGGCATTACCAGTTTTGAAGCAGATGTATTAGGTGAAAATAGAGAGATGATGAGTGTCTTCAGGGCTTATGGTTTCCACGTTGAAAGTGAACTTTCAGGAGGTGTTTATCACATCACATTTCCCATAGCCCGCACCAAGAGAGTAGTTAAGAAGGAGGAGGAAAGGGAGCGTGTTGCAACGGTGACCTCACTTCGTTCTCTCTTATATCCACGCTCTGTAGCAGTCATCGGTGCTTCAACAAAGTCTGGCACCGTCGGACAGCTCCCTTTCCAGTGCATAATGGAAAACAAATTTTCCGGGGTAGTCTACCCGGTAAACCCTAATGCCGAATCTGTAATGTCGGTAAAGGCCTATCCTTCAGTGCTCGATGTCCCTGGTAGTGTGGATTTGGCCCTTATCATAGTGCCAGCCCAATTTGTGCCCAAGGTAACTGATGAGTGCGGCCGCAAGGGAGTGCGCACCATAATAGTGATATCGGATGGGTTTAAGGAAAGAGGGTCCGAAGGGGCTGCCCGTGAGAGAGAACTACGCGATATTACTCTAGGCCATGGCATGCGGTTAGTGGGTCCAAACTGCATGGGGGTCATCAACACTGATCCCGCAGTAAGTTTAAACGCCACCTTTTCACGGATCTACCCACCGCGAGGCAACGTCGCCTTCCTTTCCCAGAGCGGTGGGTTGGGACTGGCAATCTTAGACTATGCCAAGAACCTGAATATGGGAATATCCACCTTTGTAAGCGTGGGTAATCGCGCAGATATCTCAGCCAATGATATGCTCCAATATTGGGAACAAGACCCGGCAACAAGGGTTATCTTGCTTTACCTGGAGTCCTTTGGCAATCCGCGTACATTTGCCCGCATTGCCAGAAGGGTCTCGGCCGCCAAGCCCATAATAGTCGTTAAAAGTGGCAGCAGCCCTGCTGGATCACGCGCTGCTTCCTCGCACACCGGAGCCCTGGCTACTTCGGAAATAGCCTCGGATGCCCTGTTTCGCCAGGCTGGCATGATAAGGGTAAACACCCTTGAGGAACTGTTTGCAGTGGCCACCGTGCTCTCACATCAGCCGGTGCCCAGGGGAAAAAGGGTGGCGATAGTAACCAATGGAGGGGGTCCGGGCATACTTGCTGCAGATGCGTGCGAGCAACACGGGCTTGAACTGCCGGAATTCACTCCAGAAACCATAGAGGAACTGAGATCTATTAATAAGCGGGATATCGGGATTCACAACCCCCTTGATTTGACGGGTAGCGCGAGCGATGAGCAGTATGAGGGTATATTAAAGCTTTTGGCTAATGACAAAGGCAATGATGCCGTTATTGTCATATTTGCACCGCCGGTAATTGTTTCATATAAGGGAATGGAAGACGCCATACGGCGCGTGGCGCCTGTTTTTCTGAGGCACCGTAAACCTCTGCTGGCCTGTCTTATGGGGCAGCGGGGTTTCACGGCAAAACTGGATTTCAAGGACAAATTGGTGCCCTCCTATGCATTCCCTGAGGAAGCTGTCTTGGCTCTGGCCAGGGCAGTTAAGTATGGCGAATGGCTGAGGAAGCCGAAGGGGACCATTCCTAAAATTCGAGGGATCAAGCGGGAAAGAGCACGGAAGCTCATTGAAAGAGCAATGACACGGAGCACCGATAGGCCGCTCTGGCTTTCACCGAAAGAGATAACCAATCTACTTAGCTGCTATGGCATACGCTTTGCCGAGACGCTGATGGCAAAAACCGCAGACGATGCAACTACCGCAGCCTCGAGGGTGGGCTTTCCCGTTGCAGTCAAGCTGAGCTCGTCCACCATTGTGCACAAGACTGATGTCGGCGGGGTCAAGCTCGCCCTTGAATCAGAAATAGAGGTAAAGAGAGCCTTCAACGATATTAAGTTCAGGCTTACCGAGATTAATCGTCAAGATGAGATGGAGGGTGTTACTGTGCAGCACATGGTAAAGGAAGGGATAGAGGCGATCGTCGGAGTAACGCTGGACCCGTCCTTTGGGCCTCTCATCATGTTTGGCATGGGGGGAGTGTATGCCGAATTGATGAAGGATGTGGCCGTCAGGTTACACCCGCTTACTGATTCGGATGCCAGAGAGTTGGTGAAGTCCATCAAGATGACAAAGCTGTTTGAGGGATTCAGGGGCGCACCACCCAGTGACACTGAATCTCTGGAGGATCTTCTGCTCAGGCTCTCAGCATTAGTTGAAGATATACCACAGATTGCCGAGCTTGACTTCAATCCAGTGAAGGTGATGCCGCGAGGAAAAGGGTACTGGATAGTAGATGCCAGGATTATGCTAAGATAGTGTAGAAAAAGAAGGAAGCATATGGAGAGCAGTTGAGACAGCCAGCGAGCTGGGTTGTTGGATGAAAGGAAAAATCAAAATGGAAAACGACATAGACCTTGATCGGGATTATGATGTTTTTTCCGCAAAAAGGATGGAAGATATCATTATTTTCAGGTTCAAAAAGAACCTTCTCCTTCGAACAACCGATCTGAGAGCTATGTCCACGATATTAAATTATCTTAACCTGGTCTCGGAAAATAATTCTATCAAAGTGCTTGTGATTTTCGGTTCTCCGCAGGAGACTTCGTTCAAAGAAATTGTTCAATTTCATCGTCGAGTATTGGAGACCGGTTTGGATGAGGGTACGATCCGGCGGATGTACAATGCCGTTGACCAGTTCATATTGAGAATTATGGAACTGAACAAAATCGTTATTCATGCCGACACCCGAAAATCTATTTCCCTGTCTTTGAATGTGAGCCTTGCCTGCGATTACAGAATTGTATCAGACAATACTGTTTTCAAGAATTTTCACCTCGATCTGGGCTTAGCTCCAAAAGGGGGCAGTGCATTTTTTCTTAATAAAATGATAGGCCTTGGCAGAGCGTATAAGGCCCTGCTCTCTGAACAAGAGATCACTGCACAGGAAGCCCTAAGGCTTGGTATTGTGGATAAGGTTGTAGCCTTGAGCGATCTTGAGGAAGCTGCATTGAAGACAGCACAACACTTTGCTCAAAAACCAGCCGGCTCATTGTCGGGAGTGAAGAGGCTACTCAATTATTCCATGAGAGATCTAAAAGACTATCTTGAATTCGAGAATGATGAGCTTTTCAGGATAGTCATGTCTTCAGAGTTCCAAAAAAGACTGGAAGAATAAACGGAGAGCAAGTTTTGAGCGCGATACAATTTATACTCTCCCATTCTCTGCTCAGAGACAAAACTCGTCATAATGGGATCTAAAATGAACCGACTGTCGAACTAATCACCGTTGAGGTGGGCGATTCTTTGATGCATGTAATGAACTTGTTGAAGAAACAAGCCATTCGTGTCCTCCCGGTTATGGAACGAAGAAAGCTGGTGGGGATAATCACCGATGGTGCCCTTCAAATCAGCCTCCGGAATCATCGGCATGGGTCCGGGTTATCAGTCCAAAAAGGTCAGCTTAGTTTGCCGGTACTGCATACACCGCAATACTTGCTGGCGAAGCCGAGACACAAACCACCATGTCCAGGTATGACCCCCTTTTGGCCTTCCCTTTATAATTTCTCCCCAATCTTCTTTTCCCCGCGCTAACATGTTTTGATGTTACTTGTGAGGACCCTTTAATTTCGGACTTTTGCGAAAATATACTTCATAATTTTTCTAAATTTGGCTGTGAGGCGGAATTGTTGGCGAGCGGCAATCAGCCTAACTTGCTGAATTTATGGTGATCATCTGGATAAAAATATGGTGGCACATTCCATGCAGACATAATATCATAAAAGAGAAGACTTCATGATATTGGAAACTGAAGTGAAATTCATCGCAATAACGAGACCGGGGAAGGGAAAAATATAGCCCCGGCTTAAGCAATTGCGGGACAACAATAAAGAGTCCCGATATTTCAGGAGGAGAGTTGATAATATGGAAGCAACGGCTCAGGATTTTAACACGGCGGAATCAGCATATCCAAGATTAACTGCCATATTCATAATTCTTAGTTTAAGCTTCACTCAATTGCCTTTTAGCAAAAAGGAGGGTTTGACGTGTACGAATTTATCTATTATCGAGTCAAAGATGTCATGACACCTGACCCTGTAACGATCGAACCAGACGCTGCACTTTCAGATGTGGAAGTCATCTTTGAAGAACACGATTTCAACGGGCTTCCGGTGATTGATAAGAACCGTAAGCTCATAGGTATGGTCACCAAGCTTGATCTTCTTAAGGCCTTTACCTTCACGGAAAAGAGCAAAATTCCTCCCTATGACGCCATCATGGCTCAAAAGATTTCAAACGTGATGCCGAAAGAACCGCACGTTGTCTATCCGGAAACACCCCTTACAAGGGTACTCCAGCATATGATTGAAACAGGGCACAAGAGCTACCCCGTGGTCGAGAATGATTACGTTATAGGGATTGTCGCAAGGGAAGATATCATGCGAGCCTTGCGGCAGGCGGCACAGGGGGAGCGCCCGGCCCGTGATAGTTCAGCGTAGCCTAATAAAAACCAATACATGGAGAGAGGTTATATGAGCATCCATAGCCTGGATAAGATATTCAAACCCGAGTCGATGGCTATTATCGGAGCCAGCGAAAAGGAAGGGAGTATCGGGTTTTCCCTGGTTAAGAACGTGGGAGAAGCGGGGTATCAGAGGAAAATCTTTCCGGTTAATCCCCGGCACAAGTTCATCCAGGGCCTTCCGGCCTATTCCTCTATTAGGAAAATAGGAGAGCCAGTTGATTTGGCTGTTGTCGCTGTTCCCATCGCCAAGACCCCCTCAGTCGTTAAAGAGTGCGTGAAGGCTGGAGTTGGCGGCGTGATTATTATTTCTGCCGGCGGCAAAGAAATAGGGGCAAAGGGCAAGCAGTTTGAGGCACAAATCAAAAAGGAAGCGGCCAAATGAGGCCTCAGGATCATTGGCCCGAACTGTATGGGAATTGTCTCTGCCAAATTAAAACTTAATGCTCTAATTGAGCTATAAATGCTTTTTTATTTCGGACTTTCTTGATCAGCAATATATCATGTTACTTGTCATTCCCAGGGGCATCCATGAATTACTATCACTGGACTCCCGCCTTCTATTGGGCCATATGGCGTTATCATGGCGGGATGAGGCAAGATCACCAAGCCTCAGTAAATATCTATAATTTCAACAAGTTGTAGAATTTCCGAGACGTTTAATTATAGTTTGTGTTATATTGTCTTTGCAATATCCTGTGGATAAAACCCTTACGGGTAAACTCCGTTAGGAATTTGAAGGCCCGCGGACATTTTTTCATTGACATCAAGATTTAAACCTATTAAATTTAAAAACTGACTGAGTGCTCAGTTGATTTTTTTAGATTATTAGGCCATGAAATGTCCAAGAAAAAGGTGATTCTGCAAGCTGCAACAAGGCTTTTCTCTGAAAAGGGCTTCAAAGACACCTCCATGGCTGACCTTGCTAAGGTGACTGGCGCAGCCCAAGGGACGATTTTTTACCATTTCAATAATAAGGAAGAGCTCTTTCTATCCATCCTGGAGGAACTTAAAGGAGACATTATAGAGGAGTTTGAGCGCTATTTCGCGGAAAGGAAGTTCAAGACCGGTCTTGACATGATGGAAGGTGCAATCTCCTTTTATCTCTATCTGTCTGGGGCCATGGAAGACCGGTTTCTTCTCCTGCATCGTCACGATGCGTATGAACTGGCCCAGGTCAATTCCATCTGCAAGGGGCATCTTGAGGGTATTTACAACTGTCTCCTGGATATTTTCGAGCGAGCCATTTTACTTGGACAAAATGACGGGTCCATAAGAGATATGCCAGCCAGAAAAACCGCCTTGATCATCTTTACCATGGTTGACGGTCTGGTGCGTTTTAATACTTATAACCTTTACGATGCGGGCGCACTTTATAACGACCTCATCGAGTCGTGCCGCAGGATACTAAAAAACAAACCATCAAAGTAACAGGGACCCCTTATGCTTAACCGCATTTTTCCATTTCTTGGCTGGTTCAAGGAGTACGGTCTTGACAGTTTGAGAATTGACGCCGTCTCGGGGCTAACCGTGGCGCTGGTGCTCATTCCCCAATCTATGGCCTACGCGCAAATAGCAGGGTTGCCGCCTTACTACGGGCTGTATGCATCATTTCTCCCGCCAATTGTCGCGGCCTTGTTCGGTTCGAGCCGTCAACTGGCCACAGGTCCTGTTGCCATGGTCTCGCTCATGACCTCTGCCTCCCTTGAGCCACTGGCCACTGCCGGGAGCGAGGGCTACATCGCCTATGCCATTCTGCTCGCCCTCATGGTCGGCATTTTCCAGTTCACCCTTGGAGTGCTAAGGCTCGGTCTTGTGGTCAACTTTCTTTCCCACCCTGTGGTCAACGGGTTTACCAATGCAGCGGCTATCATCATCGCGTCCTCGCAATTGTCCAATATGTTCGGTGTATACGTGGACAAGGGAGAACACAATTACGAGACCATTATCCGGGTCATCCATTCCGCTTTCCATTACACCCACTGGCCCACCCTGTTCATAGGCGGACTCGCCTTTGTCATCATGTACGGATTAAAATGGATTTCTCCGAAAATCCCCAATGTGCTCGTGGCCGTGGCTGTAACGACTATCATCTCGTGGGCTGTCGGGTTCCAGCACAACGTTACCGTGGATATCTCTGCCGTTCAGTCCCCTAAGGCCCAGGAATTGATCGAATCCTTTAATAAGGCAGTGAATGCAATACCACGGCTCGCAGAAGAGCGTACCGAGGTGAATATGGTCCTGGATAAGGCCAACAGTGACCACGACGCCGTGGCTGTACTCGGCGCCAGGCACAAGGCGAACGTCCTCACCATCAATATAGAGCGTGCCAAACATCAGGCTCACCTCTACCGTAAGAGCATTAGCAACCTTTTATTCGAAGGCATGAAACAGCCCGGCGGTTCTCTCAAATTTTATCTGAAGGACGCTATTCCACCTGGGGCCAGGGACGACGGCCGAACCTGGCGGATCAAGATAGGAAATTACCCCCTCAAAAAAGATAAACTTCTTATCATGGGCGGCGGTGCGGTGGTTGGTGTTATTCCCCGGGGGCTACCCTCTTTGACCATACCTAAGATTAACCTGAAGATCATCCTGAATATGTTCCCCTTCGTTATCATCATCTCACTTCTGGGTTTTATGGAGGCGATCTCCATCGCCAAGGCCATGGCCGGTAAGACAGGCCAGCGTCTCGACCCAAACCAGGAGCTCATCGGCCAGGGCCTTGCCAACATCTGTGGCGCCATTGGCAAAAGTTACCCGACATCTGGCTCATTCTCCCGGTCGGCAGTTAACCTCCAGGCCGGAGCGATCTCAGGTCTTTCCAGCGCGTTCACCAGTCTGACAGTAGTCATTGTCCTCCTGTTCTTCACCCCGCTTCTCTACCACCTGCCTCAGTCCGTGCTGGCTGCTATTATTATGATGGCCGTTATAGGCCTGATAAACGCCTCTGGATTCATCCATGCCTGGAAGGCGCAATGGTATGATGGTTCTATCTCTATAGTTACTTTTGTATGCACACTCCTCTACGCACCTCACTTACACATAGGCATTATTATTGGAGTTGTATTATCCCTTCTTGTCTTTCTATACAAAAGCATGCGTCCTGTGGTCGCTTCCCTGTCCTGGCACGAGGAGATGCGTCTTCAAAACTCTATGACCTACAAGTTGCAGGAGTGTAAGTATATTGACCTTATTCGTTTCGAGGGCCCTTTGTTTTTTGCCAATGCCAGCTACCTGGAAGACAAGATTAATGAACGAATGATTGAAAAAAAAGACATTAAACATATAATTATTGTGTGTAATGGTATTAATGATATGGATGCATCGGGAGAAGACGCATTATCTATTACCATAGATAGGGTAAGAAGCGCAGGCGTCGGCATTTCATTAAGCGGAGTTAACGAGTCAGTCATGTCGGTATTAAAACGCACATATCTACTTGAAAAGATAGGCGAAGGGAATATCTTTTCCGATACGGAAAGGGCTATATTTGCAGTTCATGACAAAGTGCACAAGGGCTCCGATAAAGGCCTTTGCCCGCTCAGCATCGTTTGCCAGGCCGTTAAACACCAAATGGCAATATGAGGAAGGGGAGCGTTTATGTCTACAATAACCATATTTAGCGGCACCTTTTGCAAAGAAGACGCCGTTATCCAGAAAGTACTGGACCACACCGGATACAGGCTTATCACAGACAAAGACCTAGTAGCCGAGGCGAGCAGGCCTTCGGGCATGAGTGAAGGGAAGATCATGCGAGCCTTCTCTGCCAAGGCATCGGTGTTCAACAAATTTACTCATGAAAAGGAAAGATCCATAGCCCATATAAGGTATGCCTTGGCCGAATCACTGTTGAGTGATAATCTTATTGTTGCCGGATTTATAGGGCATCTTATACCCCGAAAAATCAGCCACGTGCTCAGGATTTGTCTCATCGCGGATATGAAGTCCAGAATATCAGTTGCTGTAAAGGAGAACGGATTCACTGAAAAGGAGGCCGTTAGGCAAATCCACAGGCAAGACGAAGATAGGTCTGCCTGGGTTAATACCATAACCGGTATTAGCGACCCCTGGGACCCCTCCTTATATGACATGGTTATACCCACAGACAAAATAGATATAGGGGGTGTTCCCTCCTTGGTCATTGAATACCTGGAAAAGGATATACTTAAAGCCACTGATGAATCTCAAGAGCTTGTACAGGATTTCCTCCTTGGGGCCTCAGTAGCCGTAGCCCTGGCCAAAGAGGGGCACGACGTGGATGTGAGCGCCAAAGATGGATCGGTTGCTCTGACAATCAATAAACACGTTCTAATGTTCAGCCGGCTTGAGGATGAACTAAAATCCATCGCACACAAAGTACCTGGTGTCAAGGCTGTGGAAACAAAGGTTGGAAAAGACTACTACAAGGCGGACATTTATCGCAAATTCGATTTCGAGACCCCTTCAAAGGTCCTGCTCGTGGATGATGAACGTGAGTTCGTCCAAACCCTGTCCGAACGTTTACTCTTGCGGGATATGGGTTCAGCCATGGCCTACGATGGCGAATCTGCCCTCAGACTGGTCAAGGAGGATGAACCCGAGGTCATGATCCTGGATCTCAAGATGCCAGGCATCGATGGCATCGAGGTTTTGCGCCGGGTAAAGGAAACCAATCCGGAGATAGAGGTTATCATCCTCACCGGACACGGGTCTGAGGCCGACAGAGAAACATGTATGAAACTCGGCGCCTTCGCCTACCTGCAAAAGCCGGTGAATATCGATCTGTTGAGCGATACGCTCAAAAAGGCAAACGAGAAGATTAAGCAAACAAAAGAATCCAGGAATTAAAGCATCAAGATAGGGGCGAAGCCCCTATCTTGATGCAAAAGGCTGGAATACTGGAATAATGGGAATACTAAAACCGAAATTTTGGGATTATTACGATGTGGCAGCCGGCCCCTATAAGCACCTTTTTAACTTCCGGCGCATCTGGAAGTGGGCGGTTCTCCTTACAGCCGGGGTCGCCCTCTTGCCCCTGATTTTCATCACGCTGATCGATTATGACTTCACGCAACGGGCTATCGAATCCGAAATCATGCTGCGCACATCTCGCCTCGTTTCTAATACCCGAAGGAGCATCTCCTTTTTCCTGGCGGAACGTAAGTCCGCCCTGGATTTTATCGACCACGACAACACCTTAGAGAAATTGAACGATCAAATTCGCCTCGGCGAAGTTATGGTAAACCTCAAGAACGCCTTTGGCGGATTTGTAGACCTAGGTGTGATTGACTCGTCAGGCACACAGAGGACCTACGTGGGTCCATACAAGCTCAAGGGAAAGGACTACAGCGATCAGGACTGGTTCAGAGAAGTTGTAACCCGGGGCGTTTACATCAGTGACGTCTTTCTGGGATTTCGGCGTGTGCCCCATCTGGTTATTGCTGTGAAGCACGCGCTGCCAAACGGTTCTTTTTACGTGCTCAGGGCCACATTAGACACGGATAAATTCAATGATCTACTCTCCAATCTCGAACTAAGTGGCCTGGGCGACGTCTTCATCATCAACCATGAAGGCATTCTTCAGACTCCCTCTCACTCCCACGGTGGAGTTCTCGAAAATATTTCTTTGCCTATACCGGAATACGCTCCAGTAACGCAGGTCTTTGAAGGGAGAAGCACCAACGGCGCTCCTCTTGTTATCGGCTACAGGTACATTGCCAACACACCTTTTATCCTGATGATCGTGAAGCAGAAAAGGGAACTCATGAAGCCCTGGCACAAGACCCGCTTGGAGCTCCTCGGGTTTCTGGTAGTCAGTATTACAATTATTTTGGGCGTTATTTTGGGTGGGGCTACCTATTTGGTGAATAGGGTATACCTTGCTGATCAAAGACGCATCATGACTCTTCATGAGGTTGAGTACTCCAATAAGATGGCGTCAATCGGCAGGCTGGCCTCGGGCGTGGCCCATGAGATCAACAACCCCCTTGCCATCATCAACGAGAAGGCAGGACTCATTAAGGATTTGATCACCTTTAAAAAGAATAGCACCAAGGATCCGAAGCTTATTTGTCTTGTGGACTCGGTTCTTTCTTCGGTGGAGAGATGCGGGAGAATCACCAAGCGCCTTTTAGGTTTTGTGCGGCACATGGAAGTCAGTGTCCAGCCCATAAAACTGGATGAGATTATCCATGATGTGCTCGGTTTTTTAGACAAGGAGGCCGAGTACAGATCCATCGCGATCTCCGTTGAGATACCCAATGATATCCCGCAACTCGAAAGCGACCGGGGCAAGCTGCAACAGATTTTCCTCAATGTGATCAACAACGCCTTCGCAGCTATGAGCGACGGGGGGCATCTGGACATTACTGCAAGGCGCGAGGATAAGGATTTCGTTTCAGCCACAATCACTGACAACGGATACGGCATCCCCGAGGAAGACCTCGAGCGCGTTTTTGAGCCGTTTTTCTCCACTAAAACCAAAAAAGGTGGCACGGGTCTCGGACTGTCTATTACATACGGTCTTATACAGGATATTGGGGGCAGGATCAGTGTACAAAGTGAGGAGGGGAAGGGGACAAGTTTTATTATCACTTTACCACTTAAAATGGAGCAAAAGGAAGGGTCAGAGACATGAAAATATTATTAGTAGACGACGAGGAGGAATTGGTTTCTACACTGGCAGAAAGGCTGTCATTCAGGGGGATTGATGCAGACTGGGTGACTAGCTGTGAGGATGCCCTTAAAAAGGTAGAAACCGAGAAATATGACCTCGCCGTGCTGGACGTGAAAATCCCGAGAATCAGCGGGATTGAATTGGGGAGAAGGCTAAAAGAAAAAGATCCCGAGATGGGATTTATCTTTATGACCGGGCACGGATCAGATGATGATTTCAAAGCGGGTTCAGCCGAGGCCGGAGCCGAGTATTATCTGGTGAAGCCGGTCAATATTGAGCTCCTCATTGAGAAGATGAAAAAGGTTCTTGAGGACTAAGGAGGAACGGCATGAACAATCAATGGGACATCATCGGTGGGGAAGGGCTTCAATTTTTCGGCAAAATGTCCGCCTCCATCTCACATGAAATAAAAAACGTCCTGGCCATTATCAACGAAAATACCGGCCTTATAGAAGATTATACCATCATGACGGAAAAGGGCGCCCATTTTGATCCTGGGAAGTTTAAGTCCTTGGCAGAGAAGATTGGCACGCAGATCAGGCGGGCTGACGAGATCGTCAAGAATATGAACGCATTCGCCCACAGCATTGACGAACCTGCCAAAAGCATTGATTTGTCCGATTTTCTGGAGTTTGCTCAGGCGTTTTTCGCCAGGTTTGCAGTGATGAGGGGGATAGCGTTAGAGTCTAAACCAAGTGAAAGTAGTTTGATGATAACTACATCCCCTTTTTTCCTCTTAAACCTCATATGGTTCTGCCTGGAGTTAGCCATGGATTCCGCAGGATCTGGAAAAACCGTTGGCCTTAGTGCCAGAAAAACGAACACAGGGGCGCAGATCAGGTTCATGGGGCTTAAAACCCTTGGAAAGGCGCTCTCAGGTGAATTCCCCGGGGAGAAAGAAAAGCCCTTGCTTGAACTGCTTAAAGCAGAAATTGAGATCGAGCAAGAGAGAGGGGAGATTATGCTTAACCTGCCGGGAGATATGGCCCGGTGAGGCACGTACCCTCTCTCCTCAAAGAGGTGTAGGCTCTATGAGCCGGAGGGCCGCAGGACGTGGTTTTCAAAGGTGAAATAAACAATATTAGAGAGGATTGTGATCATGACGGAAAAAGTATTAATTGTTGATGATGAGCAGGATTTTTTGGACGCCCTGTCCGAACGTATGAGGGCCAGGGATATGGAAGTAACCACAAGCACATCAGCCACGGATGCCCTTAAAAAGGCGGAAAAGGGATCTTATGATGCAATTGTACTGGACCTTATGATGCCTGGAATGGACGGCCTTGAAGCCCTTCAGGAGTTAAAGAAAAACAACCCGGAATTACAGGTCATCCTCCTAACCGGGCATGCCACCGTTGAAAAAGGTATTGAAGCTATGAAGTTAGGAGCAACGGACTTCCTGGAAAAACCCGCCGATCTCAAGACGCTGACAGAGAAAATAAAAAACGCCCACGCCAGGAAAATGATCCTGGTGGAAAAACAAACCGAAGAAAAAATTAGGAGTATCCTTGCTGTAAAGGGCTGGTGATGTGTATAAAAGTTCAGGACTCTTGATCCGGTAGAAGTCATTTCTGCTCAAATCTGCTGTAATATCAAACCATTTGAGCCAATAGCTGCTTTTTGAGACTGGGAATTGTAGGTGACACCTCCCAAGAATTTAGGTGTCAGGAATAATTCCGGTCATAATTTAAAAACCTTTATTTATCGGTAGGTTAGATGTTTTTATGAAAAGTTTTCCTGACACCAAATCCCGAAAAGGAAGGAAAATGACCTTTGGAAGGTGTCACTTTAATTTCCTGGGGGTAAGGAGTCCTGAAGTTAGCCTTTTCTTCGATGACTGATAGCAGGGCTTCGTCCTCCGGCACTCAATTATTTCTTTAGCATTGTAATATCTTAAATTTCGACCCCCCCTTTATTCCCGCCTTCGCGGGAATGACAGTTAGGGCGGTTTTCCCGTCATTGCCGCGTTGAGCCTGCCCCAGCGATGAGAGGGGTGGCGTCCAACAAACCGACGCGTAAACAACATACCCGGATTTGTTGAGTTACTTTGATTTCGCAATTGTTCTAAGAAAAATTTCGGAATTTTTCTAAATTTAGCCCTTCAGTAAACTAAAAAAGATGAGAATACTGCTCATAGACGATGATGAGTGGATAAGAGATTCCCTGAGCCTATACTTTGAGGGCGAAGGATGTCATTTGCTCGCACTTGAGACGGCAGAAGAAGGCAATGAAGATAGGAATCGATGGTTTTATTGAAAAACCCTTCACTACCAGGAATATTGAAGAGTCCCTGACCCGGTTAATCGAAAAGGACGAACAAAAAGTTCAGGCCAGTGTCAAGTGTTCATAATCTTGCCTCCAGCCTTTTTATCTGATACTTTAAATTAATTTCAAAGAACCCTACTCGGCCATTTATTTGAATTAGCAAAGGATTTGAGGGGAATTTTAGTTCATGATCTGGAAACGGAAACGTCTTGGTTTAGCCCTGGGGGGAGGCGGTGCCCGAGGGATTGCTCATGTCGGAGTTCTGAGAGTATTTGAGGAGGAATCTATTCCGGTTGACCTAATCGTAGGCACCAGTATCGGTGCCCTGGTGGGCGCAGCGTATGCGAACGGGCAAAACACACATGAAATGGAAAAAAGGATAGAAGAATTTTTAAACAGCCCGACCTTTAAGGAATCGGCCCTGAAGCACATCAAAGAAATCCAGGATACCAGGAAGTCAGGCTTTACCGGAAAAATCCATGCCTTTTTCAGGAACCGCCTTTTACTTGCCCAGTCCTTGTTCAGATTAGGGATGCTTGGAAGTGAAGAATTTGAGGCAATGATCGATTTTTTTGTTCCAGATATTCAGATTCAGGATACACAAATTCCTTATAGGGCCGTGGCAACAGATCTTGTGAGCGGACAATCCGTTGTCATGTCCGAAGGACCCTTGCGCAGGGCCGTGATGGCCAGTTGCGCAGTGCCTGGAGCAGTGCCACCCGTTAAAGTAAATGGAATGTTCCTATCCGATGGCGGCTCAATAAACATAGTTCCTACTATGGTGGCAAGAGAGGAGGGGGCAGGTTTTGTTGTCGCTGTAAGTGTGAGAGGTGATATCCACTCCGATGATGAATTTGGTTCAGCCGCGGATATTTGCTTCAGGGCCTCCGACATAATGGGCTTTCATTTTGAAACCTATATGCTTGATAAGGCGGATGTCGTGATTCAACCTCGAGTGGGGAGTCTGCACTGGACAGACTTCGCCCTTGCAAGGGATCTGGTCCGGGAGGGAGAAAAAGCAGCCCGCGAGAAACTCCACCTTCTCAGAAAGGCCCAGCCACTTTCCAGAAGATGGGCACTTCTTTCATCCCTCCTGAAAAGCTTCACAAAAAACAACTGAATGTATCGGGAATTCTACCCTGTCTCCTTAAAAGATTTCGCAATTTTTCTAAATTTTCATGTCCAATAAAACAAATATTGAGCTGGTCGCCAAAACAAAGTTGGTGGCGGTACACAAGCGCACAAAATTAAAATAATGCTCATAGACGACGAGTGGATATGAGACTCCCTGAGGCTATACTTTGAAGGCGAAGGATGTCATTAATCGCTGCCTTTTTCAGGCACGCCTTTACTGTAAAGCTCTAAATAACCGTCTCTAAGCGCGCCACTGGTCTCGAAAACATGTTTCTTATATTCCTCCTCTTTTACATTCGTAAGTCTGAACTGGCTAATATCGCTGCCGGAACGGATTATTGAACCCCCAGGGATCATCGTATGGGAGGGGATTGTTGTTCTCATTATCACTGAACCGATTCCGATCCACACCTCTTCCTCAAGCGTTGAACTGTAAATGGCGGCCCTAAGGGCCACAAAGCACCCTTTACCGATCTCGCAGGGGCCATGGATGATTACGCCATGGGCGATATTTGCACCCGGCCCGATTGGCATAGATGATCCGGACCTTGCGTGAATAATCACACCGTCCTGGATCAAGGATCCCTCTTTAATGACCAAGGGGTGGACTTTACCATGACTATCCACTTCGTCCGCCCTGATTACTGCTTGTGGACCCACATAAACCTTCGGGCCAATACGAACATTCCCTATTATCTGGGCGCTGGGGTCCACAAAGGAAGTAGAATCTATCTGGGGCCAATCACCCACCGGATTGGGCCGGATGCCGCTATGAGACTTCAACATGTTTGTCCATTCCTCCTCACTCAAGAATATTTGGAAGATTTTCTCTTCGCCTATATCCTGCCCCGCTGCCGGACATAATATCTTATAATTTAGCGTAAGGGAAGACACCTGTAAAGCAAATTAAACAGACAGTGAAGATTAGATTTGAGACAAGATCCAATAGTACTACTCAGGTTCACGGTTTCCCGCTGAAAGCGGGATTCACGGTTCACGGTTGAAGAGAGATGAAGATTGAACAGTTTGAAGATATTAAGGCTTGGCAACTGGCACGCGAGTTGACGCGAAAAGTGTACAGACTAACAAAGAAGCCAGGATTTGCGAAGGACTACGGGTTGAAGAAACAGATACAAAATGCTGCTGGATCATCGACGCGTAATACTGCCGAAGGTTTCGATTCTGAGACGAATCCCGAGTTCATCCGGTTCTTACGGTACGCCAAACGGTCTTGCACGGAAGTTCAGAGTGAGCTTTATGTAGCCTTGGACGAAGAGCTCGGGTACCCCAACCGTAAAACACTTGAGGGCTTTTCCTTTGACCTGCAAGCTATTTTCCCTTATATTATAAGGTCTGTCGGTTTGGGCAACCAAAGCCCGATTCAAGCTCCAAATTAGGCTCAGTTTATTTGGTTTTTCAGCCCACCGGGATTACTTGGAGGTATAAAAATGGTTAACTGGGGAAAAGCATTTGAATTGTTTTTTATCGGATTCGGTGGAGTATTCGTTACTTTAATTATATTACAATTAGGAATTAGTCTCTATTCGAAAATCATAAACAGAATTGAAAATATGATGAAGAAGAAAGGTTAGGGAGGTAAAAAATTAATATGGATTTTAGTATATTCAATAAAATCTTTCTAAATACGGGATTTGCGCATCTAACGTTTGGTAATGTCGTAATGTGGCTTATTGCCCTCACTTTTATCATGCTTGCCGTAAAGAAGCATTATGAGCCTTTGCTTTTAGTCCCCATAGGCTTCGGAATGTTTATTGTAAATCTTCCACTGACAGAGCTCATGAAAGAGGGACATCTTCTATGGGTGCCCTACCATTATGCCATTGCCCATTTCGACCTAATTCCTCCGATTATCTTTATGGGTATAGGTGCCATGACCGATTTTGGTCCTGTCATAGCCAACCCCAAGACAATCCTTATTGGCGCGGCGGCCCAATTTGGTGTTTATATGACTTTTTTCGGCGCTCTCCTGTTAGGTTTTAATCTGCATGAAGCAGCTTCCATTGGAATCATAGGGGGAGCCGATGGACCTACAACGATATTTTTAACGGCCAAGCTTGCTCCGCATCTGCTCGGGGCAACGGCGGTGGCCGCTTATTCATACATGGCCATGGTGCCGATTATACAGCCGCCCATAATGAAACTCCTGACAAGCAAAGAAGAACGCAAGATCAAGATGAAGAAAATACGCTACATCAGCAAGATCGAGAAAATCGGATTTCCGTTGGTAGCAACACTGATCATCTGCCTTCTTATCCCTCCTGCCGCGCCTCTGGTTGGAATGATGATGGTGGGTAATCTGTTCAAAGAGTGCGGTGTGGTAGAACGTCTCTCCAACGCGGCTCAGAACGAGTTAATAAATATTGTAACGATATTTTTAGGCCTGTGTATAGGTGGCACTATGCCGGCAAGTGTCTTTTTAAAACCTCAATCTCTGTATATATTTTTTCTTGGACTGATCGCCTTTTCTATTAGCACGGCTGCCGGGCTTCTTCTGGCCAAGCTCATGAACCTGTTTTTAAAGGAAAAGATAAATCCCCTGATTGGAGCAGCGGGTGTATCAGCTGTGCCCATGGCTGCACGTGTTGCGCAGGTCATGGCGATGAAAGAAGACAAAAGCAATTTTATTCTTATGCACGCCATGGGACCAAATGTTGCAGGTACAATAGGCACAGTGTCAGCAGCCGGTCTCTTTCTCAGTTTGCTTTTTTAAAAGGAGATAAGAAATGTTAGTCGGAAATTGGATGACCAAAGACGTGGTCAGTGTTGATGTAAACGATTCAATGCAGGATGCGACCAGGCTTATCAGGAAGCACAAAATTAAGCGTCTACCGGTTATGGAAAATGGAAAGCTGGTTGGGATTGTCACGGACAAAGACCTGAAAAGGGCCTCAGCCTCAGATGTAACCACATTGGAAATTCATGAGCTTCTATTTTAAATCTCCCAAATCAAAATCAGCGACATCATGACTAAAGATCCGATTACCATCCCGCTCGATTGTACTATTGATGAAGCTGCACAGATTCTCCTGGAACACAAATTATCGGGCGCTCCTGTTGTGGATGATGAGGGACAAATAGCTGGTGTTATCACCCAGACCGATATATTCCGGGGCCTGGTATTATTCACAGGTGTAAAAAAGGCGGGGATCCAATTTGCTTTTCAATTGGAGGATCGCCCCGGTTCCATCAAGGAGGTTTCCGATATCATAAGGAATTACGGATGCCTCTTAGTAAGTATCCTGAGTGGACAGGATGTTCAGGCGGGTTATCGGCGTGTTTATATAAGGGTGCGTGATTGTGACCCGGAAAGATTAGAGGAACTGAAGGAAGAGCTTAAGGCAAAGGCAAACGTGCTTTACGTGATGGACCATGCAAAGAGGAACAAGCAGACATAACTGATTTAAAGTGAAAGCATCTTGGTGAGCCGTTCCTGAATCCTGATATCATCATATATTGATATGCATTCCTTCTGTGGCAAAAAAGACTTCTATGTCGCCGGAATAATCTGGGTGGCAGTACTTTTTGGTTAGTTCCTCTATCTCGGCGGCAGACCGAATATCGAAGTGAATATTGTTTTATTAATTTCCTGAATTTCGAGGACTTTTAGGTGCTTAAGGTTCCTTGGGCAAGGCAGGTCTTGGCGATAATCCACCGTGGGACAAACGTCTTTAGGGAATTGTCTTTTTGGAAGGCAGACTCAACTTTGATTTTCTCTTCCGTCAAGCGCTTTCTCTTATGAATCGTTGCAGGGACAGACACATTACCAAATATCCGACCAATATCATGTGATGTTTCCTCCACGTCGAAGCCTCCTAGCCTGGCCCTGAGGACCAGGGTTCTTAGGTGAAATGAATTATTTTATCTTGACACAAAATCTGTCTTACACTATATTTAGTAAAACCTAATAGGAGGTAAGGAATGTTAGCAACAAAAATATCCTCTAAAGGCCAATTGGTCGTGCCAAAGGAGGTAAGAACTAAGCTGAAAATTGAGCCGGGGACTTTTCTTCGTGTTCGACTCCATAAAAATAATATTGTTCTTACCCCCATCAAAAAAATGCCCATTGATAATTTGTACGGCAAATTTGCTGGCGAGAAAATACTTGATGAATTGGAAAAGGAACATGCAGAAGAAATCGAAAATGAAAGTCGTTCTTGATGCGTGGGCGCTATTGGCTCTGATTTTTAAAGAAGAGCCGGCCGCAGGGAAGGTGAAAGATCTATTTGATAAGGAAGAGAAATCCAGGCCTTCCATTTATATCTCATGGATAAACCTTGGAGAAGTATACTACAATATAGCACGCAGGAAAGGCCTAACCGCTGCCGATGCTGTGTTGAATGATATCCACATGCTTCCTATCCGCTTTCAAGTCCCATCAAAGGTTGATATTTTGGCAGCAGCCACAATAAAATCAAAACACAAATTATCATATGCAGATGCTTTTGTAGTATCGTTGGCTCAAAAAATAGAAGGAACAATAATGACCGGGGATCCGGAAATTATTTTACTCAAAGATCTTGTCAATGTGGAAAAACTTTTGAGGTCTCGTTGAATCTGAAGTAACGGCTCACTGGATAACGGTCTAACACGCATTTCTCAATAAATCCGGGCTGTGTTAGAAAAAACCCCCCGTCCGGCACGGGATTTGGCCGCTCAAAGAATGGATGCAAAGCCATTAAGATATAGATTCCTTGGTGATAAATAAATTTTCCTATTGACAAACAAGAGCAGCAGTTTTATATTGAATTAAATTTTGCGTGGCGGACAAATGGAGGATAACCTCGTATAGCGACGAGGAGATCAGCCTAAAGTAGGCCAACAGTGTTGCAACTGTTGGCCTTTTTTTGTGCTTCGCGGTGCAGCTAAAAAATCGCCTGCCTGCTCAAAGTGTGTGTGAGCAAAGCGCTTGGTTTGGCTTAGGAGGAATGAGTGTATGGAAAACTCGTCTCATTTTGAGGAAGAGAAAAAGACCATAGCCCATTTTGCAGGTATTTTCCTAAAGCAAGAATTTGGTTTTCCGCCTAAATCCTTAAAAGTGCTGATGGATCACGATTTGGTAGTAATACGGGTGGATAACTTCCTCAGTCCGGCAGAGATTGAGATGGGAAAGGAAAAAAGAGACACAAGTCTAATTCATGAAATGTATTCAAATCTATTCAACAAAGTAAAGTCGTCTTTAGTTGACCGAATCAATCAAATCACGTCAAAAAAGACGATATCGAGCCAGATCAGTATCAATATTGAAACCAAGGTATTATTAATGACTTTCTTTTTGGCTTTGGATTCAATAAGCGCAGGAGATTAAGAGGTGGTTGTTCATTGCTATGGGAGTCGGGTTACTCTCGAAGGAAAACCCCGGGATCAGATTTTGGTGGAAGAATATAAAGGAGAGATTCCCAAAACTGCTAAAAGGGGCCGCTGAATAAAGATATTTGAAAAAGGAGATATGCATCATGGAAAGACCAAAAGTGGGCATTCTCATGGGAAGTGAGGGTGATCTTAACACAATGCAAAAGGCTGCCCAGGTGCTGCAGGAAATGGAAGTCGCATATGAAATGAGGATCTCATCGGCACATCGGGCACCGGACATGACGGCCGAATATGCCCGCACTGCCAGAGAGAGAGGGCTAAAGGTCATCATCTGCGGTGCAGGCATGGCGGCTCACCTGGCCGGGGCCGTGGC